>OCTX012260171.1_pt1 | contig 13192 bp, 13 predicted proteins | sample 1539691 | NCBI WGS metagenome assembly OCTX01 (sample SAMN02144231, study PRJEB22623) | gut metagenome | biome: sheep rumen | host: Ovis aries | place: New Zealand
AAAGGAAAATACTATGGTAGATTTAACCAAGGAGTTGTAACAATCAATTTAGTAGATGTTGCATTGTCATCTTGCCAAGATATGGATAAATTCTGGAAAATATTTGATGAAAGATTAGAACTATGCCACAGAGCATTACAAGCAAGACATGAAAGATTAAGTAAAGCAACATCAGATGTAGCACCAATATTATGGCAATATGGAGCTCTAGCAAGATTAGATAAGGGAGAATCAATTCATGACCTATTACATGGTGGATATTCAACAATATCACTTGGGTATGCTGGATTATATGAATGCGTAAAATATATGACTGGAGAGAGCCATACAGATAACGGAAAAGGAAAAGAATTCGGACTTGAAGTAATGCAAAGAATGAATGACAAATGCAAAGAATGGAAAGAAACAGAAGATATAGATTACAGCGTTTATGGAACACCAATAGAATCAACAACATATAAATTTGCAAAATGCTTAAAGAGAAGATTTGGAACAGTAGAAGGAATAACAGACAGAAATTATATTACAAACTCATACCATGTTCCAGTATTTGAAGAAATTGATGCTTTCACAAAACTTAAACTAGAAAGTGAATTCCAAAAACTAAGCCCAGGTGGAGCAATATCTTATATAGAAACACCAAACCTACAAAATAACTTAGATGTAGTAATCCAAATGATAGAATTCATTTATGACAACATCATGTATGCGGAAATGAATACAAAATCAGATTACTGCCAAGAATGTGGATTTGATGGAGAAATTCTAATTGATGAAAACCTTGAATGGTACTGCCCAAACTGCGGAAACAGAAATCATGATACATTAAATGTAGCAAGAAGAACTTGCGGTTACATTGGAAGCAATTTCTGGAACAAAGGAAGAACACAAGAAATAAAAGAAAGAGTTCTTCACATTGACAATAAAGACGACGAATAATTTAATTTCACGAGGTGATAAAAATGAAGTACAATAAAATCAGAAAAATGGATATAGCGGACGGACCAGGAGTAAGAGTTTCAATATTTATGCAAGGATGCCATTTCCATTGCAAAAACTGCTTTAACTCAGATACTTGGGATTTTGAAGGCGGAAAAGAATTCACAGATGAAACAATAGATAGAGTTTTAGAACTATGCGGAAATCCAAACATATCTGGATTATCAATTTTAGGTGGAGAACCAATGAATCCAGAAAATATCGAAGGAACAACTAAACTAGCAAAAGCTTTTAAACAAAAATATCCAGGAAAAACATTATGGTCTTGGTCAGGGTATCAATTTGATAAACATTTAAAAGATAAAGAAGTTTGCAAATACTTAGATGTAATTGTAGACGGACAATATGTTGATGAATTAAGAAATCCAACACTAAAATGGTGTGGCTCAGAAAATCAAAGAGTAATAGATGTACAAAAATCACTAAAACAAGGTGAAGTCATTTTATACAAAGACTAACCTATAAAGTCTAACTAAAAAAATCTCAATTTCTATTGAGATTTTTTTGTATTTATTATAAAATAAGAGGGAAAAAAGGAGGGAAACCCTTATGAGTAAAAAAAGAGAAGATTATATCAATTGGGACCAATATTTTATGGGAGTAGCAATGCTTTCAGCACAAAGGAGTAAAGATCCTAATACACAAGTAGGGGCTTGTATTGTAAGTAAGGATAATAAAATACTTTCAGTTGGATACAATGGAGCACCAAACGGCTATGATGATGATAACATGCCATGGGATAGAGAAGGTGATTTTTTAAATACAAAATATGCATATGTTTGCCATGCAGAACTAAATGCAATTTTGAATAACAAAGGTTCAAACCTAGAAGGGGCAAGAATTTATGTGGATTTATTCCCATGCAATGAATGTGCAAAAGCAATAATTCAGTGCGGAATAAAAGAAATAATATATAAATCTGACAAATATGACGGAACAGATGGAAATATTGTATCTAAAAAGATGTTGGATTATTGTGGCGTAAAATATACAAAATATGAAGAAGCAAATAAAGAGATTAAATTAGAGTTGTAACTTTTATATAAGTAAATCTAAGATATATTGTTTTTGGTTCTCCCCCAACTGCATAAGAAAGCCTATATAAAAAAGTTCTCTAAAACTTTTTTATAAGGCTTTCTAATTTGTCGGTCCCCACAGCGTTCACCAAAAACAATATATCTTGGGATTAATATTCTATAATAATTAGAATTGAAAAATTTTTAAATAAATATATACTTTTAAAAAAAAATATGTTACAATATCTAAGTGAAAAAAAGAGAAAAATTAAAGGAGGAATTTAAAATGTCAGGACATAGTAAATGGCACAATATACAAGCAAAGAAAGGAAAAGCAGATGCAGCAAGAGGAAAAATCTTTACAAAATTAGGTAGAGAATTATTAATAGCAGTTAAAGAAGGTGGAGCGGATCCAGCTGGAAATTCAAAATTAAAATCAGTTATAGCAAAGTGTAAAGCAGCAAACATGCCTAACGATACAATAAACAATGCAATCAAAAAAGCCTCTTCAAGTAATGAAAATTATGAAGAAATTACATATGAAGGTTATGGACCATGCGGAGTTGCAGTAATAGTAGAAGCTGCAACAGATAACAAAAACAGAACAGCAGCAGATGTAAGACATGTTTTTGATAAAGCAGGTGGAAACCTTGGAACAAGCGGATGCGTATCATACATGTTCAATAAAAAAGGTGTAATAGTTATAGAAAAAGCTTCAACATCAATGGACGAAGATGAACTAATGATGTTAGCATTAGATGCAGGAGCTGAAGATTTCAGTAGCGAAGAAGAAATATACGAAATAACAACTGAGCCAGCAGATTTTACAGCAGTAAGAGAAAAACTTGAAGAAAGCGGATTAGAATTTTTAGAAGCAGATGTTCAAATGGTTCCAACAACAACAGTTTCATTGGATGAATCTGGATGTGAAAAAATGGAAAGACTAATCGAAAGGCTAGAAGAATTAGATGATGTTGCTAACATCTACCATAACTGGGAAGAATAAAAATTTTGAATGCGTCCCTAAAAAATGGACACGTCCCCACAATATGGTTAATCAAATGAAGAAGGGAAAATAATTATGAAAAAGAATAAAAAAATTGTAATAGCCATAATAGTAGTTGCAGTATTAATTCTAGTTGTAGGAATTGCATTAGCAGTTGTGCTAAAAAACAATAATAAAGAAGAATTCTTTAAATATGTAGCGCAAATTTTTGATAGTGAAAATGGTTTTATTGATAAAAGAATAGAAAATTATAATGAAAAAAAGGCTTCAAACACTTTTGAAAATATTGGAAAACTAACATTCAATGTACCAACAGAAGGCATGGATACAAAAACAGCAAATGAAATAAATAATACATTTAACATTAGCTTTATGGGGAATTTTGATAATGAAAATCAAAAAGCAGAAGAGCTTGTAAAAATTAATTATGATAATGAAAATAATTTTCCTATTTTATATAAAAAGGTAGGAAACATTCAAGCAGTAAAGCTAAGCTCAATTGTTAAAAAATATTTGGCTGTAAAAGATTTAGACATTATGGGAATGTTGAATATGGGAGGAAGTAGCTCATTATCAACAGGTAGTTCAGCCGCAACAAATGGTTCATCTGCAACTAAGGCTGCAGATGCTAAAAAAAGAGCTGATCTTGGTGCGGGTAAAGATGCTGTTGCTATAGACACACAAACAATACTTCTAGATTTATATTCATCAGGAAATACCCAACCTTCTGCTGAAGATATTGCAGATAAATTTTTATCTCATCAATATAATTCAGATTATGCTACAATAACAACTAAAAAAGAAATGACGGAAGATAGTGTAGGGACTATTAACATTGTTTCTAATGAGGATAAAACGTATGCAATAATAGGAACTGTAAGCAAAACAGGAAAAATAGACTGGAAAGAAGAATTTGGAACCTATAATACTGAAGAAACTGAATTAGCAGAAAATGTAGATAAAGCTGAAAATACTGATAAAGTTGATTTAAAGAAAAGAATTGCAGACTATTTACAATCAATAAAACCTATGATTGATGAAAAAGACATTACTAAGGTGTCTAGTTCAGATTCAAGTGGATTTTCATTAGAAATATCAAATGAAAAATTAATTCAGATTATAGGCATTATATTAGATAAAATGTCTTATGAGGATAAATTGATTAGCGATGATGCATTATCTTATTATAAACTAAGCTTTTCTAACATTATTCCAGAAGACGGGAAAGTTATTGTAACAATATATCAAAACGACGAAAAAACTAATAGAATATGTATAGAAGTAAGTGATCATTTTAAAATGGATGTTAAAAAGCTTGTGCAAAACGATGAATTGAGTTATGATATCAGCTTAACTCTAAGCCAAACAAATAACAATATTCTTGCAAAAGCTGTTGTCGGATTTACTGGATTAGATTCACTTGAAACAGTAAATGAAAACTACAATATTGGAATAGATATGAATGGATATAGTTACACATATAATATTGAAAATGAAGTAAACTTTACAGATGTTGAAATAAAAGACTTTGCTGATAAAGAGTTTACTGATATAAATAAATTATCACAAGCCAACCAAACAAAACTAATTCAAGCAATTATGGATAGATTTAATAAAATTAACAATGAGTTAATGAAAAAAGTAAAAATAGATCCTGAGAATTTCTGGTATAATCTTGTACCTAAATATTATGCACCAAAAAGAGATGCAGATGAATTTGATTATTCATTAGATTTAGAAGATAAAGATGAAGAAAATGAAGAAGATGATGAAGATGAAGCATCACAAACAGGTGATACGACAGATTCAACAAAGAAAACAGCTACAGACAGCAATTCAACAAGCACAGATAACGATTCAGATGAAAATTTAGCAAAATCTTTCTCAGAAACTGAAAAAAATGTATTTAATTCAAAATATGAAAAATACAAAGGGGACGAAGTTGAAGGAAGTAAGGTAAAACAACTAATAATGAGCATTATCGCAAACAACATGGCAGACGAAGAAAGACAAATAAAAGTAACAGGAGATGTAACTCTTACAGGAAACGAAGTTCCAGATAGTCTAGAAACTTCAAAAACATATTCAGTAGAATTTAAAAAATCAAATGATGGATATGTAAATGAAACAGTAATAAAAGTGAATGAATAGTAAAGAAAGCTTAATACTTAAATACAAGTATTAAGCTTTTTTATATGAAATATTACAATTTCATGACATTTTTTCAAAAGTATTGAAACTGAAAAACATTATTGTTAAAATAAAAATAATGTATTAACGAAAGAAAAGGAGGATTTTTAAAATGCAAAAGTTAAAAACACAAAACAAGCGGAATTACACTAATAGCCCTTGTTATAACAATTATTGTTTTACTAATATTAGCAGGAATAACAATAAATGCGCTAACAGGAAGTGACTCAGCCCCCGCAAAAGCCAATGAGGCAGAACAAAAAAATGATATTGGCTCAGCAAAAGATCAAATCAGCTTAACAGCTACAAATGCTAAATTAGCAGCCTATGATACAACGTATGTAAGAAATGAAGTTTCTAGCACAGATGCTGCAGATTCAGTGGGAAGAGCAGTAATAAAAGCGGTTGCAGAACAGATACAAGCAAAGAATCAAATAGGAAAAGCTACAATGGAAATAACAGATTTTGGAACAATTGCAAACATTACAGATAATGCAACAATTACAATAAGCACAAGAGATTTTGAAGTTGTAGGTACAATTACAATTGAAGACGGAGTGTTAACTTGGGGAGAAATTGATAAAATTAAACCAGGGATAAAGATAATAGATGTACCAGCAGCATTGGAAAAAAATGCAAAAACAACATTAAATATAAAAAGGAAAGAAATTTCGAATACTGTAAGTGTAACATGGGAAAGTTTGAATCCAGATTTTGCAACAGTAAATGAAAGTACGGGCGAAGTAACAGGTGTAGAGATTGGAACTGCAAAAATAAAAGCAACTGCAACAGATAATGGTACAACATATACAGCAGAGTGTACAATAAAAGTTGAAATGAGTAAAGAAGACAAAATCAATTCTAAAATTGGAACAGAAATATTATATCCAAAAGCGCAAGCGGGAACTGCAACAACTGATGCAGTGGCTGGGTATACAGCTGATTATAATGGAACATGGAAAATATTTTATGCAAATAGTGAAGAAATGTTTATAATCCCTAGTACTATAGTTCCAGCATATACTGTTGGATTTGATACATCAGGAATACCAATAACAAATGAGGCAGAGGCGAATGGGTCAAAATCGGTAGCAACATCAAAACCAGCGGGAAGTTCAGAGAATACAAGGGGATATGGATATAAATATAATAATTCATGGCTACAAAAATGTGGTCAGATTACTTCAACAGGAACTGTTGATAGTGAGGTTAAACTAAATGAAAATAGACACAAAGCAACTGCATATTTGTGCAATCCAGATAACTGGGAAAGTTTTGTTGCAAAAACAACAGGAACAAATCCAACAAATTTAATATCTGGTTCTTATGCAGTAGGTGGACCAACTTATGAGTTATTTATAGATGCATGGAATAAAGTAAAAAATGATAATATTAAACCGAGGGTCTATGATTTAGGGTATGGTCATGTATTAGGAAATTCTCGTAGTATATCTACATCTGATGGAAATGGTTTATTCATACCTAGCGCTAGTGGTTCGTATTGGCTAGCTTCGCCATACGAAATGAGTGACTTGGACAAGGTTCTTTTTATAAGCTGTATTGGAGGATATATGCTCAACGACGAGCCTGGTAGCTCGCGTAATGGAATTCGACCTTTAGTTTCTATTCCGTTATCAAATGTTAAAGTAGATTCTACAACAGGAGATGTAAATATTTTAACAGATGCACAATTACAACAATAGGTTATAAAAAATAATAAAAAGCATATAGTATATATATGCTTTTTTTATTGCTTAAAAAACAATTAATTCAAATATAATTTAATGAAAGAGATGAAAATATGGATTATATTTTAAATGCTTTGCCAAGGCAAATAGCTAATGAAATTATACAAATATTTAGTCAATGTTCAAACTTAATAAATTCATTGCAAGAAATAAGGTTAAGAGTTGCTAAACCTATCATTTTAAAACAAAGAAATAATGATATAGTATTACAACATATTGTTAAAAGTGAAGAAATTTTACATATATTAGAAAGGTTTTGTGAAAATTCAATCTATGCTTACAAAAATCAAATATGTGAAGGATTTTTAACAATAAGAGGTGGACATAGAATTGGAATTACTGGTTCATGTGTAATTGAAAATGGAAAAATAATAAATATTAAATACATATCAAGTTTAAACATAAGAATAGCTAGGCAAGTTATAGGTTGTAGCAATTCAATAATAAACGAAATAATTGATATTAATAATCAAACGATTTTAAACACACTTTTAGTTTCTCCTCCAGGAAAAGGAAAAACAACAATGCTTAGAGATTTGGTTAGACAAATTAGCAATGGAATAAATAGTAAAGGATTTATGGGAAAAACGGTGGGACTAATAGATGAAAGAGGCGAACTTGCTGCATGTTACAGGGGTATTCCACAAAATGACGTAGGAATAAGAACAGATGTAATAGAAAATGTAAGCAAAGAAAAAGGAGTTGAAATATTGCTCCGTTCTATGGCTCCAGAGATAATTGCATGTGACGAAATAGGTACATTGCAAGACATACAGACGATACAAAAAATGTTGATATCCGGCGTAAAAGGACTATTTACAATGCATGGAAGCAGTATAGAAGATGTAGAAAAAAATTCTGAAATAAACAAATTGGTAGAAAAAATTATAGTGCTCTGAACCTTGCTTTTTGGGCTTTTTGGGACACTCCCTTTTTGTCCGTATATAGACTTTTAGGGACTGTCCCCAAAAGTCTTTTTATAATTGACATCAACAGGAATATATTAGTAAATATTTATAAAAAGTATTGAATATTTGTTTGATTTATGATATAAAATATCCAGTGGTGAAAAATTAAAAGTAAATAAAATCAGAAAGGAGAGAAAATCATGAATCAAGATAAAATGCAGTTGATTAGCAAAATATTTAATAATGAAACTATAAGAACAGTTTGGGATAAAGAACAGGAAAAATATTATATTAGTATCATAGATATTGTTAGTGTTATTACTAATAGCAAAAGACCAAGAAAGTATTGGAGTGATTTAAAGCAGCAGTTATTAGCAGAAGGAAATGAAGTGTCCGAAAAAATCGGACAGTTGAAATTAAAAGCTCAAGATGGTAAATATCGTATGACCGATGTTTGCGATATTGAAGAAATGTTTCGTATAATAGAATCAATTCCTTCAAAAAATGCAGAGCCAATTAAACAATGGTTAGCACATTTAGGGAAAGAAAGAATAGATGAAACTTTTGATCCTTCAATAGCATTACAAAGAGCAATTGATTTATATAGGGCAAAAGGATACGATGAAGAATGGATTGCTAAAAGAATTAAATCTCTTCAAGAAAGAAAAAAACTAACAGATGTATGGAAGGAAAATGGTATTGCAAGTAATATTGAATATGCAATTTTAACAAATGAAATATATAAAGAATGGTCTGGAATGACAGCAAAAGAATATAAACAATATAAAGGCCTAAGAAAAGAAAGTTTAAGAGATAATATGGATAGCATTGAACTAATATTAACAGATTTGTCAGAAGAAGCTACAAAGAGGTTAGCAGCTAAACAAAAGCCAAATGGGTTAGAGGAAAATATTAAAGTGGCTAAATTAGGAGGACATGCTGCAAAAGTGGCAAGAGAAGATATAGAAAAAAATCTCGGCGAATCAGTAGTAACAAAAGACAATAAATTAAATTATAAATATATTGATGAAAAAATAAAATTGAAATAAACTTTTTGGGACACTCCCTAAAAGCAAGGTTTAGATAACAAAACCTGGTTTTTAGGGAGTGTCCCAAAAAGTTTGCCCTAAAGTATTCCAAAAGATATTAATAAATTAGTTCTAAATAAAATTTTAGCTAATATAATATACTAACATTTTTTAAAGGAGAAGAAAATGCAAATTGCAAAATTATTTATACTGTTTATAATTTTTGTGCTGTCTAATTTAATTGGAAAGATGGTTGCTGGAAAGTTTAGGTATAGGCTGGAAGAATTGCAGGAGATGAAAAATGCGCTGTCTATTTTTAAGACTAAAATAAAGTTTACATATGAGCCGATACCAGAGATTTTTGGAGAGATTTCTTCTAATTTACATACTAATATTTCGAAAATTTTTAAAAATGCAAATGAAGGAATGGCAACATTAAGTGCAGGACAAGCGTGGGAAGAGGCGGTAAGAACATCTCAAAACTATATGAACAAAGAAGACAAAAACATAATGCAAATGATGGGAAAAATGCTTGGTCAGTCAGATGTAGATGGCCAAATTAGCCAAATAGAAGTAACAGAGGAATTCTTAAATAGACAAATTGAAGAAGCTGAAAAAGAAAAAATGAAAAATGAAAAATTATTTCAAAAGTTAGGTACAATTTTGGGATTAACACTTGTTACAATACTTATATAAATTTTAACAATGCAAACCTTAGAAAGAAAGGAAATTACATATTATGAACATAGATTTATTATTCAAAATTGCTGCAATTGGGATACTTGTTGCAGTATTACATCAAGTATTAGTAAGAGCTGGACGAGAAGACCAAGCAATGATGACTACACTTGCAGGGCTTGTAATTGTTCTAACAATGGTAATTAAAGAAATTAGCACACTATTTGATACTGTAAGAAATCTTTTTAATTTATAGGGTGGAAAAATGGAAATTATTAAAATAGTTGGAATAGGTCTAATTTCTTTAGTAATTATAATGTTGTTAAAACAATACAAACCAGAATTTGCAATATATGCAAGTATTCTTGCAGGAATTATAATTCTAGCTTTAGTAATGGACAAGCTAACAGGAATAATAAATTTAATAAACTCAATTGCGAGCAAGGCATCTGTCAATACAAAATTCATAGCGCTACTTATGAAAATAACCGGAATAGCATTTCTATCAGAATTTGCTGTAAGTATATGCAAAGACTCTGGCGAAAGCGCCATTGCTAGTAAGATAGAGCTTGGAAGCAAAATTGTTATTATATCAATGTCAATTCCAATAATTACAAGTTTACTAGAGCTAATAATAAAAATACTTCCATAAAAGGACAAAACAAATGAAAAGTCGAATTATATTTATATTTTTGATTTTAATAATACTAACCCGGAACATCTGTATTTGCAACAAATGAAGACACAATAGAGGAACAAAAAAATACATTCGAAATTAAACAATTTATAGAAAATGCAGATGAATATGTTGATGGCGAATTTTTAAAAGAAAGTGATTTAAATGATTTATTGAACTGTGCTATAAAAGGACAAGTTGATAATAAAAAAGTGCTAAGTAAATTTTATGGACTTTTTGGTAAAGAGTTTAAAACAACACTTGCTACTCTTTCAAGCATTTTAGTAATAGTAGTAATTCATAGCATTTTAAAATCAATAAGTGAAAGCCTAGAAAATGACAATATATCAAGACTCATTTTTTATGTGCAATATATTTTAATTGTAACAATTGTGATGAGCAATTTTTCACAAATAATTACAATGATAAAAACATCGACCACAAACATGGTTGGTTTTATAAATATTTTAATACCGCTATTAACAACACTTATGGTATTTACAGGAAATCTAACGACAACAAGTATGTTGCAGCCAGTAATAATGTTTAGCGTAAATTTTATTGGAAACATGATACATTCAGTAATTTTACCAGTGGTTTTAGTTGCATCAAGCTTGAGCATTGTTTCTAAAATATCTGATAGAGTTCAAATAGACAGATTATCTAAAATGTTTAAGTCAGGCATTATATGGTTTTTAGGTATTACTTTAACAGCTTTTGTTGCAGTGGTTTCGTTAGAAGGTTCATTATCTAGCAGTGTTGATGGAATATCAGCAAAAACAACTAAAGCTGTTGTGAGTTCAGCTATTCCAATTGTTGGCAAAATATTAGGTGATGCAGTTGATTCGGTTTTAGGCTGTGGAATCATTCTAAAAAATGCAGTCGGAATTGTTGGAGTTATGGTTATTTTAGGCATTTGTATAGGACCAATCTTAAAACTGGTGTTAGCGATGATTACATATAAAATACTTGCTCGGCGTATGTCAGCCGATTGCAGATGAAAAAATTTTGAAATTGTTTGATGAATTGTCAGATATTTTCAAAATATTACTTGCAATTCTTGCTTCTGTTGCAGTTCTTCTGATAATTGGCGTAACGCTTGTTATAAAGATATCAAATAGTGGCATGATGTATCGATGATTTGTCGGTCCCCACAGCGTTCGCAAAAAAAATATATCTTAGCCGCAAAAAATTAAATAGAAAGAAGTTTAAAATGATAAATTCTCTAACAACTTGGGCAAAAGCAATTGTAATGTCAATAATTGTAGTTTCGATTTTGGAAATGCTTTTGCCAAATAATAAAACAAAGAAATATGTGAAAATGGTAATGGGACTTTTTATTTTATACAATATAATTTCGCCGTTTATAAGAGATAAAAATGCCTTGAAATTTGAGGAAGAATACTTCCAAACTTTTTCTGCTGATTCAACTCAAAAGATAGAGGTAAATCAAGAATCTATGGATAGAAGACTTGAAGAATTGTATATTCAGCAAATTGAAAAAGATATTACTAAAAAACTTGAAAAAAAGGGATATCTTGTTAAATCATGCAAAGTTCAAGCCAAGATTTCAAAAGATGAAGAAAACACTGGAATTACAAAAATTAAACTTAAAGTAGAAAAAGGCGAATTAAAGGAAAAGAAAGAAGAGAAGCAAGATGAAGAAATTGAGGACAAGTTGATTTCAACCATTCAAAGTATTAAAAAAGTTGACACTAAAATTTCAAAATCTGAAAACGCTATAGGAGATGCACTGCTTGAAAAGGTTGATATTCAAAACATAAAACAATTTTTAATAAAGGAATATGAGGTGAATGAAAGATGCTTAGAGATAAATTAAATTTTTTAAAGCCAAGGGAAGACGGAAATGACAAAAAGAAAATTGAAAATCTAGTTTTTTTCATAATTATTTTGATTATTACAATTATTGCAATCAATACAATTTGGAGTGATAACACTACAAAAAATAAATCAAAAGAAAATATAAATGATAATTCCAAACAATTAGCTTCGTCAACAATAGAAACAAGTAGTGATTTGGGCCTGGAGCCAAAACTGAAAAATATTTTAGAAACTATTCAAGGTGTTGGTAAAGTTAATGTTTTTATAAATTATTCCGAAAGTAGTGAAACTGTTGCAATGTTTAATGAAAATTCAAAAACAAGCACAACAGAAGAAACAGACACTTCAGGCGGCAAGCGTATTATAGAACAAAAAGATACTCAAAAAGATGTGGTTTACCAGGATAGTAATGGTGATAAAATTCCTATTACTCAGAAAACAATTCAGCCTAAAATTGAAGGTGCAATAATTACTGCAGAAGGTGCTGGAAATGCAACAGTTAAGGCTAGTATTATTCAGGCGGTGGAGGCTGCAACTGGGTTGGCAACTCATAAAATCCAAGTATTTCAATTTGCAAATAAATAAGCAAAATATAATTATTTTTAAATAATTGAATTTAAAGGAGTGTTTTTTATGAATTTTAGAAATGTTTTTAAAAAGAATCAGATGATTGTGTATGCAATGGCTTTTATGCTAGTTGTTGCAGGGTATTTTAATTATACTGCAAATGTTGGAGAAAATGAGGTTGAAACTTCTGTACAGGAGATTTCAAATTCCGATATTGGAGAAGCTGCAACAGAGACAAATACAGCTTCTAAAGAAGATAAAAATAACGAACCAATCAATAAAAATGATAACAAAACAGCATTGGTTCCAAATGAAGAAAGTGTAAAAGCAAATTCGGAAAATAGTAAAAATGAAACAAATGGCTCTGATTTAGCAACATTAAATAAGGATAAAGTGGCAGAAATTGGTGATGCAACTCTTGTAAATAGTAGTGATGTTGTAGTCGATGACTATTTTGCAAAGTCTAAAATTGAAAGAGATGCAATGTATTCTCAAATGCTAGAAACATACCAAACTATATTAAATAGTCACAAT
>OCTX012062126.1_pt1 | contig 13191 bp, 17 predicted proteins | sample 1539691 | NCBI WGS metagenome assembly OCTX01 (sample SAMN02144231, study PRJEB22623) | gut metagenome | biome: sheep rumen | host: Ovis aries | place: New Zealand
GTGAGTACGTAATAAGTTTACATAATACAAGGCCCCCGTTGGCACGCTCCTTGCATGTACCAAACTTGGCACGCAATTTGCATAGACCTTCGGGGACCTACTGGCGTATGACTATGCTATTTTCATTTTGATTATAGCACCGGTACCGGATCAGCGCAAGGTGCAAAATTATTTGCACCCTTTACAAGAACACCCACAAGCGTTAAAATGATAATAGATATTATTAGGAAAGGAGCAACGACATGAACTACAACTATTACAAGGATAAGTACAAGACTATAACCATTAAACTGGACCGCCAGCGCGAAGCGGACATAATCTCATTATTGGAAGGCGCGCCGGACGGTCCTAAGGCCTTTATAGTTAACGCGGTCAAATTCTATGTCGATTTTATATCGGCGTTGGCGTTGGGCGGTGCTAAGAATGGCAAGTAGTATTATTTATTTACCGTTGCAGATCGCCGGCATGAGCGCAAAAGCCATACGCGCAGCATATACTCAGCAGCGGGCCATGGCAAACAAAAGGATCGCGCGACTTGAAAAGGCGGGTCTCGGGACCGGAGTACAAGGGGCTTTCCCGACTCTCAGGGGCATGACTGACGAGCAGGCCCGCGCAGCGCTTGCGGACGTATCCCGGTGGAACAGAGACGTTCGACACACGGTCCGCGGTGAACGTGCTTTCATAAATCAGGAAATAGAATCATTTAAAAACATGGGATATGATTTTATCAACGAATCGAATTTTTACCAGTTCACCGAATACATGGATGACTTGCGCGAGAAGTACGGATCTAAGGCCTTTGACTCCGGCGACGCCGTGGACGTTTTCAACAACGCGCAAAAGATCGGAATCGATCCGGAAGTATTAAAAAATAACTTTGATTATTTTGTAGAACATCAGGACGCCCTCGAGCGTATGCGCCCTGCAAGATCCTCATGGGGTGCAAGTTTCGAAGGAATGAAGGATAAAATACGGAAGTTGGAAAGATGATCATTTATAATGCAGAAACTTTTGACTATAATTTAATAGATAAAATCCGGATTCAGAAGAGGCGGAAGGGGAACCAGGGCAAGCGCAACACGTCCCGCAAATACAAAGATTGCATATGCGCCTTTGACATTGAGACAACTAACGATCGTGAGAGCGTCCAGGCTTTTATGTATATCTGGCAATTTCAAATTGATGATATAACGATCATGGGCCGGACGTGGCGCGAATTCCTGGACCTTTTAACCGGAATAGTCAAACATCTTGAAAAGGATCAGTATATTGTTATATTTGTTCACAACCTAAGTTTTGAATTTCAGTTCCTGCGCGGGATCTATCAATTTGATAAAGAAGAAGTATTCGCGATTGACTCCCGGAAGGTCCTGAAGTGTGAAATGCTGAATCATTTCGAGTTCAGGTGCAGTTATCTTCAAACCAACATGAGTTTGAAAGCGTTTACCGAGAAAATGGGCGTCCAGGATGTTAAATTATCCGGAGAGGATTTTGACTATTCAAAGGCCCGTTATCCCTGGACCCCGTTAACGGATCTTGAGTTACAATACTGCATTAATGACGTTAAGGGACTTGTCGAGGCAATGCGGGTGCAAATGGATCTTGAACACGATACGTTTTACACCCTGCCTTTAACTTCGACGGGCTACGTAAGGCGAGACGTTAAAGCAGCAATGCGCCACTATAATAAACAAGATCTGAGAGAACAACTTCCCGACTATGAAGTGTTTGAAATGCTGCGCGAGGCGTTCCGGGGCGGTAATACACACGCAAACCGCTATTATAGTAATCTGATTATTGACAACGTACATTCATTTGACAGGGCGTCAAGTTACCCTGATGTACAGATAAATTGCCTTTTCCCGGTTTCGCCCTGGCTTAAGGAATCGGGCATGGATCTGGACCGGTGTTTAAAGAAAATATATAAACACCGTCGCGCCTGCCTTATGCGGGTCAAACTGTTCAATGTCCGCTTAACGGATCCAATGAGCGGGGCGCCATACCTGGCGAAAGCAAAGTGCAGGAATGTGATACATCCTGAAAACGATAACGGGCGTATATTAAGCGCTGAATATCTCGAAACCACGTTAACGGACATTGATTTTAAAATCGTGCTGAAACAATACACTTTTGACTATATCGAGTTTATTGACTTTTACCACTGCAGATACGGAAAACTCCCGAAGCAACTCCGGGAAACTGTTTTAACATACTTCAGATCTAAGACAGAGTTAAAAGGTATTCCCGATCAGGAACTGTTTTACATGAAGGCCAAGAACAAATTAAATTCGATCTATGGCATGAGCGTACAAAGTCCCGTTAAACAGTCTATCGACTTTTTAAATGACTTTATAGAACGTTCAGATGATGAACACGAACTATTAGATAAGGCGAATAAAAAAGCGTTCCAGAACTACGCCTGGGGCGTCTGGACCACGGCTCACGCCAGGGCTGAACTTGAAAAGGCCATTGATCTGGTAGGACCCGGGTTTATATACTGCGATACGGACTCGGTCAAATATGTGGGCGATGTTGGCTTCTCACATTTAAACGGCCAGTTGAAAAGGAGATCCGAGGAAAACGGAGCAGCCGCCACAGATCCGAAGGGCGCTAAACACTATTTAGGAGTATGGGAACATGACGCGGAATACAAGCGTTTTAAAACCATGGGCGCTAAAAAATATGCGTATGAGTACCCTGACGGCCATTTAGGAATAACGATCGCGGGCGTATCTAAAAGCAAAGGCGCCGAAGAACTGAAAGAGGCGGGCGGGCTTGAATGTTTCCGGGAGGGTTTCATATTCAGGAAAGCCGGCGGGACTGAAAGCGTTTATAATGACTTCCCGGAAGTGGACCATATAACCAGAGAGGGCCACGAGATCCCTATAACATCAAATTTATATATCCGGGACAGTGAGTACACTTTAGGATTGACCGGAGAATATAAAAGGATCCTGGAACGTGCTGACCATTGGAAAAAGGCGACTGAAAAATTTATATAAATCACTTGACAGTGTACAAGAACAGTGTTATTATACTTATATACAGAAACACCCATACACGAAAGGAGCCAGGACCATGACAGTAAAAGAATTTTTAAAACATGTAGACTCTGACCTATTAGTTATAATATACGACAAGGACAAAAAGGAAGAGTCCAGGCGCAAAGAGGACCGCGCCGGTAACTTCTCAAAGGAGTACCATTTTAACAACGCTAACCAGGTCGATGATTTTTCGATCTATGAAAATTTATTATTTATCTATACTTCAAGGCATTAATGAAAGGAGAACCAAAATGTCAAAAATCTTAAATCAGTATCCCGTCGATATGGACAAGAGAACCGCCTACAGACTTACCAAGGCAAACACAGTTAAGAAGGTTTCCGAGATCTCAGGAAGCGTTATTAATCCAACCGCGTGGATCCTTTACGAGGACCAGGACGAAAAGACCGGCGAACTTAAGACCGTGTTAACCATTGAGGACAACGGCGAACTGTTCGGAACCATTTCAAAAACATTCATCAAGGCGTTTATTGACGCTGCCGAATACTTCGGCGACGAATTAGGATCTGTTAAGGTCATTACCGGAAAGAGCAAGGCGGGCCGTGAATATGTTACATGTGAAGTAATATAACACGGTTTGAAAACGGCCCCGGCGAAAGATCCGGGGCCAAATTTATAGGAGCGTGATAACATGGGAGTTTATACATATATTGAACATTTATTTTTAGATACGGGGTTCCCTATCAACATGAGCCTGATAATAGCAGTAGCAATTATTATTTATCTTTGCCGGAAGGAGTTATAAAAATGGATCTTTTAAATTTTCTTGATCGAATGTTAGGCCAGGAGTTTACTTTTTGCAGAGTCCATGATCTTGAACATGACCGCGAGTTATGCCGGGGTTTTGCTGATGATCTTTTAACTAAAAGTAAAAGCGTAGTGCAAAAGTACAACGTCATTACCTGGTATGTAGTAAATGAAGACATTTTTATTAATGTGAGGAAAAAGGACAAATGAAAATAAATTTATATGAGGACTCCGGCTATCTGAACATAGCCGGAATTTTGCAATTGAAGCAGACTTTTAATTTTATAGTCGGCGGACGTGCAACCGGTAAGACCTACGGAGCATTAAAAACCGTAGTTCAGAAAAATATCAAATTCATGCTGATGAGGCGGACCCAGTCTCAAACAGATCTGATAAACAAGCCGGAGTTTACACCCTTCAAGCCGATTTGCGAGGATCTCAAAATTGACATTGAAACCGCAAGCGTGTCGAAGTATAATTCCAAGTTTATATTAAATGATAACGTGATCGGTTATACATGCGCTTTGTCTACGATCGCAAATATGCGAGGATTTGACGCCTCAGACGTTAAACTATTGATATATGATGAGTTTATACCTGAGCGCCATGAAAGGCCCCTGAAAAACGAAGGGAGCGCCTTTTTAAATGCATACGAAACCATGAACCGTAACCGTGAACTTGACGGTAAAAGACCGCTGCAGGTCCTGGCACTGGCAAACGCTTTTGATATCGCAAACCCCATATTTTTAGAACTGGGCCTTGTCGGGATCGTTGAAAAGATGGAGCAGAGAAGCCAGGAAATATACATTGACCGCAACAAAAGCATATGTATTATTCTGCCCAGATCGGACCGGATCCAGAACCGTAAGAGCAAAACGGCTTTGTATAAGCTGACTGAGGGATCTAATTTTAACCGTATGGCGCTTGCAAATGACTTTATATATAATCCGACGGACAATATAAAATCATTGCCTATACGCGAATTCAGGCCCTTGGCGACGGTAGGAGAAATAACTATATATAAACATAAATCAAAAAATATGTATTACGTATCGGAGCATAGATCCGGGAACCCGCCGACGTTCAATACTGACGAGGTGGATCTGAAACGATTTATTAAAAAATATGGCATGCTTTTATATCGCAATTACATGGCGAACCGAATTCGGTTCGAAAATATGTTGACAAAATCCCTTTTTGAATGTTATATAATATAGTAGGAGGCCGGGAGCGCAAGGGCAGCCCCGGAAGGGCGCGCAACTCCCCGCCCGGGAGATTACCCCGGCCCATTTATTATTGAAGGGAGTTTATAAAATGGATCCTGATATCATAATGAACGCTATATCAACGCTTGGTTTTCCTATTGTGGTCTGCGCTGCGTTATTCTGGTATATCAATAAGCAGAACGAAAACCACAAAGAAGAGATCACCGCTTTGCGTTCAACTATCGAAGAGAACACAAATATAATTCATGAAGTTAAGGAACTTATAAAACTGATCGCAGGAAAATGAGCATAATATATAAAGGTAATATCACCGAACATTTTACACAGATCGAATACCATAAAAAGGGCGACGCAAATATAACACGTGACGCGTTAATATTTGCAGATTGCCTTGAAGATTTCCGGGTATGGCTCAGGCGTAAGATGATTGTACACGCCTGGTTCCGGACGCTGAAGGAGAACCGCGAGGCCCACGGTATTTCATCAAGCAACCACATGAGAGGCTGCGCTTGTGATTTCCATGTAGCAAATATAACCATTGACCGGGCGCGATTTATCAAATACGCGACTAAATGGGCGCAGATATGCAAGGCCCACGGCAGGACCGGGGAAGCCGGTTTATATACGTGGGGCGTCCACTTCGGGATCCAGAGCGCGGACCAGGAACATAAAAACAATTATAGATTTTTCCACTGGGACAGTAGGACCGGTGAACAATTAAATAAACCATTTGCAGAACTCAATTTATTATAAGAAAGGACCAGAACCATGAAAACAGAAGATATTTTGAAACTGATCGACGCGGGATTTACCAAGGACGAGATTTTAAAACTTGATACAGACCCCGAACCAAAGAGCGAACCGGAACCGCAGACAGATCCGGAACCGCAGACAGATCCGGAACCGCAGAAAGCAGAACCGGAACCGCAGAAGAAGGAACCTGAGCAGCCTGACACATTAAAGTTTATTGCAGAACAGTTTGAGAAAATGACAAAGGCAATTCAGGAGTCCAATATTATTAACTCAGATACAAAATTAAAAAATGAAGATATTAAAACCGGGCCGGAGATCCTGGCCGAAGTGATCGCGCCGCCCGAAAGAAAGAGAGGTAAAACAAAATGAGTGTAAACACTATGTCTTTTGAGCAGGCCGCTACACTATTAAATGCGGTGCATTCTCAGGTAACGGGGAAAACTCAGATCGCGCCTACAGACGTGAGCGGGTTTATTTCCGTAGCACAGAAAGTCCTGCAGCGCGGTTATGATCCCGTACTTAACGCCATTACCCAGGTGATCGGCAGGACTATCTTTTCAATCCGTCCCTATGCTTCTAAGTTTGGCGGAATCCAGATGGATGAACTTCAGTGGGGAGCCATTACAAGAAAACTTGTAGTTGCAGACAAACCCTTAGAGGATAACAAGGCATATGATCTTGTTGACGGCCAGAGCGTTGACATGTACGAAGTAAACAAGCCCCAGGTGCTTGAACTTAACTATTATGGTGCCATGACATTCTCAAAGCATTATACTATCTTCAGAGATCAGTTAAACAATGCTTTCAGAGGTCCCAACGAATTCGGATCCTTCATGTCCATGGTGGCGCAGAATGTCCTCGACATGATCACACAGACAAAGGAATCCTGCGCAAGGCTTGCAGTAGCAAACTTCGTTGCCGGTAAGATCTCAGCAAATAACGGCGTTATTCACATGCTGACAGAATACAACGCCGAAACCGGCGAGAGCCTGACAAACGACAATACGGCAAGCACCAGCGTATATGCTCCGGCTAATTTCCCTAACTTCATCAAGTGGGCATATGCAAGGATCGCAACACTTACCGGACTTTTAACTGAGAGGTCTGAGGAATTCCAGTTCAAAGTAACCGGTTACGATATCAACAGACACACACCGCTTGACAAGCAGAAAGTTTATATTTTCTCTGATATTCTGAACGGAATGGACGCCAGAGTGCTTGCGGACGCGTTCCACAATGATTTCCTTGAGTTTGCGGACGTTCAGCCCGTTAATTACTGGCAGTCTATCGACGACAGAATGAAAATCGAGATCACTCCCACATACCTGGCAGCAAACGGAACCCTTACGACCGGGGCTCCCGTAACTCAGGATAAGATCATGGGCGTGATCTTCGATGAGGACGCCGTCGGATATACCACAATGAACGAGTTTAGCGGTGTCACACCGTTCAACGCGCGCGGTGAATACTGGAACCAGTATTATAACTATGTTCTGAGATATCACAACGACTTCACCGAAAAAGGCCTGGTTCTTCTTCTCGATTAATACCGGGAGAGTTTCTGTATCAAGGCGGGCTTCATGCCCGCCTATATTTAAAGGTAAGAAAAAATGTTTAATGTAACTTTTTACAATTTTTCAAAAAGATATAATTCAACGAAGCGCCCCGCGAACGGAGCCGGGACCGCGTACAGTTGCCGAGTGCTTGACGGGACCGCTATAATCAATCCTAAGATAGTATTGGATCTCGGACTGACTTTCGACCCTTCCGGATATAACTACGCTTATATCCCGAACTTTGACAGATATTATCATGTACGTGAATGGACCTTTGACCGTGGGTTATGGATCGCGTCCCTTGCAGTTGACGTCCTGGCTACATTTAAAACCCAGATAGGCGACACAAGTTTATATGTACTCAGGGCGTCCAATGATTACGACGGAACCATTATAGATAATAAATACCCGACGAAAACCGGATGCACATTCAATAAGACCACGTTAACTGATCCTTTTCAGCATGCGGGGAGCGGGTGCTATGTTGTCGGTGTAGTCGGCAAGCGCGGAATGTATGGCAGTATTACATATTACGTTCTTGACCGCGCCGGGCTTGCGGTGCTTTGTAACTATCTTATAAGTGACGCCGTATCAGTAGCAAACAACTTCAGCGAAAACGATGCAGCATTGGCGCTTCAAAATTCCATAGTTGATCCCCTGCAGTATATTAAGAGTGTGACATGGCTGCCCTTCAGTAAAAGCGATTTGCCGTTATCACCGCAGTCGCCAAGCAACCTGAATATATTTCAATGGGATGTTCCTAACACAAATGCAGAATTGCTCTTCGGCGCTACCATGGTTAAAAACTATACATTTAATGTAGTAAAACACCCGGATACAAGCGCCCGCGGAAACTATGTCAACAGTTCGCCTTATACACTCGCAACGTTATCTTTTCCGCCATTCGGCAATATTGAAATAGATACGACGGTATTATGCAGCGCTTCAACATTAAGTGTTGAACTGCGGATCGACTGCCTGACCGGTAAAGGGATCATGACGATAAGCGCTAACAATACCATATTAAACAGAATTGAGGCGGGTATCGGTGTCCCTATCCAGATAGCGCAAATCACAAGCGACTATGTAGGCGCCATAACCAATATAGCCGGCGCGGTTCCCAAAGTTATAGGCGGGTTCGCCATGGGTGGCGCTGCAGGCGTCGCCGGCGGTATTGCCGGAGCGATTTCCGGAATCGGAAACGCTATCGAATCACTTGCCCCGAGATCTCAAACCATCGGATCAAGCGGAGGCTTTGCACATTTGCGCGGTAACTTTGAACTTGATTTCCAGTTCTTCAGACCCGTGGCGGATGACCTGGCACATAACGGGCGTCCGTTATGTCAAACACGCTTGCCTAAGAATTTAGGCGGATATATGCTTATCCAGGACGGCGACGTCGCAACAACGGGGACCCAGGCCGAAAACGAGCAAATACAAGCACTTCTGGAAGGTGGTTTTTATTATGAGTGATTACACCCCGCGTTTGAACTCTGACGGGCTCCGGACAAATCCTCATTATACAACACGTAACCCTTTTTATAATGCGGGCTACGGCATGCCGAATTGTACTGCATACGCCTGGGGCCGGTCCTGGGAGATCTCAGACCCCACCAACGAATATTTGAACAGTACGCGCCCGCCATTATCGACCGGTAACGCTGAGGACTGGTACGGTCATTCGGACAGTTGGCCCCGGGGATCAACTCCGGCCCTCGGTGCTATCGCTTGTTACGCCGATGGTATATACTCGGGCTATGGTCATGTTTGCGTAGTTGAAGTTATAGACACTGTTAACCGGCGCTGCAGAGTTTCTGAAAGCGCCTATAATGGTTATTTCTTCAGATCTTCACACTGGATATCATACGACGGGTCTTACGGCTACGGCGGTTATCGTTTCCAGGGATTTATTTATAACCCCTTTGCCGGAGACACACCTGGCCCGCCGGGTCCGGGTCCGGGATCTGAAGGACGTAAAATTTGGTATTTTAAACGCGCAATAGAGCGCGGGAAAGGACTAATAATAGTATGAGTGGTATTAATAACATCCCGGCCACATATGATCATGTTAATAACTATAATCATTTGTTCAGCCCTTCAACAATACATGTTAAGGATACCGGCTTATCATGGTATTTTAAACGCTATCTGATCCAGAAGATAATATCTGTATTTGAATTTAAAAACATCCCGGAACACTGGGCGAAAGATTACTTTTTATATACTCTTTTCGTGTTCGGATATGCTATTGTATTTAATACAGATAAATACGGCGTTATCCCTCAGCATGGGACCCTTGCCGGTTATAATGTATTTTACAGACCTAATCGGGCAATTATTGCAAACCCGCTTTTAAAAACACATGAATTAAAGATCGGGACCAACTGCGAATTGATACGTATGCAGCCTGACTGGTGTGGGGCCTGGGATATAGTCGAATATTACGCGGACCTTATGGCCCTGACATCTGAGACTATCGCCGTTAATCTGATCAATTCAAAGTTTAGTTATGTTTTCGGGGCCGAGGACCAGACAAGCGCCGAAAGCCTCAAAAAACTATATGACCAGATAGCAAGCGGAGAACCGGCAGCGTTTGCCGATAAAAAGTTATTTACCGACGCCGGGGATCCTTCCTGGTATCTGTTCGTGCAGAACCTGAAACAAAACTATATTGCCGGAGATCTTCTCGAGGATCTTGCAAAAATCGACAGTCGTTTTAATACGGAAGTCGGAATTCCGAACGTAAATATCGCTAAAAATTCCGGCGTAAGTGATAGCGAGGTAAACGCCAATAATATTGATACGCAGTCAAAGGCGGGCCTTTGGCTTGAGACAATCCGTGACAGTATATCAAAAGTCAATGATATGTTCAATCTTGATATAAGCGTTGATTTTAGATATAATAACTATATGGAAGGAGCGTTAAAAGATGAGCAGAGGCGCCAGATTAACGATTTTAGGACTGTATAATTATAATGAAGATATATTCCAGGGTTTCGAAGTTCCCGAAGGTATGGACCGGGAAACGGTCTTAAATGAGATTTTACTACAGTGTGGGAACCTTGAATTGATATATCCCACTTATAATATCTTAAAGTTGGCAATTTCCAACTGGTCCAAAGTTGAGCAGCCTATATGGACAAAATTATATAAAACTGAAAACCTTGACTATAACCCGATCTGGAACGTTGACGGCAAGATAATTGAAAAGGGTTCCGGGGACTCTATCGGATCCACAAAGGGTTATAATAACGAGAACTGGCTACCGAACGCAAAGGCAGTTAACACGGACCAGCGCGAGACGATAAGGACCGGTAATATAGGCGTTACAACTACACAAAAAATGATAACTGAAGAACGCGAAGTCTCGGATTATTCGACTATTAAATATATAGTTGATAGTTTCAAAAAGCGTTTTTGCATAATGATCTATTAGAAGGGAGTTATACAATGAATAAATCATACAACATACATGAGAAATGGTCCGATCTTGACAAAGTAAATAACGTCGAGATCAACTCCGTTGACGGTGTTATTGAAAGTATATTTGTTAACGGAGAACCCGCCGGCGGTGGCGGTGGTCTTACAACGGCGGTGCTTACAGTGATAAACACTGGTAGTTCAAATCGAAATGTCAGGGCCCCATTTATTGATAATGGTGTAATAAACGCTTCATTTTATGCGGACGCAGGGACAACCGTAACAAAAACCGTTGTTAAAGGTTCAAACGGATGTAGTTTTACTATATCAGCAGGCTCAATCACGGAAGTAACCGGCAACGGTTCAATGTCCGATAACAAAAATGCAATAATCACCGGCGATTGTACAATAACTATTTCATAAGAAAGGAGTTAACATAATGTCAATTTTTAATGAGTTCCCATATACTAATATTCACGAATTAAACCTTGACTGGATCATAGCCAAAGTTAAGGAACTTTCCGACCAGTGGGATGTGTTTTCAGTTGACTGGGAAAAGAGAATCACTGCAGAGGTCACAAAGTGGCTCGATGATCACCCAGAGGCAACGACAACGGTTCAGGATAACTCCTTAACCGCTGCAAAATTTGTGGCAAGCCTGCGCGAACGTATCATGACCGACTACGCCAAGGAAACCGAATTCAAGGCCCTGAAAAACCTTGTAAATAATCTTGATCAGGACCTTACCACGGCAGAGGGAAACATCGACACAAACACCGGTAATATTAACGCCCTGAGCGCCCGTGTTGATACATTCGCAAGCCTTCCCGCAGGATCTACGGCGGGCAATGCTGAACTCCTTGATATTAGAGTTGGCTATCATGGCGGTGAATATCCAAACGCCGGGACTGCAGTCCGTAAGCAGATCGGGAACCTGGCTTGGATGCTTGAAACTTCAGTAGCTGACATAATCAATTATGAATATGTATTAAATGAATACGTGGATAATCTGACCGGCCAGGTGGTATCATATCAGGGCTGGAATCGTACCGGATATATACCCGTAGATCCTACAAGAACCATGTTTATTAGCGTGGCGGGATCAACTAACGCGCCATACTGCGCAGAATATGACCAGAATCATACTTATATCAGAGGGTTCCAGGTCAACTCCGGAACATACGAATATAACTTCCCTTCAGAAGTTAAATATATTATGATCTCCGGACTGCCCTCTGTATTCCCCTTAACCATCTTTTACGGCAATGGTAACAGACGCGCAGCCGCTGAGGATAATGACATCGCATTAAATAAGCCTTTTGGGATCATGCCCCTTGAAGGATGGATCCAGGGAACGTTAACCAGTGAGGGCGTTTTAAATGCTAATGCCTACAGAATCACAAGCCCGTTTATACCGGTTAACGGTGACACTATTATTAATATGCAGTGGACCGGTACAAAGGCGCATATCTGGGTAGTTGAATATGACCAGAACCAAAACTTCGTTAAATACTCCGCCACGGCCTACACTTCAGATTATAAATACGGACTCATGGCTAATACACGTTATATCAGACTTGTAGCACTGAAGCCCGGCGGAACCGCTACCATAGTTCCCAATGACAGTACCAACCTCGGTATTAAAATCACTGTCGAAGAAAAGAAAAAGTTTAAAGTTATGTCCTTCAATGTTGGACATTATGACTACGGCATAGGTGTTGGTTTACCCGCTGAGATCTATGACGAAAAGTTAATAAACTGGCGTAGGTTCCTGGGTGAACATAGTGATATTGATGTAATGGGAATTCAGGAATATGATACCAGGATGGACGCAGCAAACACGATCTGGAGTGATGATGTCCTCTGGAATCATTACTTCCCGTATGAAGTTGTTACGGGCGCGGAAACTGCCATCAAATCCCGCGATTACATAGGCCGTAACTATATGGGCCAGTTGTCCACCGGTAGATATTACACTGCTGCAACAATCGACGGTGTTTACTTCATCAGTGTACACCTTACGCCCGGCGTTGATAACGCAGCGATCAGGACAAGCGAAGTAAATGACATTTTATCACTGATCGGTGATCACACCAGATTTGTAATATTCGGTGACTTCAACTGCGAACCGGGCGAGGAAACCGGATTATATAAAAAGTTTACTGACGCCGGTTATAACATCGCAAACTGTGGGTGGTTCGGTAAGTACTGGACCTGGACCACTGACCAGGAGCATGACATGGCCGACTATGAAAACCCTGAAGGAACAGTCTACTACATTGATAACATAATCACTTCAAGTGATATCAAGATCATGAACGCAAAGCCGATTAATGATTATAGTAAACTGTCATCCGACCACTTGCCGATCTATGCAGAATTAGTCCTTGACTAAACGAGTGCAGAAGGTTTATAATTAATATATC
>OCTX012259779.1_pt1 | contig 13187 bp, 4 predicted proteins | sample 1539691 | NCBI WGS metagenome assembly OCTX01 (sample SAMN02144231, study PRJEB22623) | gut metagenome | biome: sheep rumen | host: Ovis aries | place: New Zealand
GAGCCGCGAAGCGGTCGCAAGAGGCCGCGTTTGGGAGACCTTCGCGAAACACCCCGGAGCGTTCCGGCTGGCGGGGTGCCGCAGTCGACGGTTCGGGCGAGCCCCGCGCCGAGCGCCCGTAGCGCCTCGTGGCCGCGAAATCGATGTCGCACCATGGTTTTGCGCCGGGACTTGCGCAAGCAAGGCAGCGAATCACTGGCAAGCAACCGCCCCGCGCCGAGTGCCCGTAGCCTCACCCGTTTGGGTGAAAAATTTTTTCATTTTCCCCCTTGCGGGGGATTCAGAAATATGATACTATATTCGCGTCTGGAAAAATTGTGAACTCAAATTTCAAAGACAAACAAAGGAGCAGAAATATGAAAAAACTAATGTTTGCAATAGCGGTCGCTGCTACAGTCGGCTTTGCGCATGCAGATGCAGAGTTGACAAGCACTGGTTTCGAGGCCGGTGCCTACACGGCGGGCAATCCGCTCAATACCGAAGTGGATGATGCCGGCGTTGCTGTCGAATCCTATTCGAGGGTCTGGGCGTCGGCAACCGACGTAGCGACGGTCAAGGCGTATGGTGCCGACGGTGCCGAGGCCAAGCCAACGATTACCGGTGTTGCTGCCGAAGATCTCGGCAACAACTATCTGGCGGTGGAAGGCAAGATCGAGCGTCTCGCACAGAAGGGCGGCGAGGGTGTTAATATTGGCACCGGTCTCTACATCGACACCATTGTTCAGTTCACGGCTTCCGATGCCGAAACGACCTCTCCTGACGGAATTGATGCAGACAATGACAAGCTCTGCATCTGGCTGAAGTCCGACGGTGAATCTGCAACGACCGGACACATTGTGGTGACGGCTGGTTTCATCTACAATAAGAAGGGGCAAAGGGATGAAGCCCCAGTCAGCTATGTGACTGATACACAGATTGCTGACAAGAGCTGGCACCATCTTCAGGTCAAGGCGCTTTCTTCCGTTGATGAGGTTAACTTAATCGGTGACGCATTTGTCATCTACATTGATGGGCAGAAAGTCTCGGCAACGACGTGCCCCTTTAATAATGTTGACGACTATGTATTCACTGCTCGTGCTCAACAGTATATTGGCGCTAATTCCTGGTCGCTCTTCCCCAGCATACAGAACAAGGCAGATGGCGGTACGATTACCTCCCTTACCTTCAATGGTTCGGGATCGGTTGACAATATCGAGTTCACGCAGGGCAATGATCCCAACCCAATCTTGATTCCTGCCGCGCTTGAGCCCGTTGTTGCTTCGGAGGCAGATCGCACCTACACGGGTGACGAACTCACGGGTGTCAATTATCCTGACGATGCATACGGTTACGAGCTTACTGACCATATAGCAACGGAAGTGGGTAGCTACGAGGCTACAGCGACCCTTTATCCTGGCTTTGCCTGGACGGGTGAGAACAACACGCCGATCTACACCGCCAAGGTGATTGCGTGGTCGATTGTCGAGGGTGGCAGCGGTTCCGATGGCTATGACAGCGGCGATGGCACGAATAAGTTCACCATTGATTCCGCAAAGGAGGCGACACTTACGGCTAAGCTGCCTACTGGCAAGACGCTCGGCGATGTTGCTGACGCGACGACCGGCATGACCTATGCTCAGGCGTATGCGCTCGGCCTCTTCGATGAGGAAACTGGTGACGTTGCCGACCTTGGTGCAACGATCTCCATCGATGCAGAGGGCAAGGTCACGGTCTCGCTCGCGAATGCGCCTATGACTGGCTACCTCGTGACCTGCAAGGTCTATGAGAAGGCGAGCCTGACGGCTGAATGGCCGAGCGAGGCGACGACCACGTATGCCTACGGCAGCGAGCAGGCCATCACGCCCGCTTCCAGCACTGCGGGATTCTACAAAGTGGAGGTTGTGATCAGCAATGCACAGTAATTGACTGAGCAATCGTAAACAACCAAAACCCGCGGCAGATGTGCCGCGGGTTTTTGGTTTAGGGGGGATTTAGGGGGGGGATTTAGGGTCTATTAGGGTCAATTAGGGTCGGTTTAGGGTCAATTAGGGTCGATTAGAGTCGATTAGGGTCGATTAGGGTCGGGTAGGGTCGATTAGGGTCGGGTAGGGTTAGGTCAATTGTAACAAAATTGTTGCGTAAATGTTGCGTAAATGTCATACAAGCTTTCAATTGAATTTGATATTATATTCCTGTCAGATAAATCTGTTTCTAACTAACAATGAAAGGCTATGAAAACTCCTGAGCCCACAAGGCCCTTAAAAGACGCTAAAGAACCCTAAAGGACACCAAAAATCCAAACGGCTCCTAAAAGCCCTAAAGGTTGCCAAAGAACGCCAAAGGTCCAAACGGTACCTAAAAGCCCTAAAGGACCCTAAATGACTCTAATAGACTCTAATTGACCCTAACCCATAGAAAGGCCCTAATATGAACATCATCCTGAAAAACCGTGGCAACTACAAAGACCTTCTGACCTTCAAGAAGGCCACAGTCATCTATGACCTCACCTATCACTTCTGCCACAAATACCTCCTCAAAGGCGACCGAACTGTCGACCAGATGATTCAGGCCGCAAGAAGCGGAAAGCAAAACATCGCCGAAGGAGTCGCCGCCTCCGCAACCAACGCCGAAACCGAAATCAGGCTTGTCAATGTCGCGAAGGCCTCCCTGAAGGAACTGCTGACCGACTTCGAGGACTACCTCCGCACGCGCCGGCTGCGACTATGGGAGCAGGGCGGGACCGAAATCTCCTGGCTAAGGAAATTCGCCGTCGAATTCAGATTTTCTAAACAACTCCGAGCGTTTGGGCTCCCGCTACCGCTCCGCAGCTTCGCGCCCCACAACGACTGTATGTGTGCAGAGTTAAGCGTTTGGGGATGCGACTGCGTCGCATAAATCGGCCGAAGGCCGCTATAAACACAATGAAAGGAGTCTCTTGATAATGGTTGAAAAGCGCGAAGCAGTGAAGCGGTAGCGGGAACACTAACCATCGGAGTTTCTGAAATTCCACGCGGGTTGTCGGGAAGGGGCGGCAGTACAGGGAGAATGGCGACCTTAGAGTGAGAATGAAGCCAGTTGCAAAGGAGGCGCTAGCGAGGAATCGCGACAGGGCGATGAAGGAGGCGGCGCAGTGGGGAAAGCGGTGTCCGAAATGCAGGACGGCGATGGAGGATGGGACAACGGCGACTAAAGGGAATCTGGAGCCCAAGTGGAAGTGCCCCAACTGCGGCGAGATTGTGCCAACAGGGCCATTGGAGATTCAGCTGGCGCAAAGGGCATGGAGGAGGAGGGTCTTGGAGCTTAAGGGGATTTATGGGTATTAGGGTCGATTAGGGTCCTTTAGAGTCCTTTAGGGTCCCTTAGGGTCCCTTAAGGTCCCTTAGGGTCTAATAGGGTCAATTAGGGTCAATTAGAGTCCTTTTGGGTCGGGTAGGGTCTAATTGACCCTAAGGGACTCTACCAGACCCTAATGGACCCTATTCGACCCTATCCCCAAGCCCCTAAACAATCGCTAAAAAAATCTCAAAAGAATTTCGGCACGGTGAAGATAAATTTGGTATAATGCATTTGATTGGGTAAGGAAAGTGTCGCTTCGAGTGATTCGAAGTGTCGGTTTTCCTTGCGCAGTTGAATGTTGACAAGCTGTAAAAGGCTTGAAAACATTGGGGATTTTGATGTTGAGAACCTGTTGAGAAAAAGAAGAAAAGAAGGATGATGGACGTCAGGTCGAGAATCGCAGAACCTCTCGCGGGGCTTTCGATGCGCGCGCGCGCAGCGTTCGGGTTCGCACGCGCGTTCGCGTGCGCATTCGCGCCGGCCTGCGCGCTCGCTCTCGCGGCTTCGCTTCTCGACGGCTGTTCGGGCGGCTGCTCGCGCGCCCCCGAGCCGGAACCGAATGCGCCTGTCGTCGACCGCATGAAGGATCCGGAGTACATCGGGCAGCTGAAGGAGCATCTCGCCGCCCAGCAAGAGATAGCGACTCGCGGTGCGGCGATTCTTCGCGAACTCGAGGCTGCACGCGAGGAAGACCCGGAAAGCGAGAAGACCAAGGAACTCGAGAAAAAGCATGCCGCGATTTCCTTTGAACTCGAGAAGCAGCGTCTCCTCGGGGAGGCTCTCATCCGCGAGCGGAAGAACCGCGAGGATGCCGAGCGCGCAAAGGCAAAAACGTCGAACGGAGAGAAGTAGCCCATGAAACGCATCGCGTCAATATTCGCTGCTCTTATGGCGGTCGCGTCGCTCGCGACCGTGCGCGGCGTTTTTGCCGCGGATTTCGCAACATGCGTTACAAACGAGAATATCACTCTGACCGCCGACATGCTCGAAGGCGGCGATGCCCTTTTCGTGTACACCTATCAGGAAGGCGTCACGTATACTTTCACCGCCAACAACCAGATCAAGGCATGGATTCTCGCCGTTGGCGGCGGTGGCGCGGGCGGATATGGCGTGGCGGCAAGCACGTCTAAGGGAGAAGGTGGCGGCGGTGGCGGCGGTGGCTTTGTCGAGACAAACGGCATCTCGCTTGCGGCCGGCACCTACACCATTGGCGTCGGCGTCGGCGGCGTTTGCGCTATGGTGGCAACGGCTACGGCAACTCCGGCCGGTGATTCTTATGTAATGTTCGGCGGTGCATACGTAAAGCTTGGCGGCGACAGCGAGCTTGTAGCAAAGGGCGGAGGCACTGGTGCGGCTGCTGCGAGTGGCGCGGGACTTCCCGGCGGCAGCGGCGGCGGCGGTTCGTTGAATGGTTCGGAAACGGGCGGCGGCGGTGCGACATCTGGACAGGGTTATGCCGGCGGCAAGGGCCTCTACTATGGCGGCGGCGGCGGTGGCGGCGGCGCTGGCGGCATTGGTACCGACACGCCGGCCAACAACAAGAAGGGCGGCGCAGGTGGTGCAGGCAGGGAAAGCTTGATTACCGGCGAAGCCGTGATTTATGCCGGCGGCGGCGGCGGTGGAACGTCGGGTTCGGCGGCCACGCGCGGTGTCGGCGGTGCCGGCGGCGGTGGCATGGGCGGCAGCACGACTTCCGCCACAGTAGCTACTGCGGGCACCGATGGCCTTGGCGGCGGCGGCGGCGGCGGCGGCAGCGGCGGCGCGACCGCAAGTAATCGCCGCGGAGCTAACGGCGGTAGCGGCATTGTCATTATCCGCGTTACGAAGATATACGGCGAGGTAACTCCGCCTGTGGCCAAGGATCTCCCTTACAACGGCGAGGAACAGACAATATGGGTTCTTGACGACGAGTGCGAGCTTTCGCCCGGCGGCGATGCACTGAAGCAGACGAACGTAGGCGAATACAAGTTCACCGTCACGCCGAAGGACGGCTCCTGCTGGAAGGATTCCGGCGGGTCTGACGCACCGATCACGATTACCTGGCATATCACCAAGGCTACGCCCGTCGTCACCGTGATCCAGGACGGATGGATCGAGGGCAGTCCGGTCGCAACGTCGTACGACTGCTCCATCGCCGGCGCCGTGCCCACGATTCTCTACTCGGACGCGCAGGACGGCAGCTACACGGAAACAGTTCCGGCGGCGGCGGGAACATACTGGGTCAAGGCGGCAATCGAAGGGACGGACAACTACTACGGCATCGAAACAACGCCGCAGTCCTTCCGCATTCTCGGCGAGGCGCAGTCGCCGAACGAGAACCTCGGCTTCTATGCGCCCCTTACCTTCCCCACCTACGTTGGCTCGGGCAAGGCGCTGTTGACCTTCAGCCTCTCAGGGTTCCAGTATGTGACAAAGGACAACGAGACGTCGGGGCTGTGCGTGTGCGCGGCGGACGGCACTCCGTATCCCCAGACCGTCGTCTGGAGTGCGACGGGCACGGCCACTGTCACGGTCGAGGTGGACTCAATGCGCTCAGACAAGGTTCTCTATCTCTGCTGGGGAGTCGTCGAGGGATGCTCGGCGCCGACCCTCACACCTTCGTCCATGACGGACGCCATATCGCTTTCACCGACGCACGGCACGCGGGTACGCGATACGTCGAAGACTCTGCACAACTACGTCGACGGTCTTTCCATGCCAAGCTGGCGCAAGGGAGAAACCGCCTCCACGCCGTCGTATGCCTACAAGATCGGCACCCCCGTCGAAAGCTACAAGGACAAGGACGGCAACGCCGTGGCCAGTCCGTCTGAACCCGGCACATACACGCTTACCGTGACGATTCCGGAGGAAACGGGGACGGACGGCTTTGGGCCTTATGTCGGCGCGTCCGCGCAGACAACGTTCAAGATACTCGGTGAGACGGAATCTCCGCTTACGGACGGCTCGCTTAAGTATTTCGCACCCTTGACGGTCAATTCCGCAGTAGAAGCGGGGCGGCTCACGGTGACGGTACCGGCGACGCACAACTGGGTGGCGGCCTACAACGACGGGAAGGATGTCCGGTTCTACGACATCGACGGCAATCAGTATCCGAGCGCACTCGCCAACTGGGTCGGCGACGGGAGCGCGACGTTCACGGTTCAGGTTCCGGCGCTTGCCGCTGGCTCGCGGTTCTATATGTGCTGGGGCGAGACGGTCGGCAAGACCGCGCCGTCGGCCGGTACGCTTTCTGGCTCGCCAGTAACGGTGACAGTTACGGTCGGTGCGACGGCGACTGACGATTCGCTGACGCTCAATAACTGGATAAGCGGCCTTGAGATGTCCGGCTTCAGGCTTAATGTCGACACGCCTGTCGAGCCGACATGCACGAGGAAGATCGGCACCGTGAGGTACGAGTACTCCAAGTTTCAGACGACCGGGTTTACGGAATACAACCCATCCGAGCTTTTCGCCGGCAGCTACTACATGCACGCGGTAGTCGACGCGTCCGAGACGGAGGGCTATGCCGGGGCGACGTCGGACGCCGTGCCGTTCCGCGTGCTTGCCGAGAAGGAGTCGCCACTCGACTCTCTCGCCTATTTCACCCGCATAACGGCAACGGGAACGTCTGCCGGCAAGGCGACTGTTGCAGTCACGCTGCCGTCCACGCTCGACTACAGGACGATCGCCTCTGGCGGAGCCTACATCCGCTTCTGCGATTCGGACGGCAACGTCCTTCCGAGCAAGGCAGCCACGGCGTGGGCGACCGACGGGACGGCGAAGTTCAGTGTCGAGCTGCCGCAGTTCAGCTCTCCGTTCGTCTTCTACGCATGCTGGGGAAGGGTGGTCGGCCAGGCCGTCCCATCCACTTCGGCTCCGACAGCTGCGGCCGGCACGGCGAAGATCGATTTCGGAACAACGGTGCGCGATGCAACGAAATGGCCGCTCGTCAACCACTGGGTGAAGGAATTCACGATTTCAACGACAAGCTGGGCGAAAGGCGACGTTGCCAAGGGACTCGTTACGTATACGGCGGGCGTTCCGGCATACGGCGAGTTCAAGCTTCTCTGCCGCGACATCGCGACGGACGAGGAGACGGTAATCGACACGCTGCCCGACGGCTCCGGCGACTACGAGCTCATCGCGATCGCCGACGGAGGCAGCGACGGGGATCTCGTCTGGGCGGCGCTTACGAACACATCGGTGGAAGTTTCGATCACCGAACACAACCCGACGATCTCCGTCACGCGCGAGCATGGCGCCGAGGGACGCGTGCTTCTGATGAACACCGACCTTACGCCCGGCGCAGAAGTATACAACCAGGGCTATGCCGACAATGATCCCTCCTATTCGACATTCTGGGAATTTCTTAAGACAGAACCGTTGGACGCCGCATATATATTTTACAATCTCTCAAATGAAACGGAATCGGTTCTTTGGACTGCAGATCGCGGCAAGAGACTTTGGACGCTGGTCAACTGTCGACACGGTAACCCGTATGATCCGGATGACGGAGAAAAGATTGATAAATACATGAATGGGCTCCCGTGGAATTCTGAACATGCACGGGACATAGATGCTCACGAGAGTATCACGCACACAAGGCATGGCGCAGGGCAGATAGTGATGCGGAACACTACCAATGCATGCGTCTATTCGTCCTGCTTTGAGGAAGGCATAGGAACGATTTACTTTGACGCTGTCAATGGACACAAGACACATGAATTTAACGGCAAGGAAATATTCCAGCTGCGGGTCTATTTTGCGACTAACTGCGTGACGTCGCTTGGCGAGGAGGTGGATGTCGCCCCGATTGACGAGTATGTATTCCCGGAAGGGGAGCTTGCCTCCGATGTCGTTGCCACGAACGCCAATTGGCAGCCGTTGTCTGTCGTGCCCGTCAAGATACTCGACGGTGCTATCGCCGCCTCGCTTCCCGAGACGGAGGCGGTAGTTCTCGACATCGAGAACGGCGGCAAGGACAACTGCTTCTACCGAATCATAGCGAAGGCTGACATAACGGTGCCGTGTCGGTTTAAGATATGCAGAAGCGAGTATCGTCCTCAAACGGGAACGACCAGTAATATTGACACTATAGACTATCTCCTTCTCCTCGACAACATCATCGTGTCTTATCCGGCAATGAGGGCGTCGATAACGACATACGGTGCTGATGACTACGATACCGGGAGGACTGGCAAGCGGGTGATCGGTGTGCCGATGGCGCTGTCGGAGGCGTTCCCCTCTGTGTCGTCTGCCGATGTCCGTGCGCGCGGCACGGTTTCGTACCTCACCAACAGCGGTGTGGAGAACCCGCAGACGAACGACTTCATCGTGTCCGCGAGGTTCAACTACCGCTGGAGGCATCTCAACCAGAGCTTCTACCATGACGGGCAGTTCTATTCTGCCGACGACGGCAGGTTCGCGAGCGTGCGGCTTTCGCCTAAGGACGGATATCTCTCCACCAAGCCGCTCGACCTTCCCGGGCTTCCCGGCGACATAGAGTACTGGTACGAGCTTGTGCTCGGCGCGCCTTACTACAGGTACGTCGACTACTCCGGGCTCGGTCTCGCGGACGCGATGGACGAGATATACACGGAGGAGATCGCGACGAGTCCCATCCACGCCCCGGCCGGCTTCTTCGGCGAGACTCCGTCGCCGAGCGGCGGCACGAACTGGTTCGTGCGTGTCCGCGAGGGTGCGAGCCAGTACGACAGAGTCGTTCTCTCGGTGGACGACACAACGGGCGGGAAGATCGTTCGCGAGGATAAACAGATGGACCTCATAGGCGACCACCTGTGGCGCGGGTTCGTCACGGTCACCAACAGGACCGAGCGCAACCTGTCGTTCTGCATCATCGGAGTGAACCCGCAGACGGACGGCGCGACCGAGTTCGATTCGAGCGGCACCCGGAACGTTGAGTTCCACACGATGATTCCGCTTGTCGACATAACGGAGGGCCCTTACTCCGGTACGATGGGCGCGGTGGGCGAGAGCGACGTGCCGAGCAGGGACGACAGCGGCAGGCTGCACTATCTCACGAATGTCGCCAGCTACGTCGAGTTCCAGTTCAACGACTCCACACGGGCGCTGTCGGTGTCGCACGCGGACTACCAGGACTTCAACAAGTGGTTCAGTTCGCGCTGGGAGAACGACGCGAGCCTCAAGTTCTACTCGTCCGCGCACGAGACCAACTCGACTACGGTGGCAACGAAGAGATATCCGGCGAAGGCGGCGGACGGTTCCGCGCCGAACGTTATCGAGGGCTTCGAGGTGACGCCGCGCACGAAGGCTGCGTGGTCGGAGGACTTCCAGATCAGTTCGGCGCAGTCGCTGGCGGGCTATCCGATGAACATTCCGTTCCCGAATGGTTCCGCGCGTACGCCGAAGGGCTGGCTTGCGGAGGACGGAATGTGGGTCGCGCAGAAGTGGGGCATGACGAACTCCACGGACTTCGCACTGCAGATGGAGGGCCGAGGCGACGGTTCGGTGACGTTCAACCTCGCAGACCTGCCGAACGGCCTCGACACCATCAGCTTCAAGGCGCGCCTCGCGCAGTTCTCCGAATTCTCCGACATCGCGTGGAACTGGGAGACCGTGATGCGCAGGAACTACACGGTCGCCGCGCAGGCGTGCTTCGACGAGGATTCGCAGTTCTCGAACTTCTCGGGAGAGGCGTCAGTCTCGCTCTTTACAGGCTACGTTCCCGGATCCTGCGCATACGAATACAGGATCACGGTATACAACGTGGACGCGTCCTGGAAAGAGGGGAACAGCACGGTGAACCGGGCGTGCTGCCGCCATGCGATCTACAAGTGGTATGTCGAGAACGGCGCGTATGTCGCGAAGCCGCTCGTCGAATTCCTCGGCACATCCAAAGACGACGAAGGCAGCTGGTGCTGGGATGCCAGCAGCAAGACGCGCTCTAACATTGTAAAGGAGCTGCCGCTCGGCAAGAACGGCTCACAGTACTCCGGCATGTACATGTCGTTCAGCAACGAGGCCAACCGCGTCATTATCACGGCCGGCGTGAGCGCGGGTTCCGACAACAAGGTGAACGGCGCCGCCAACTTCACGTACCAGGACAAGGATTTCATCCAGATCGGCTGCATAGACACGAATCCGTCCAAGACGTTCGGCAGCTTCGGCGTTCTGATGAAGAACTGCCCGGGCCGCGTGCTGTATCCGCGCGTGTACGAGGGCAAGACGGTCGCCATTCCCACGGACGCGACGGATGCGGGCGGCGGCAAGCGCTGGAAGGGCAAGGTCGCTCTTCTGACGGATACGGATTTCAAGTCGCAGCGCGATAGTCTGCGCGAATCATTGTGGGGGCTCACGCCTGGCCGTGTTCAGAGTGTTGATGGCGAGACGTGGGGACTGGACGCCTATACGAACAACACGCAGAAGGTCTGCGTCTCCACCATGCCTGTCGGTTCGACAGACAACTGGACGGAGCTTACCAACGTGACGGTGTCGGCGTTCAGCGACAGCATCGAGCACACCATATCGCTTCAGTCGAGAGAGCAGCGCTACGTCAGGTTCTCGTCCGGCGGGACGGCGGACGACGTGCGGACTGACATCGTGATCGACAACATCACGATGACGCAGTGGTGCGGGCAGTCGGGCTCCGTGACGAACGCCTCGACGAGCTATGGCTATGCTGACGACTTCTACTACATGGGGGCGTGGATCTCGAACCGCGTCGAGAAGTCGGGCAACAAGAACGTGACGAAGAAGGTCGCGGTGCTTGCGCCGCGCCGCGCCGAGCAGGCCACTTCCCCGGTGGGCATCCGCTCTCCGTACATCGAGGGCTTCGGCGCGCTTGCGTTCGAATTTGCCGACGCCGGCGCGGATGCGGAAATCCAGGTCCAGCGCTGGACGGGTTCGCTGAGCTATCTCTACGCGCGAAACACCGACGCCGCGAACGCCGACGGCTGGGATCCGGTGACGAACTTCACGTTCAAGGCCGGAGAAAGCGGCACGCGGACGGTGTACACGGGAATACGCGCGCCGTCGAACGGAGTGTTCCGCATCGTGATACCGCAGAATAAGGTGGCGACGGCGGTAGCGCATCCCGAATACGATCCCAACTGGGCCGCAGTCACGATAAGGAACATCTGGTGCTACGACGAGCCTGCGTTCGACGCGCACTCGTGGTGGGGGTGGAACTTCCTCACGACGGGCTGGCGCGACGGCGTCGGCAACAAATACGCAGCGCTTGACGATTCAGTTGAGGGCGCCGTCGGTGTGCTGAACAACACGCTTGCGGCTGGATCGCTCGTGACAGGCGACGTGGATGACTACAAGCTGAACAGTCCGTTCATCCAGTCGCCGACGTTCGGCGACCGGCATGTGGGAGAGATCAGCTTCAGGGCGCGCGCATACGATCCGGGCACGCCGAGCTACGTGACGGTCTGGGGTGCGAAGAGCGGAGACCTCCAGAAGGCGGGCAGCTGGAAGGCGGTGACGAACATCGTCGTAGATTCGAGGGGCTATGTGCGCCATACGGTCAAGTGCGCCGACGAGGACGGTTTCGCGGCGATACGCCTTGGCGTCTCCGGCGTGACTGGCATCGAAGAGGAATACGCGATGAAGGGTGCTGACCTCGCGGTTCTGCCCGCCACCGCGGTGCGCGCGATCGTCGACGAGATAGTCCTGCGCGAGCGCGTGAAGCCCGAGGTCGGGTTCCGCCTCGGGTACGTGCGTCCGTTCAGGACCGGACTCGAGCAACGTACAGCCGTGCCCGACATCGCCTCGCGCGACCAGCAGCCGCTTCTCGGCGAGCAGTTCGGCTTCCAGGCGGAGGTCGAAGTGACGGGGCTTGCGGACGAGGTCGACCTTGGCCACACGCCGGAGGTGTATCTCAGCATCTATCCCAAGTCGGAGCCATGGGGCTACGCCAACTGGAAGGACGCCGCCGGCGCGATTCTCGACATTAGGCTCGAGCCGGCCGATGAGACCAACCTCGTCTTCCGCTCCATGAGCACTACGCCGAGTTCGTTCACGGGGCCATACGAGGCAGACCTGAATCTCGGCTACGGCATAGTACAGTACTACCTGACGCTCAAGTACTGGGACAAGGGCGGAGACGAGCACACCACGGTCATAGACTCGAAGCAGTGGCAGATTCCGTCGTGGTATCAGGGTTTCGAAGACCCGAACGCGGCCACGGACGCGAAGTTCTCTCCGTTCACCGTGCTTGACTCCGTCTCGCCCGGACGCGCGTGGTTCAACGAGATCAACTTCTCCGACGAGAACGGAAGCGGCGCGAACCAGTTCGTCGAGGTGTGCTTCCCTGCGGGACACGACATGACGGGCTGGCGCATCTACCGCTACGACGTGTGGGGCAAGCAGAACCTCCTCGCGTCGCTCGGTCTCACGACCGGCGTGCCGGCCACGAAGGACGCGACGGGGGGCGATCCGAACTTCGCGTTTTTCGCGCTCACGGACTCCTCGCTGCCCGTCGCCGGGGCGGACGCGTACTGGAACCGCGACATAGCCTCGTGCGACGGACTCGGCTCGTCGTACGGCTTCCAGCTGGTGCGTCCTTCGGGCATAATAGAGCATCAGGTGGTCGTGGAGGGCAATCTCGGCAGCAGTCCATGGGGCAAGAACAAGGCGGGAACGAACGTCGTCGCTCAGCTTGAGGAGCGTGTCGGCGGCACATGGAGCTTCGTCGGCGTCGATACGAACGCGGCGATAAAGTCTACGGGCGTGTTCAGGAACGCCGGCGTGGCGCCTGAGGACTGGAACGACGTCATGGACATGACGCCGGGTATGATGAACTGCCCGGGGCAGATTCCCGACGGATGGTTCCTGCCTCCGAGCGGCACGAACGTATGGCTCACCCTTTCGACCTCGGGCGGTCTCGTCTGGTTCGTGGACGGGGAGGA
>OCTX012245352.1_pt1 | contig 13186 bp, 5 predicted proteins | sample 1539691 | NCBI WGS metagenome assembly OCTX01 (sample SAMN02144231, study PRJEB22623) | gut metagenome | biome: sheep rumen | host: Ovis aries | place: New Zealand
TTTTGATTTTCGCAAGTTCCGTTTGTTGGGGATAACTTCCAAATGTTTAGTGGATTATTTACGCAAGCTCAGCCTTGGGAGATGGGATTGATTGGATGATACGTAATATCTGCTTCATTGTTCCGACGTCCGTTAAACGCATCTTACCATCAGAAGCACGCATTTTCAAACTGTTACAATTTGTAACGGTTTCATTTCCTTCTGATTTTAAGCGTTTTTTTAGCACTCTCCAATAGACTTGGGGATTCTCACTGTTTGTAAGTGCCCCTACAACATCCACGACAGAGAAATACCACTCTTCTTTCTCATCATCCCACACTGCCCGAACCTTCCGATCCTCAAATAGTTTCATTGCTTCTCTTTTTGTCATAGTACTATATTTTATTGTTAGACGCTGCAAAGATACGAACTATTTCTAAAACTTCCAAATGTTTAGTTGATTATTTACGCAAGCCTGTATCCCCGGCCCTTCTTACGCAATCCGCCCCGGGCGGTGAGCCCGGGGCGGAATGTATAGAGGTATGTGAGAATTACTTCTTCTTGAAGGCCCACCATGTAGCTTCGTTCCAACCACCAGTACCCTCTTGTGGATAAACAAGTTTCATGTGGTTTTCATCTAACTGCATAATTTCGAATATTGTTGGCTTAACAGTAGTATCCCAGTGGTCTGCAGTTGGGTTATTTGCATTAATCTGGAATGGGAAAAGGATTGAGCCAGCATCAGTATAAAGAGTTCCAAATGCCCAGTTCGCCTGAGAACCGTCAGCTGAAGCCTGAGACCGGTCTCCTCCATTCCAACTCTGGATGTTAAAGTTGCCAGAACGGATGGCATTGCCAGCACCATCATACGATGTTACTTTACCAGTCTTCCAGTCGAAGGTCATGTAGGCATCAGCACTTTCTTCACCGGTTGCGGCTTTAGTGTCGCTGTGACCTAATTGTCCAGCCAAATCCTCGGGCTTTGCACCCCACCAAATACCGTCTCCATTGGCCATCCAAGAATTTCCGTCGGCAGCTGCGTAACCCATGTTTCCCCATACGGCACCATCGGCGCGCCATTCTGTATCCCATGTCCAACTTTTAGAACCAAAGGCTGTAAGGGCTGCTTCGGGATCGCTATTACTCTTGAATGCCCACCATGTAGCTTCATTCCAACCACCAGTACCCTCTTGCGGATAAACTAATTTGAGATGGTTTGCATCCAGTTGCATAACTTCAAAACGGGTAGGCTTAACTGTAGTGTCCCAGTGGTCTGCACTTGGGTTGTTTGCATTGATCTGGAACGGGAAGAGAATAGCTCCTTCTGTTGTCACCAAGGTACCGTACGACCAGTTAGCCTGCGAACCGTCTGCAGAAGCCTTGTCGCGATTGCCTGTCCAGCCTTCGACGCCTGTGGTCTTTCCCTTACGAATCTGGTTGCCGCCAGCATCGAAGCATACGATGTTACCATCATCGTAGATAACCATCTTTGCTGCAGAGCTTTCCTCGCCAGTAGCGACACCTGTCTCAGAGTGTCCCAGTTGACCGGTCAGTTCTTCAGGAGTAGCACCCCACCAGATACCATCGCCATTGACAATCCAAGAGCCTCCATCAGCTGCTGCATAGCCCATGTTGCCCCAGGTACGACCGTCTTCGCGCCATTCGGTATCCCAGTACCACGTTTTTGAGCCATAGCTGTCGCTGGCCAGCAGGCGCATGTCGGCGGAGAGCTCGGACGGCACGAATACATTAGCTGTCTTCTGACCTGTAATGGTATTTCCGTTAAAGTCGCGGGTCTCAATGTAGTAGGTCTGAGTCGTGGGGTTACCACGCTTTGGAACGATGCTGAATTTACCGTTGGCCTTTCCAGAAGCCAGTACATTGCGTGTACCTTCGTCATCGAGTTGATAAACGGTCACGACACGTGCCGGAGAGGTTGTGAATGTGAAGTAGTTACCGTCGGCAGCCTCAGTAGTATAGGTATTGTCGCTATACTGCTTTACGGTGAAGCCGCTTGCCAGTTGCTCGTCTGTCAGGCTTGAGTTGCCCGGCATGCCGATGCTGTCTTTCGAGGGGTCGCAGGCCGTCAGCAGGCCGAGGGCAGCAACCATCAAAAATATCTGTTTTTTCATCTTTTGTTCTGTTTAAAGGGTTAGTGAATTACCAGCCAGTGTATTCAGCGTCGGCAGCCGTCCAGCCGTCGTTCTGCTGCACTGTACCGAGTGCAATCTGAGTCTCAGGCATCTTCTGGAATCCGGCCGTAGCATTGTAGCGTGCCACATAGCCACCGTTGTGGGCTGTGTTCTTGCCCGGAGTGCCGCAATAATAGACATCCTGGTCCTGCTGCTTGGCGAGGGCTGTGGCAGCGATGTGCCAGCGGCGGATGTCGTTCCAGCGGATACCCTCGCAGGCCAGCTCCCAGCGGCGCTCGTTCTGCAGTGCCTGGAGTGAGTAGCTGCTGATGGGGTCAAGTCCGGCTCTTGCGCGTACCTTGTTGATACCTGATACATCTTCCTTCAGCTCACTCTGCATCAGCAAGGCATCGGCGAAGCGGATGAGCACGAGGTCGTGGATGTTGGAGAGCTGGAAGTTGTTCTCACCAGAGGTGTCCCAGTTGCCGGGATACATGCCGGTCTCGAAGCAGGCCACGAATGCTGGGGGATCCTGTCCGTCCTCACCCTTCACGTAGCCATTGTTCCTGGCGCAGATGGGCGACCACTTCTTCGAGTAGTAGTCAGTCTCCTGCACAAAGTCAGCCCAACTGGCAGCACCATGTGTGTAGCCTGCCATCTCGTTTTTGTCGTTTACGTCGCATACGGTGGCCTTCAAGCGCATGTCGTTAGGCTCGGCAGCCTTCCAGTCGTTTACGAGGTTCGGAGCCACAGGGCCTGCACCCCATCCCTGTCCGAAGGGGAAGGTGTTTGCGTAGTCCTGACCGCCGCGCACGCCGAAGTGCAGGGCGATACCGTTGGCATAACCGATGGTGGTGCTCCAAGAAGCGAGTTTGTTGAACTTGATGGCGAACATCGACTCGGGGTTAATGGCATTGTCGTTCTCCACCCATGCCAGTCCCTGGCCTGCGGTATAGGGATATTCCTCCACGACGAGCTTGTTAGAGTATGCCCACAGGTTGCGGAAGTCGGGAACCAATGAGTAGCCAGAGTTGTTCACGCAGTCGTCGATATAAGTGATGACATCCTGCTTGGTGAGGGTTGTGCCGTCGTTGAGCTCAACCGACTGCAGCGGGCTGTAGGTCGTGCTGGTCAGTGCAGCCAGGTCGGTACCGTTGCCGTACATACCAGTGTAGAACAGGAAGGCGCGGGCCAGCATGGCCTCGGCGGTATATTTGTCGATACGGCCGTCGGAGCGCCTTGCGCTGGGAAGCAGCTCACAGGCATCACGCAGGTCCTGAAGAATCTGTGCCCACAGCACTTTCACATCGCCCTGGCTGTTATCCTCCTGCTCTGGATCCAGGATCAGGGGCACGTTGCCGTACATGGAGGCCAGTTCATAATAATAGAAGGCACGCAGGAACTTGGTCTCACCGATACCCTTGTTCTTCGAGTCCTCTGCACCGTCGGAATTCTCAAGCACCTTCAGCAGCGTGTTGGCACGTGCAATACCTGAGAATCGGTCGGCATAGAACTGGTTGGTCATGTCGGCATTATAGTTGCAGAGCAGATCCTCTGCCTGCATCAGCTTATCGTTGGTGCCGCCACCGCCAAGCTGGTCGTCACTGGCCAGACAGGCCGCATAGAGGAACGACATCTGCGGATTGGCATGTGTTGTGTTCAGATTCTGATAGACACCGGCAAGAACGGCTTCCACGTCAGCATCAGTCTTCGGGAACTCACTGGTTGACATTTCGCCGATGTTCTCAACATTGTCGATGCTACAAGAAGCGAGTCCCAGTGTAGCAACGGCTGCGGCGAATAAAAATATCTTTTTCATATCTGTGTACTCTTATTTTTAGAATTTAATGTTTACACCTACCATGTATGTACGGGGCTGAGGATAGTTACCTACGTCGACACCCGTCACCCAAGGCTCACCGCCGTTCAGTGCCATACCGTTCTCAGGATCCATGCCCTTGTAGCCGGTGATGGTGAAGAGGTTCTGAGCAGCAAAGTAGACACGGAGCTGCTGGAATGGCGTCTTGACAAGCTTCGTGAAGTCATAGCCTACGGTGAGGTTCTGCAGGCGGAAGTAGCCGGCGTTCTCCACGTAGAGGTCAGAGATCGACTGCCAGTTCACACCGCGGTTCATAGTGGCAAGCAGGGGGAACTTGTTGCTGGTGCCCTCGCCAACCCAGTAGTCAAACACCTCTGTGGTGTAGTTCTCGTACTCACCGTCGGTGAACTTACGGTAGCTGCGTGCCACCTGCTGTCCGAGAGCGGCGTAGCCGGTCAGGTTGATGTCGAAGCCCTTATACGAGGCGCCGAGGGTGATACCCATCGTCACGTCGGGGTTCGGGTCGCCGAGATAGGTCTTGTCTTCGTCGTTGACGATACCGTCGCCATTGGCATCGACGAACTTCAGGTCGCCCACCTTCAGGTCTGCGCCCTGGTGAGAGTTGGCGGGATTACCGTCTTTCAGTGTAGCGATATAGGCAGCGAGGTCAGCTTCGTTCTGGATCGGACCAGCGGTCTTGTAGCCCCAGAAGTAGCCGATGGGCTGTCCTTCCTCGAAGCGGGCCATGTAGCCAGTGCCCTGAGCGAGCAGGTCGTTACCACCATTGTTGTACTTCTGCGAAGAGTTCACCTCTGTCACCTTATTCTTATTATAGGCGATGTTGTAGCCGATGTTGTACTCGAAGTCCTTACCGATCTGGTCACGCCAGTTGATAGCGAACTCGATACCGGTGTTCTGTACCGTACCGGCGTTCTTGAGCTGTGAGCTGAAACCAGTTGTCGGAGAGACGGGCACCTGCAGGAGCAGGTCCTTCGTGGTCTTCTTATACCAGTCGAACACGAGGCCGAGCTTGCCACCGAAGAGGCGAGCGTCGAAACCGAAGTCGAGCTGCTCAGAAGTCTCCCAGGTCAGGTCTTCATTAGCCAGACGCGACAGGCGAGCACCCTTGGTCGGCGTGTCCTTGGCGTTGTTGAAAGAATACATACTGTATGCATCATAGGCGAAGGCTGCCTCATACTGGAAGGCGCCGATGCTCTTGTTACCGTTCTGTCCCCAGCCGGCGCGGAGCTTCAGGAAGGAGAGCCAGTTGGATGTGCTCTGCATGAACTTCTCGTTGCTGACAACCCAGCCTGCAGAGAATGAGGGGAAGTAACCCCAGCGGTGTCCGGGAGCGAACACGGAACTACCATCGGCACGGAAGATGGCGGTGAACATGTACTTCTCAGCGAAGTCGTAGTTCAGACGGCCGAAGTAAGACATGCCGCGAGAGTCGCCGTAGGGCAGACCGCTGACGGTAGCCTGGGTGTTGTTCTTCATCATGGTCATGTAGGCATGCTTCAGGTCGCCTACAATAGCGTCAGACGAGGTAGCGTTCAGCTGGAAACCGAAGTCGGGACGGCTCTCACCGTACTCTGTACCTGCGAGCAGGTCGAAGTGGTGATCCTGGATGTCGAACTTATAGTTCAGGGTGTTGGTGGTGCCCCAGCCCCAGCCTGTACCTACCTGATTGGTAGCCTGGTCGGTGGTGCGCATGTCACCCTGGTCGTTGATCTTATAGACGGGCAGATAGCAGCGCCATGTCCAAGAACTCTGGTTGTAGCTCACCTGTCCGCGGTAGGTCAGACCCTTGATGGGCTGAATCTCCACGAAGCCAACGGCGTTCAGGCCGAAGCTGATGCTCTTGTTGTTGGCACTCTGACTGTTGATGAGGCCGAGGATCGGGTTGCTGGCGTATGAGGTAAGACCGAACATGCCCGAATTCTTCAGGTCATTGTAGCCGAAGAAGTCACCGTTGCTGTTATAGATAGGAATCAGCGGGTTGGCACGCAGGGCGGTAGAGAGTACGTTGCTGTACTGGTTGCCGATCTGGATACCCTGATTCTGCTTGTGGCTGTAGTAGATGTTTTCACCGACCTTGATGACGTCGAATGAGTTGTCTGCACTGCGCAGGATGACGTGGTCGGAGTTTACACGCAGGGTGAAACGGCGATAGTCAGACTTTGCATACTTTCCACCGAAGGCACCGTCCTGATACTGATAGCCGGCACCGATAGAGAACTTAGAGCGGTCGCTACCACCGGCGATGTTCAGTGAGTGAGAGGTGGTCACGGCGTTCTTGTTGCGCAGGGCCTCCACCCAGTCGGTTCCGGCATTTGTACCGTTGTTATAGCTATCCAGCAGCGAGGCATATTCACCCTGGAAATACTGTGTCCAGTCACGGGTAGCTTCGCCAGAGTTGAAGCGTACCATATCCATCACCTGCATATACTGCTTTGCAGTCAGCAGCTGAGGCAGGCGGTAGATGTTTGACCAACCGATGTTACCGTCATAGTTGACGCTGATTCTACCTTCCTTACCCTGCTTGGTGGTCACGAGGATCACACCATTGGCAGCAGCCGAACCGTAGATGGCGCAGGATGCAGCATCCTTCAGCACGTCGATACGCTCGATGTCGGCAGGGTTCAGGTTGTTGATGTCGCCACCGGCTACACCGTCGATGACGTACAGAGGCTTGGTGTCGCCATTGGTACCAGCACCACGGATGGCAATCTTAAAGCCATCACCCGGCTGACCAGAGTTGGCCTGAATGCTCACACCAGGGCTCTGGCTCTGCAGGGCACCGAGAACCTGTGTGGTGTTCAGTTTGGCAATATCCTCACCCTTCACCTCAACGGTAGCACCAGTCACCAGCTTTTTCTTCTGGACACCATAACCGACGACAACCACTTCGTCGAGCAGGGCGTTGTCTTCCCTAAGGGTGATGCTGTAGTTGTTCTGGCCGCCCACGCGGACTTCCTGAGTCTCATAGCCGATGTACGAGATGACAATCGTAGCACCTGGCTTTACAGAGAGGGTAAAGTTACCGTCGAAGTCGGTTACGACACCGTTCGTGGTTCCTTTTTCCATCACACTGGCTCCGATGACCGGGCCCTGAGCGTCGACCACAGTACCTGTGATCGTCTTCGCTGCCTGCTGCACGTCTTGTACGGCGTCAGCGGCATAGGCTTTAGGAGAGTAGCAGAGTCCCAACAGGGAGAATGCACCCACCATCAGCGCTGTCTTTCTAAAGTTTTGATTCATACTTGAGTGTTATACTAAGATTAATGATTTGATGATTCAATTAATGGTTTGGTGTAGCCTTATATATAATAAGGTACACGCGTAATTAGGTTGAGTTGTTTAGATTCATATTGTTGTAATTTCGTTATATTGTAGTTAATGACAAATGTTTATAAGCTTCATTTTTCCGATGCAAAGGTAAAGAGTTTTTTTGGAAACACAATTGCTTTTATTGATAAATAATGATACTATTTTGCAAAAGGCTAATATTTTTCTTTATTTGCCCAAGATTTTAACAAATAATGCGCAATGAGTGTAAAAAATACAATATGCCTTTTGGGCGTTTGTAAGACGTAAAATGTACTTAATACACTTATTGAGCCAATGCAACGGGTAACGTAACGGGCTCTCCCTAAAAGAAAGTTAAATTCGCATATTTTTATTAATAGAAGAAAAATTATGTTTATCTTTGCAACCGCATTGACTGGCTGACAACTAACAGTGAGAAGCTATACATTAATTAATATAACTAATAAATAACTAATAAATATAAACCAAGTCCTATTGTATGGAAAAATGTAAATCTTATCTCTTTGGGCTATTGGCACTATTGTGTCTGTTGCCCAGTACGGCTTTTGCCCAGTCGATACGGGTGGAAGGTCAGGTGAAAGATGAGACAGGTGAACCTATGATCGGTGTCTCCGTAGTAGTGGAAGGCAGCGGTACTGGTGTCGTCACCGATCTCGACGGTAATTTCGTTTTGCCCTCTGTCTCACAAGGGGCTACGCTCGAGTTCTCTTACATCGGCTATGTTTCGCAGAAGCATAAGGCCAGCCGTAAGATGAACATCAGCCTGAAGCCCGACTTGCAGAGTCTGGAGGAGGTGGTGGTCATCGCCTATGGTCAGCAGAAGAAGGTCACCATCACGGGTGCTGTCTCTGCCGTGGGTGGTGACGAGTTGTTGAAGGCACCTGTGGCCAGTGTGGCTAACGCCCTGCAAGGTAAGCTGCCCGGTATGTCGGTGGTACAGCCTTCGGGTATGCCTGGCGCCGATGAGCCTGTCATCCGAGTGCGTGGTACCGGTTCGCTGAACTCGGCAGAACCGCTGGTGCTCGTCGACGGTGTGGAGCGCTCGTTCGGACAGCTCGACCCCAATGAAATCGCTGATATCTCTATCCTGAAGGATGCCTCCGCCACGGCTGTGTTCGGTGTGCGTGGCGCCAACGGCGTGATCCTGGTGACAACCAAGCGCGGTACGCCCGGCAAGGCCTCGGTGACCGTGTCGGCAAGTGCCGCTGTACAGCAGATTGCCAAGTTCGTGGATTTCGCCGACTCCTATACCTATGGAAAGATGTGGAACTACTCGGCCATCACCGATGCACTGCCCGTGAGCCAGTGGCCCGGCAGCGCTACCATCAGCGACTATACGCCATACGCCAATACGGGTATCCGCTTCAGTCAGGACGTGATGGAGCATTTCCGCACCAACGACATGCCCGTCACCTTCCCCAATACCGACTGGATTGGCTATATGATGAATGATGCCGCCTGGCAGGAACAGGTCAACGTGAACGTGAACGGCGGTACGGAGAAGATGCGGTACTTCGTCTCTGCCGGTTTCCTGAACCAGAACTCGCTCTTCAAGACTTTCTCTAATAATGATGACGAAACCTTTAAGTATAATCGTTTCAACTACCGTGCCAACCTCGATATCGACGTGTCGAAGTACAGTCAGCTGGCTCTGACCCTGGGTGGACGAGTACAGAACCGTACCACTATGGGTGGCGGTGAGGGATTCCTCTTCCGCTATCTGCAGGGTGCTACGCCATACGCTGGTATCGGTGTCGACGACCAGGGCCGTCATATCGTAGCCGACGAGGCTATCGTGGGTCCTTACGACCGTGATGCCCTGTCGAACTATTATGACCTGGGTTATGTAAACGAGAGCACCAACGTGCTGAACCTCGACTTGCAGTACAAGCTCGACATGAGCTTCATCACCCCGGGTCTCGACTTCAAGATTAAAGGTTCTTACAACACCGAGTACACGGCTCAGAAGAACCGCCAGAACGGTTTCGGTACAGGTATCACCTACGTGGCAACCCTTGATAACGGCAAGGAGGTGCTCCGCAAGGAGAATATCACATGGCCCCTTCCTTACGGCGAGTCGAAGTGGGGCAGCCGTAACTGGTATGCCGAGGCCAGCTTCAACTACAACCGTAAGTTCGGCAAGCACAACGTGGGTGCACTGGTGCTTTATAACCAGAGCAAGACCTATTATCCCTGGGATTCGGACGGTAGTCTGTATCAGTCGATTCCTAAGGGCTATGTGGGTCTCGTAGGACGTGTCACCTATGACTATGATACCCGTTACATGGTCGACTTCAATATCGGTTATAACGGTTCTGAGAACTTTGCCGAGGGTAAGCGCTATGGTACCTTCCCCTCTTTCTCGCTGGGCTGGATTCCTTCAAGCGAGAAGTTCTGGGAGCCGATCAAGAAGTATATCGGCTACCTGAAACTGCGCGGATCGTGGGGTAAGGTCGGTAACGACAATACCAACGGCGCCCGCTTCCTTTACCTGCCGGGTGCATGGCAGTTCTATCAGGGCAAGATGACCACGAACCCGCAGATCCGTGGTGCCAACTTCGGTACCAGCGGCAACTGGCTGCAGGCTGTGAGAGAGTTGACCGCCGGTAACCCCGACGTCACCTGGGAGACCGCTACGAAGATCAACGTCGGTCTGGACGCAGCCTTCATCGGCGACCGTCTGACCGTAAACCTCGACCTGTTCTGGGAAGACCGTAAGGACATCCTCGTGTCGAACGCCTCGCTGCTGCCGGCAGTGACGAGCCTTCCGTCGAGTTATGTCAACCAGGGCCGTGTGAAGAACCACGGTTACGAACTGACCCTGAAGTGGGCTGACAAGATCAATGATTTCCGCTATAGCATCAGCCCGAGTATTGCCTTTGCCCGCAATAAGGTGATAGAGATGCTCGAGGTGCCGCCATTGTATGACTATCTGAGCCGTACCGGCCTGCCCGTCGGACAGCGTTTCGGCTACGACCTCTTTGAGTTCTACCAGCCTGGCACCGAGGAGCGCTACAAGGCTGCCTACGGCGTGGACATGCCCAACCAGAACATTACACTGAAATATGGTGATGCCGTCTATGTGGACCTGAACGGTGACGGTATCGTAGACCAGAACGACCAGAAACCCCTTGGCTATACCGACCAGCCTGAAATCACCTGGTCTATCAATGCCAGCCTGAACTGGAAGGGACTCGACTTCTCGATGCTCTGGGTAGGTGCCGACAACACCAGCCGTGCGCTGAACGGATACTTCCGCGACCAGTTCGGCTCAACGAACACCTCAGCCCTGGCACAGTGGGTGGCCGACAACTCATGGACGGAGGACAATCCCGGTGCCATCCTGCCGCGTATCTCGTTCACCAACCGTGTTCACAACAACCGCGACTCGCAGGCTTGGATCATCGACTCGAAGTATGTGCGTCTGAAGAACATGGAGATTGGCTATACGATCAATAAGCCTAAGTTCCTGCCGCTGCTTAACTACGTGAGGTTCTATGCCTCTGGCCAGAACCTGCTGACATTCGCCGACTTCAAGGGCAACGACCCCGAGGCCCCCGGTTCCGGACTCGACTTCGGTGTGCGCTATCCTATGACTCGAGTGTATAACTTCGGCGTACAGGTGAACTTCTGATCATTGAACATTGAACATTGAATATTGAACATTATGAAAAAGATATTTAGTTACATACTGGCTTTGGGGATGGCTACAGGCTTCTTCTCGGCATGTGTCGACGACATAAATGTGGGTAACGCCTTCCTCGAGAAAGCCCCTGGCGTGGATGTCAACATCGACACGGTGTTCTCCAAGGCCGAATATACCCGCAACTTCCTGTGGAGTGCCTATGGGCAGCTCTATTGTACCTATACCTCAGGAAACATGATGAACGGTGCGCCCATCGACGTGCTCTCTGACTCCTACCACTGCTATGTGGGATGGGGTGGTCCCATCCAGAGCTACTATCCCGGTGGTCTGACTGAGGATGCCCAGGATACGGACAACGGTAACTTCATGGGTAAGTTCTCTTACTCGACGAAGGGCCTGGGCGACGTGGCCGGTGGTCGTGTGTCGATCTATGAGACCGTACGTAAGTGCTGGCAGATCATTGAGAACATCGACCGTGTGCCCGACATGACCGAGTCGGAGAAGAGCTGTCTGAAGGGCGAGGCCTATACTATCATGGCCAGCCGCTATTTTGATGCCTTCCGTAACTTCGGAGGCCTGTGCCTCGTCAGGAAGGCATACGCCGTGGGTGAGGACTTCTTCGATGGACGTTCCACTGCCTGGCAGACCGTTGAGTTCATCGACTCGCTCATCCAGTGTGCCGTCGATGAGTCTGGCTATCGCTGGAACGTGCCCGATGCCGATATCGGCCAGTGGTCGGGTCGTCTGACGAAGGCTTCGGCCCGTGCCCTGCGTGCCAAGGTATGGATGTTTGCCGCCTCGCCGCTGTTCAACAACGACCAGCCCTACATGACCTACGACAAGAAACCCACCGGACTGGAGAATGAACTGCACGTATGGTTCGGCAAGAAGGATCCTACACTCTGGAACCGCTGTCTGCAGGCTTGCAATGACTTCTTTGCCGACAATGCCGCTAATGGCAACTACTACCAGCTGGTGCAGCCGACATCGCAGGACGAGGCAGGCTACCGTACGGCCTACCGCCGGGCTTACCGTTATCGTAACGATGCTACCCATCACGAGAAGATCTTCGACGCTCATCCCACACAGCTGTTCTCCAGCTCAGTACAGGACGGTACTGTCAGCAACGGATGGGGCTGGGGCTGGGACGGTTGGACCATCGACTGCGTACGTCAGGGTGGTCAGGTGCCTACCAACGAGCTGATGGAGTGCTTCGGCATGCAGGACGGACGCAACTTCCCGTATGAAAGCCTTTATGGCGCTGGCAATAATCCCAACGGTATCGACATGTTTGCCGACCGCGACCCGCGCCTCTATGAGACGATGGTGGTGCCCCGTCACGACCTGCCTGCCGGCTTCGACTATGCCGGTCAGAACTACAACGACCCCTGGGTGGGTGGCTGTCTGCAGAACAACAGCAACTTCAATAGTAATGCCGACGATGTGGCATCGGGCTACGTGAAGTTCAAGTGGTTCCTCGACTATAAGGGCGGTAGCCGCTATGACGATGAGTACATCGGTGTCTCTTACATCCGTCTGGCAGAGATGTACCTCATCAGTGCTGAGGCCAAGGCAGAGACAGGCGACCTGAAGGGTGCCCTCGACGACTTGCACGTCGTCCGCAGCCGTGTCGGTCTGGGCCGTCTTGAGCAGATGAACCCCGAGCTGAACCTTACCTCAAACAAGGAGAACCTCATCAACGAGATCCTTCGTGAGCGTAACTGTGAGATCGGTGCAGAGTGTGGTGACCGCCTCTACGACATGGTGCGCCGCATGCGTCAGGACCTCTTCACAAAGCCGTTGCATGAGATCCGTATCTACCGCCTCGACAGTGCCGGTAACCGCATGGAAGGCGATACTCAGTACAAGGCTGGCGAGCCCTGGCCGAAGTTTGAATACGAGAAACCGGAAATCGTCGTCGGTCACCGTGTATGGTGGGATCCCGGCTACTGGACCAACAAGTGGTATCTCGACCCCGTCTCTCGTATTGAGATTCAGAAGGGTTATGGATTGACACAGAATCCTGGGTGGTAATTCTCTTTAGACATAAGAACATAAGAACATATTTATATAAGAGATTATGAGAATAAAGAATATATTCAGATATACCTTGCTGGGACTCTGCAGTGCACCGATGGTGGTGACGGCCCAGGTGACGCTGAGCGACAAGGCGTCGCAGAAGGTAGATTTAGGCTATGGTGTAGAACAGTCAGAGTTCCTCACCACCGCGGCAGCAACAACCATCACTGCAGAAGAACTGCGCCGCACATCAGCCATCAG
>OCTX011831338.1_pt1 | contig 13185 bp, 21 predicted proteins | sample 1539691 | NCBI WGS metagenome assembly OCTX01 (sample SAMN02144231, study PRJEB22623) | gut metagenome | biome: sheep rumen | host: Ovis aries | place: New Zealand
CGTCAGGTAGGCGTTCCTTACATGGTAGTTTATTTAAATAAATGTGATATGGTCGATGATGAAGAGTTGATCGACTTAGTAGAAATGGAAGTACGTGAACTGTTGAACGAATATGACTTCGACGGTGACGATACTCCAATCATCCGTGGATCTGCTTTAAAAGCATTGGAAGGCGACAAAGATGCTGAACAGTCCATTTTAGATTTGATGGACGCAGTTGACAGCTGGATTCCAAACCCTGAACGTGACATCGATAAACCATTCTTGATGGCAGTCGAAGACGTTATGACTATTTCTGGTCGTGGTACAGTTGCTACAGGACGTGTTGAACGTGGTACAGCTCACTTAAGTGACCAGGTAGAAATCGTTGGTATCAAAGATACACAAACTACAGTTATCACAGGTCTGGAAATGTTCCACAAACAGTTGGACGAAGCACAGGCTGGTGACAACATTGGTGCTCTGTTACGTGGTATCGCACGTACTGAAATTCAGCGTGGACAGGTTTTAGCTAAACCAGGAACAGTACATCCTCATACTAAGTTTAAGGCTCAGGTATATGTACTGACTAAAGAAGAAGGTGGACGTCACACTCCATTCGTATCTAACTATCGTCCTCAGTTCTATTTCCGTACAACTGACGTGACTGGTGTTATCACATTACCGGAAGGAACAGACATGGTTATGCCTGGTGACAACGTAGAAATGAACGTTGAACTGATCGCTCCAATCGCATTGGAAAACGGTACTCGTTTCTCTATCCGTGAAGGTGGACACACTGTAGGTGCTGGAAACGTTATTGAAATTGATGAGTAATCTATTTTAATAGGATCTATAAATGGTGCTTCGGCACCATTTTTTTATGTAAGAGAATCGCAAAATGGTTTCATTGATGAAAAATAAAGCAAGTTAATGAAAAATAACAATTAACCATAACTAAATGTTTTCAATACGTATACAATATGTTGTAAATGTTGTTACATGCTTTACAATTATGTAAAAAAATGTGATAATCAGTGTATGTTTTGAAAGGAGAGAATGAAATATAATGGATAATTCTCAGAAAAAAATTAAATGGTATATGTTATCCTTTATGTGTTTCTCAACTCTGTGGGGCTTCGGAAATGTCGTAAACGGATATATGTACTTCAACGGGACTCAGGTTATTTTCTCCTGGATCCTGATGTTCGCACTGTACTTTGTACCAAACGCATTGATGGTTGGTGAATTAGGCTCTGCATTTAAAGACCTTGGTGGAGGCGTAACTTCATGGGTACAGGAAACAACCGGCTCTAAAGTTGCTTATTATGCAGGATGGACTTATTGGGCTTGTCATGTTACTTACATTGCTTCCAAAGGATCCGGTGGACTGAAAGCTTTGAGCTGGATGGTTTTCCAAAATGCTGAAACGTATGATACATTCCCAACATTATGGGTACAGTTGGCGACTTTAGCTGTATTCCTATTCTTCTGCTGGGTTGCTTCTAAAGGACTGAACCCATTGAAGAAGCTGGCAACGTTAGCAGGATCAAGTATGTTTGTTATGAGCATTCTTTACATTTTGATGATGTTCGCTGCTCCAGCTATTAATCCTGGTGGTGGGTATGCACATCTGGATCTGAGCTTAAAGAACTTGATTCCTACATTTGATGTAAACTACTTCACGAGCTTATCTATTCTGGTTTTCGCAGTTGGTGGTATTGAAAAGATTTCGCCATATGTAAACAAGATGGAAGGAAATCCGGCAAAAGCATTCCCTAAGAGTATGATGTTTGCCGCTATCATGGTTATCATTTGTGCTTTATTAGGAACCATTGCGATGGGCATGATGTTTGATCCATCCGTTGTTTTTGCAACAGAAGAAGTAAAGACTTCGTATATTGCCAATGGTGCTTATATTGCATTCCAAAAATTGGGTCAGTACTATGGAGTAGGAAATCTGCTCATGATCATTTATGCAGCCTGCAACGCAATTGGACAGTTCTCTACACTGGTTGTTAGTATCGATGCTCCATTACGTATGTTATTAGGTGATCCGAATACCAGTAAGTATATCCCTAAAGGATTATTAAAGCAGAATAAAAACGGTGCATATATCAACGGAATTAAAATGGTTATTGCATTATCCGGAAGTATTATTTTGATTCAGACGTTTGTACCAGGGGCTGCAACTGTATTGGCACAGTTGAATAAACTGAATTCCGTATGTATGCCGATGCGTTACTTGTGGACATTCTGGGCATATATTTTCTTGAAGAAACAGTCAGAAAAATTCCCTCGTGAATACCAGTTTGTTAAAAACAATGGTTTAGGTGTCGCATTAGGTATTTGGTGTTTCGGAGTTACAGCAGCTTGTTGTATACTAGGTATGTATTCAACAGATACATTTACAATGTGTTTGAATATCGTTACGCCATTAGTATTGGTTGCATTGGGCTTGATTTTGCCACAGATCCGTAAACATCAGGACGCACAAGCATAGTTCATTAAGAAACCAGTCATGGCTGGTTTCTTTTTTATCATTTGATCAACAGGAGGAAAATATGAATCATTTGGAAGTATCTAAGGAATTATTGGATTTTATTCAGTCCAGTCCAAGCATGTTCCACTCTATTCGGACAATTCGCAATTATCTGGAAGAGGCGGGATTTATATATGTACCAGAAGGAAAAGCTTGGATCCTGGAAAAAGGAAAGGCATATTATACAATACGAAACCATTCGAGCATTATCGCTTTTAAACTTGGAAGCCAGCTGGATGATTACCATTTCCAGATTGCTGCTTCCCATTCCGATTCACCAACGTACAAGGTGAAGACTGTGCCGGAGCTGGAAGGTCCAGGTGAATATCTGAAACTGGATGTAGAAGGTTATGGTGGAATGATCGATAATACATGGTTTGATCGTCCGCTAAGTATCGCAGGCCGTGTGTTGGTCGAAACGGCCGACGGCATCGAAAGTCGTTTATTATATCTTGATAAAGATATTTTATTGATTCCGAATGTCGCTATCCATTTCAATCGACAGATCAATGACGGCTATAAATATAATCGTCAAATCGATCTGTGCCCGTTGTTTTCAACTGGCGCACTGAAAAAAGGTGCTTTTGATCAGATGGTTGCCGATGAACTGGGTGTAGAAGTCAGTGAAGTGATTGGAAAGGATCTATTCTTGGTCAACCGCCAGAAACCGGTAATCTGGGGATGGAAAGATGAATTTGTCTCTTCCGGGAAACTGGATGACCTGCAATGCGCCTTCTCATCTTTAAAAGGATTCTTGGAAGGAAACAACCCGCATGCGGTGAATGTTTATTGCTGCTTTGACAATGAAGAAGTGGGATCCAACACAAAACAAGGAGCGATGTCCACTTTCTTAAAGGATACGTTGAAACGTATTAACGGTGCATTGAAAAAGAGTGATGATGAATATTATCAGGCGGTATCAAAATCGTTCCTTGTCAGCTGTGATAATGCGCATGCGGTTCATCCGAATCATCCGGAGAAGACAGATGCGGTCAACTGTTCCTATATGAACAAGGGAATTGTCATTAAAGAAGCAGCAAATCAAAAGTATACGACAGATGCGTTCAGTCGATCTGTATTCAAAAAAATCTGTAAAATGGCCGATGTGCCAGTACAACCTTTTGCAAACCGCAGCGACTCGGTTGGAGGGTCGACACTGGGAAATCTTTCCAATACGCAGGTGAGCGTACACGCTTTGGATATCGGACTGGCGCAGCTGGCAATGCATTCTTGCTACGAGACTGCAGGTGTGGATGATACAGCCTATGCGATTTGTGCATTAAAACAGTTCTTCAATACAAATATTGAAATCGATGAAGCACAGAAAGTACGATTCTATGAAGACCAGAGAGTATAATTGGCTGGATAAAACGATAACGATACCGGAAGACAAGAAGGTTCAGAGCTTTCTGCGCAGTATCGACAGGAAACAGATTGAACCGGCAATCAAACGTTTATTAGGGTTGTACTATATAAATAATGCTGACAAGCTAAGTGACAAACCAAATCTGAAAACATTGCAGAATACCGAGGAGTACAAAAAGTTCACACACCGGCAGATTGAAGATGACAAGACCAAAATCATGTTGTCGGGGATGATGATCATCATGACCGGAACACTTGTTCTGTTTTTCATACGGGCTATTATCGCAAGACAGTTTGTGATCCATTTTGCGGTGGATGCCATTGTCGGAAGCATTGGTCTGGTTCTGCTGGTGGTAAATCTGCGATTAAAATATCGTGTTATCCATATGTATATGCCGGAAGACAATCGATTCTTGTTTATGGATGGAATTACGTTTGCAATCTGCATAGCCTTTAAGTTTTTAGTACCAATGACATTGGATGCTTCCTTGATCTTCCTGCTGGTAACCTATTTCTTTACTAAACGCCGATTTAGCCAGGAAGTGGCGGCCTATGATCTGCTGGACGAATAAGTGTCCCGATATAGCGAACATTTGTCTATAAATACGAACAAAAATGTACATGTTTTAGGATAGTAATCAATGTGGAAAAAAACGCAAAAAAAAGTGTAAAACAGGGTTGAAACCCCTGTTTTTTTATGCTAAACTCTTAACGCACTGCGTGGAAGTGCGAGGTTGCTGACCCACTGAAAAGCGTTGTCATGGGTGGCGTCAGGTAATTCGCATGGAGCATGTTTATCTAGAATAAACGAAAGGAGTTAACATGGCAAACAACACAATGAGAATTCGCCTTAAGGCGTATGAGCACCGCATCTTGGATGATAGTGCTAAAAAAATTGTCGAAGCAGCGACAAAACACGGAGCTAAAAAAGTAGTTGGCCCGGTTCCGTTACCAACGGAAAAACAAGTTGTAACAATTTTACGTGCTGTTCACAAGTATAAAGATTCACGTGAACAATTTGAAATTCGTACGCATAAGCGTTTGATTGAGATTGTTGCACCAACAAAGGAAACTATTGATTCATTGCAGAGATTAGATCTTCCTAGTGGTGTGGACATCGAAATTAAACTTTAATGGAGGTGTCGTGAGATGAAAGGTATATTAGGAAGAAAATTGGGAATGACTCAGGTCTTTACAGTTGATGGAGACTTGATTCCTGTAACTGTAGTTGAAGCAACTCCAAATGTTGTTCTTCAGAAGAAAACTGTTGAAACAGATGGATACAATGCTATTCAGTTAGGATTTGAAGAAATCAAAGAAAAACGTACAACAAAAGCAGTTGTTGGTCACTGTAAAAAGGCTAACACAAGCGCTAAGCGTTTTATTCGCGAAGTACGTGACTGTGAACTGGATGTAAATGTTGGAGACTTGGTAAAGGTTGATATTTTTGAAGCCGGTGAAACAGTCGATGTAATCGGAACAAGCAAGGGAAAAGGTTACAACGGTACGATCGTTCGTAACAATGCGCACCAGGGTCCTAAAAGCCACGGTGGTTCCAAGAATATTCGTCACATCGGTTCACTGTCCACCAACGGTATTACTTCACGTCAGGGACGCATTATGAAGGGTACTGTGATGCCTGGTCAGGAAGGCGGATACCGCACTACCAGCCAGAACTTGACAGTAATCAAAGTAGATGTCGAAAACAATTATGTATTAATTAAAGGAAATGTTCCGGGTCCTAAAAAAGGTCTTGTGATGATTCGTACAGCAAAGACTTCGAAAGGAAACTCTGAGCCTGTTACTTTAATTGACTACAGCAAGGAGGTTCAATAATGGCTAAGATTGATGTAATTAACCAGACCGGAGCTGTCGTAGATTCTATTGAATTAAACGACGCGATTTTCGGAATCGAACCAAATCAGCAGGCGTTATATGACGTGCTGGTTATGACGATGGCAGGAAGACGTCAAGGAACTTCTAAAACAAAAACGCGTTCAGAAGTATCCGGCGGTGGACGTAAGCCTTATCGTCAGAAGGGTACAGGTCGTGCTCGTCAAGGTTCTATCCGTGCTACTCAGTGGGTAGGCGGCGGAACTTGGGGCGGTGCCGTTCCTCGTGACTATCATTACCGAGTAAATAAGAAAGTAAGCCGTCTGGCTTTGAAATCCGCATTAAGCGAAAAAGTGGCTGAAACAGAAATGAGCGTAATCGACAAATTCGATATCGATCAGCCAAAAACAAAAACATTTGTTTCCATTATGGATGCAATCAATGCACCGGCAAAAACATTGTTTATTGTTGGTGACCAGGAAGAAGCAACAAATGCTTACTTATCTGCACGCAATATCCCGGGTACGAAGATGCTGACCGTAAAAGGAATCAACGTATACGATATTGTAAATGCAAAGAAGCTGGTTATGACAAGTGCTGCCATTAAAGAAGTTGAGGAGGCGTTGGCATAATGAAAGACTATAGAGATATTATCATTCGCCCTGTAATCACTGAAAAAAGTATGAAAAAGATGGCGGAAGAAAACAAAGTGACTTTCCAGGTTGCTAAAGGCGTAAACAAAGTTGAAGTGCGCAAAGCCGTAGAGGAAGCATTTAAAGTAAAAGTGGTAAAAGTCAATATGCTGAATACCAAACCACAGCCAAAGAGAATGGGCCGCTATGCAGGAATGACACAGGCTGAACACAGAGCTGTTGTAACGATTGCAGAAGGTCAATCCATTGATCTTTTTGGAGAAGAATAATCAGGGAGAAGTCGCTATTTCCTGAATAAATATTGCGAATAGGAGGAAAAACAGTTTATGCCAATTAAGAAGTATAAACCAACGACCCCGGGCCGCCGTGGAATGTCAGGTCTGACATTTGAAGAAATCACAACTTCAAAACCGGAAAAAAGCTTGCTGGCCCCTAAAAAATCAAAAGGTGGTCGTAATAACACAGGACGTATTACTGTACGTCATCAAGGTGCTGGACACAAGAAAACATATCGTATTATCGATTTCAAACGTAACAAGGACAACATTCCTGCAAAGGTTGCGACAATCGAATACGATCCTAACCGTACCGCAAATATCGCATTGTTAAACTATGCAGATGGTGAAAAGAGATACATCATCGCTCCTGCCGGATTAAAAGTAGGAATGACGGTTATTTCCGGTGTGGAAGAAGATATCAAGGTTGGAAACGCCATGGAACTTCGCCACATGCCAGAAGGTACGATCGTTCACAATGTTGAATTGAAACCTGGTAAGGGTGGACAGATGGCAAGAAGTGCCGGATGCTCTGCACAGATTCTGGGTGTTGAAGAAAAATATGTTATCTTACGTTTGTCTTCCGGTGAAGTAAGACGTGTATTGTCTAATTGCCGTGCCACTGTCGGTGTGGTTGGAAATGCTGACCACAGCCTGATCAATTATGGTAAAGCCGGACGTATTCGTCATATGGGTATTCGCCCGACAGTGCGTGGTTCTGTTATGAACCCGAATGATCACCCTCATGGTGGTGGTGAAGGTAGATCTCCGATTGGACGTAAATCACCAATGACACCTTGGGGCAAAAAAGCATTGGGTGTTAAAACTCGTAAGTCTAAGAAAGCTAGCGATAAATTAATCGTTCGCCGTCGTAACGGTAAGTAAGGAGGCAAGGAAATGAGTCGTAGTTTGAAAAAAGGACCTTTCTGTGATGACCATTTAATGAAAAAAGTTGAAGCATTAAATGCCAGCGGCAGAAAAGAAGTCATTAAAACTTGGAGTCGTCGTTCCACGATCTTCCCATCATTTGTAGAGCATACTTTTGCCGTTTACAACGGAAAAGAGCATGTCCCTGTATATGTAACGGAAGATATGGTAGGACATAAATTAGGCGAATTCGTACCGACAAGAAAATTTGGTGGTCACGGATCTGACGCCAAGAAAGCATAGAGGAGGAAATATTGATGGAAGTAAAAGCAACAGCGAAAACTCTGCGTATTCAGCCTCGTAAAGCAAGACTTGTCTTGGATCTGATTCGTGGTAAAGATGTAGAGGAAGCGGAAGCAATCTGCAAATTCACGCCGAACAAAGGTGGATATTTAGTTGGAAAAGTTCTTCATTCTGCTATCGCCAATGCGGTAAACAATGAAGACATGGATGAAAGTAAGTTATATGTTAAAGCTTGCTGGGCGGATGAAGGAATCACTTTAAAGCGTTATATGCCTCGTGCAAAAGGTAGCGCAAGCCCAATCATGAAGCGTACAAGCCACATCACAGTTGTAGTGGCTGAGAAAGAGTAGGGAGGCAGTTTATGGGACAGAAAGTAAATCCTGTAGGAATGCGAGTTGGAGTCATTCGTGACTGGCAGTCCAGATGGTTTGCCGATGATAAAGAGTTTGGTGCAACACTGATTGAAGATGTTAAGATCCGTAATTTTATCGCATCATACTATGATGGTTTATCAAAAGCAGCTGCTGATAAGCGAAAAGCCGACCCACAGATTTCACGCATCGAAATTGAAAGAAGCAAGAATCGTCTGACATTGATCATCCGTACTGGTCATCCAGGTGTTGTGATTGGCCAAGAAGGTAAATCAATCGAAGGATTAAAGAAAAAGATAGAAAAAATGACAAGCGCAAAGAATGTGCAGATCAATGTTGTGGAAGTTGCAAATCCTAATCTGGATGCTACTTTAGTAGCTCGTTGGATTGCTAACGAACTGGAAGCACGTAGAAGCTTCCGTGCCACACAGAAGAAAGCTATTCAAAACACAATGCGCGCTGGAGCAAAAGGAATCAAGACAAGCGTATCCGGTCGTTTAGGTGGTGCCGATATGGCTCGTACAGAAGGATATTCTGAAGGAGTTGTACCTCTTCACACATTGCGTAGCGATATTGACTACGCCGTAGCTGAAGCCGCTACACAATACGGACGTCTTGGTGTTAAAGTATGGATCTGCCGTGGTGAAGTGTTGCCAGGTGAAATGGTGAAAGAACCAGAAGCACCAAAACAGCGCCCTCGTCGTAACCGTCGTGGTCGTCGTTTCAACAATCCTCGCCAGGGACAGCAGAATCGTGCTCCTAGAAATGAACAGGCTGCTGCGGCACCTGCTGAAAAAGGAGGTAACGAATAATGTTAATGCCTAAGCGTACAAAGTATCGTCGTCCTCATCGTCTTAGCTATGATGGCCGTGCAAAAGCCGGACGTTCGATTGACTTTGGTGAATTCGGTTTGGTTGCCGAATCTGGTGATTATGTAAGCAACCGTCAGATTGAAGCTGCCCGTGTTGCTATGACTCGTTATATGAAGCGTGGTGGACAAGTATGGATCCGTATTTTCCCTCACTTAGCTAGAACAAAGAAACCTTTGGAAGTTCGTATGGGTTCCGGTAAAGGTGCTCCTGAAGGCTGGGTGGCAGTTGTTCGTCCTGGTCGAGTATTATTCGAAGTTGGTGGTGTCAGTGAAGAAGTAGCTCGTGAAGCGTTACGTCTGGCTGCTCACAAGCTTCCGGTTAAAACTCGTTTTGCTAGAAAAGGAGAAGTAGAATAATGAAAGCTAAAGAAATCCGCGAAAAAACAAATGAAGAAATTGTTGCAGAAATCAATACGCTAAAAGATGAATTATTTAATCTTCGTTTCCAGCAGGCAACAGGACAGTTAGAAAATCCTGCACGTATTAAAACTGTAAAGAAGACGATTGCTCGTATGAAAACTGTATTGACAGAGCGTGCAAACGCAGGTCAAGAGTAAGGGGGAACGTTCAATGGAAAGAAATGCTCGTAAAGTATACCGCGGTATTGTAGTATCCAATGCGATGGATAAAACAATTACTGTTAAGGTTGAAACTAAAAAAACGCATCCATTGTATGGTAAGCGTGTAGAATATTCTAAAAAATTTAAAGCACATGACGAAAATAATGAAGCAAACGTAGGCGATAAGGTGCTGATCATGGAAACTCGTCCATTATCTGCAACAAAGCGTTTCCGTTTAGTGGAAATTATTGAAAAGGCTCGCGTATAGGAGGACAGTTCGATGATTCAAAATGAAAGTCGCTGCCGAGTAGCTGATAACACAGGAGCTCGTGAAGTTCTGGTTATCCGTTGTCTGGGCGGAAGCGTTAGAAAAAATGCAAATATCGGCGATGTCGTTGTATGTACTGTTAAACAGGCTACTCCTGGTGGAGCCGTAAAAAAAGGTGAAGTTGTAAAAGGTGTTGTCGTACGTTCAAAATATGGCTTACGTCGTAAAAACGGAACCTATATTAAATTTGATGACAACGCTGTAGTATTGATCAAAGATGACAAGACGCCAAGAGGAACTCGTATCTTCGGACCTGTTGCACGTGAATTACGTGATCACGGGTATATGAAGATTGTCTCTTTGGCTCCGGAAGTATTATAGGAGGTGTGCCAGGTGAAGATTAAACAAGGTGATAAAGTACAAGTTATGACTGGTGCTTACAAAGGCACAATCGGAACGGTTATCAAAGCGTTCCCTAAAGAAGACAAGGTAATCGTTGAAGGCGTTAACATGGTGAAAAAGCATCTGCGTCCTACCCAGGAAAATCCGGATGGAGGCATTGTTGAAAAAGAAGCTAAGATCCATGTATCAAATGTTATGTTATATGATGAAAAAGCAAAAACAGCCAGCCGTGTTGGATACAAATTCAAAGAAGTTGACGGCAAACAAGTGAAAGTGCGCGTTTACAAGAAGAGCGGCGCTGAAGTAAAGTAGGGGGATATCGGATATGAATCGTTTAAATGAAAAATATATCAATGAAGTTGTCCCTCAGCTGATGAAAGATTTCAACTACACTTCAGTTATGGAAGTACCTAAGATTGACAAGGTGGTTGTAAATATCGGTGTTGGAGACGCTATCCAGAATTCTAAATTGCTGGATGAAGCAGTTGCTGAACTGGGTGCTATTACTGGACAGGCTCCGGTAATCACAAAAGCTAAAAAATCTATTGCCAACTTTAAACTTCGTGAAGGAATGAACATCGGATGTAAAGTTACATTGCGTAGCGAAAGAATGTATGAATTCTTAGACAAATTATTCAATGTATCTCTTCCACGAGTACGTGACTTCCGTGGTGTTAGTGATACAAGCTTTGATGGCCGTGGAAACTACACATTAGGAATTAAAGAACAGATCATTTTCCCTGAAATTGATTTCGATAAAGTAAATCGTACACGTGGTATGGATGTTGTCATTGTTACAACAGCGAAAACGAATGATGAAGCAAAGGCATTGTTAAAAGCTATGGGAATGCCTTTCAAGAAGTAGGAGGATGAAAGATGGCAAAAAAATCAATGATTAATAAACAGCAACGTCCTCAAAAATTTAAAGTTCGTGAGTACACTCGCTGTGAGCGTTGTGGTCGTCCGCACGCTGTATTAAGAAAATACAAGATTTGCCGTATTTGCTTCAGAGAACTGGCTTATGAAGGTCAGATTCCTGGTGTGAAGAAGGCTAGTTGGTAAGGAGGCATAGTACGATGATTATGACTGATCCAATTGCGGACATGCTGACAAGAATCCGTAATGCTTTGCAACAAAAGCATGAGTTGGTTAGTATGCCTGCAAGTAAAGAAAAGAAAGCAATTGCTAAAATTTTAAAAGATGAAGGATTCATTACAGATTATGCTGTAGAAGGTGATGTAAAGAAGACTTTATCAATCACATTGAAATACACTGAAGATGGAAAGAAAGTCATTTCAGGTCTTCGTCGTATTTCAAAACCAGGTCTTCGTGTATATGCTCCTGCAAAGAAATTGCCGCGAGTATTGAACGGATTAGGAATCGCCATTATTTCAACAAGTAATGGTTTAATGACAGACAGAGATGCCAGAAAACAAAATATTGGTGGCGAAGTAGTCGCCTATATCTGGTAAAATATAGGAGGATAATCAATGTCACGTATCGGGAATAAACTGATTACCATTCCTGAAAAAGTAACAGTGGAAGTTGCTGACGGGAATGAGGTGACTGTTAAAGGGCCTAAGGGAACTTTAACTCGTGCTTTCTCTACTATGATGGATATTGTAGTAGACAATGGCGTTGTCACAGTAAAACGTCCAAATGACGAAAAACATACAAAACAGCTGCATGGTACAACACGTGCTCTGTTACACAACATGGTTGTTGGTGTATCTGAAGGATATGCCAAAGAACTACAGTTGGTGGGTATCGGTTTCCGTGCCAGCGTTAAAGGAGATACTTTAACAATGCAGGTTGGGTACTCACATCCAGTAGAAATGAAAATTCCGGCTGGATTGGAAGTAACATGTGGTTCTGCTACAGATATCAAGGTAGCAGGTATTGATAAGCAGTTAGTTGGAGAATTTGCTGCTAACATCCGCTCAGTACGTAAACCAGAACCTTACAAAGGCAAAGGTATTCGTTACAAAGATGAGCATATCCGTCGTAAAGAAGGTAAGACGGCTGGTAAGAAGTAGTGGGAAAGGAGATATAAGTTTATGGTTAAGAAAAAATCACGTAATGCAGATCGTATTCGTCGTCATAAGCGAGTACGTACAAAAATCAGTGGTACTCCTGAATGCCCACGTATGTCCGTCTTCAGAAGTAACGCAAATATCGAAGTACAAATTATCGATGATGTAGCTGGAAACACATTGGTAAGTGCATCCAGTGTAGCAATGAAATTAGAAAATGGTGGCAACATCGAAGCAGCGAAGACAGTAGGAACTGAAATCGCAAAACGTGCTCAGGAAAAGAATATTAACAAAGTGGTATTTGACCGTGGTGGTTACATCTATACAGGTCGTGTAAAAGCTTTGGCAGAGGCAGCTCGTGAAGCTGGCCTGGAATTTTAGGAGGTCACACTATGGCAATGAATAGAAAACCAAGAAGAGACCATGATGAGTTTGAAGAACAGGTTGTTGCGATTAACCGTGTCACTAAAGTAGTAAAAGGTGGACGTCGTTTCCGCTTTGCTGCATTAGTTGTAGTAGGTGACCGTAAAGGTCGTGTTGGAATGGGTACAGGAAAAGCAAACGAAGTTCCTGATGCAATTCGTAAAGCGAGCGAAGATGCTCGTAAGAATGTATTCCAGGTTCCTGTAGTCGGAACAACAATTCCTCATGAAATCATTGGTAACTATGGCGCAGGTTCCGTATTTATGCGTCCGGCCAGTGAAGGTACTGGTGTTATCGCCGGTGGTGCAGCACGTGCTGTATTCGAATTAGCCGGAATCAATGATATTTTAACAAAGTGCTTAGGTTCTCGTACAAAGATCAATGTTGTTCGTGCAACCGTTGATGGTTTGAAGAACTTGCGCACAATTGATCAAGTCGCA
>OCTX012267274.1_pt1 | contig 13179 bp, 10 predicted proteins | sample 1539691 | NCBI WGS metagenome assembly OCTX01 (sample SAMN02144231, study PRJEB22623) | gut metagenome | biome: sheep rumen | host: Ovis aries | place: New Zealand
GCAGCCAGAGGCAGTGCCAGCAGCAAAATCAGCAGTACTTTCTTTATTGTTTTCATTATGATACTTTATTTCTGTTCAAACCATACACGAGTAGTGGTCCACCACGCCGAGCAGATGGTTGTGGTCGTCGGTCACCAACACAGAGTGTACTTTATATTTGTTCATAATCCTTTGTATCTCGGTAATCTTCGTCTCGGGCTTCACGGTCTTAGGCGTGCGAGTCATGATGTCGCTCACGGTGCGGTCGAAGAACTCCGCCTGCCATTTCTCCATGGCCCGGCGGATGTCACCATCCGTGATGAGACCAACAATCTCGTCGTTCACCTCAGCGATACCCAATCCGAGTTTGCCCTTGCTCACGAGGATGATGGCCTCGCCGAGGTGCATCTCCGGTGGCAGCACAGGCAGATCGTCCTTGAACATCACGTCCTGAGCCGTCGTCAGCAGGCGTTTGCCCAGTTCACCACCCGGGTGGAACTGTGCGAAGTCGCGGGGCTGGAAGTTGCGTTTCTCCATCAGTGCGATGGCCAGTGCGTCGCCCATTGCCAGTTGGGCCATGGTCGAACTGGTGGGAGCGAGGTTCATGGGACAAGCCTCTTTCTCGACACAGACGTTCAGGTGGATGGTGCTGTACTTGGCCAACAGCGACTGAGGGTTGCCACTCATGCCGATGATGGGGATGTGCATGTGGAGCACCATCGGGATGAAGCGCAGCAGCTCGTCGGTCAGTCCGGAGTTGGAGATGGCGAGCACCACGTCGTCGGCAGTCATCACACCCAGGTCACCATGGAACACGTCGAGCGGGTTGATGAAGAACGAAGGGGTGCCTGTGCTTGAGAGGGTGGCAGCAATCTTCGCTCCGATATGGCCGCTCTTGCCGACACCTGTCACGATGATCTTGCCCTTGCACTCGTACATCAGTCTGACGGCCTCCTCAAAGCTGTCGTCCAGTTGTTTGATGAGGCCCAATACGGCTTCGGCCTCGTCCTTAAAACATTGTATCGCGTATTCTCTACTATTCATGTCACTATCCATTTACCAGTTTGGTGATGAGCGGTTCCAGATGAGCCAGTTCCAACATGTTGGCCGCATCACTCAGACCACGGTCTGGGTCGGGATGCACCTCGAAGAAGAAGCCTGTGGCACCGAAGGCCTTTGCAGCCATCGCCATCTGAGGTACGAAGCGGCGGTCGCCCCCTGTCTTACCGTCACTGCCACCCGGTCGCTGCACGCTGTGCGTACAGTCCATGATCACCGTCGGTACCAGTTCCAGCATGTCGGGGATGTTGCGGAAGTCGACCACCAGGTTGTTGTAGCCCATCATATTACCACGTTCCGTGAGCCATACCTCTTTAGCACCAGCCTCGCGGGCTTTCTCCACGGGATATCTCATATCCTTGCCACTCAGGAACTGTGCCTTCTTGATATTCACGGTGCGCCCAGTCTTGGCAGCAGCCACGAGTAAGTCGGTCTGTCGGCACAGGAAGGCCGGTATCTGCAGGACGTCGCACACCTCACCGACGGCGGCAGCCTGACAGCTCTCGTGGATGTCGGTCAGCAGACGGAGTCCATATTTCGCCTTCACGTCGGCCAGCATCTGCAGACCACGCTCCAGACCAGGTCCGCGGAAAGAGTGGATAGAGGTACGGTTGGCCTTGTCGAACGAGGCCTTGAAGATGATGTCAGTCCCTAGTTTGGTGTTGATTTCCACCAACTTACGTGCCACTGTGTCGAGCAGTTCTGCCGACTCAATGACACAAGGACCTGCTATAATCGTAGTCTTATTGTCCATAATGATGATGCAAAAATACGGAATTTATTCAATACCGCCAAATTTTTCTCGTTTTTTTTATTCTTTCACTATGTGAATGTCGCGCTGAGGGAACGGAATCTGGATGTTGTTCTCATTGAGCGTCTCATAGACACATTTCAGTACATCGCTCACCACATACGACTTCTTCGGGGCATCAGCCCAGATGAAGAGGTTGAAGTTCACACTCGAATCAGCCATCTCCGAGCAGACACATTTCACCTGTTTCGACTTGTCCATCCACTTGTGGTGCAAGTTGTTCAGGGCATCCTCTACGAGGGTGGTCACCTGACGCAGGTTAGAGCCGTAGGCCACGCCGAAGGGCACCACAGCCAGTACATAGCCGTGATTCCTCGTCAGGTTCTTGTAGTTCTTTGTGAAGAGTTGTGCGTTCTGGAAGGTAATCACCTCACCGTAAAGCGACTCGACAACCGTCGAGGTATAGCTGATGGATGCCACCTTACCCATGCGCCCATCGACCTCAATCCAGTCGCCTACCTTGATGCGTCCAGCCATCAGTGTGGCACCGTAGTAGATATTCTCGATGATGTCTTTCGAGGCGAAACCGATACCAGTGGACAGACCACCTGAGATGGCCAGCAACCAGGCCACGCTGATATGGAACAGTGAGAGCGAAATCATCAGCCAGACGCCCCATACGAACACCTGTATGACATTCTTACCCATCACCTCACGTGAGGCGGCTGTCGAGGGGTCGCTGTTCTGGTAGTGCATGCGCAGCAAGGACAGGATGGTACGGGCTATCCAACGGAAGAGGAACCACATCGTAATGACCATCGAGAGCTTCAGGATCGACACCTGCAGGTTCTCCAGGTCGATGAAATTATATTTGAAGATACGCCAGCAGAGTTCGCTCAGGTTGAATACCTTTGCGGCCCAGTAGATGCTCAGCATCACCGAGTTCACGCTCAGTGCAGGCATCACCACCTTCTCTATGAAACTGTAGTGCCAGGTCTGCGTCAACGGTTTGGCGTTGAACTGTTTCCTGATGGCGTAGAGTTCCAGATAACGGCTGATGCAGGTGATGGTCAGGATGCATGTCAGCTGCATGATCCACCAGATGAGCAGTTGTACGGCCAACAGTGTATAACCCATCCATGAGCAGCAGACACTGGCGATGAACACCACGAGTGAGACATAAGTATAGAAGATATCCGACTTCGGGATGTTCTTGTTGTGGCGCCTGATGACCACCCATTGCCAGATGGCGCAAGCAAGGAGAATAGGTGGTAGTACGATGTTCACCAGTTCGTTGGGTATCAGGATGATACGGAAGCCGATGACGATGAAACCCATCGCGATGAGTGGGGCATAGATACGGAAAGCCGAGCCTATCTGGTCGCCCTTTACACGGAGCAGCAGTGAGATGAGTATCACACCCAGCAGCCAGGCATACTCCACCAGCAGGTTCGAGGCCATGATGAGGAAGTTCTGCGTCGAGTTACCCATCAGAAGGCCCTGAATCAGGGCGAAGGTGATGGTCGTAGTGGCCATGGTGATGGCCGTCTGCTTGCGCTTGAAGTCCTCCGTCTTATACCGTTGGGGCATCAGGAAACGGAAGAAGAGCAAGTTGAGTACGATGGCCAGAATGATGTAGATGGCGATACCGATGAACATACCGAAGATCCACTGTGCGCTCCACTGTGAGTTGTCGTTGTTGTTGGTCGTGTATTTCTTCTTGACGGTCTCCGTCATCGTGCTCCAACGCCTTCCGAGGTTGCTCAGCAGGGTGGGGTAGCTGTCGCCACCATTGATGAAGATGCTCTGTTGGATGTCGGTATAACGCTTCTGGGCGTAGTTGTTCAGTTCGCTCAGCCGTTGTTCCGCCTGGTTGTAGTAGCGGATGTTACGCTTCAGCATCTGTTGGTTGCGTGCCAGTGTGTTGCGGATGTTACGGGCCAGTGTCAAACAAGAGTCGCGGCGACTGCTGCCATACTTCGTAGTCATCATGTCGGGCATCGACTCTAGACGGATGATGATGCTGTCGTAGCGAGCCAAGTCGGCTTGGTTCTTCTCCAGGAAGAGGGCGAAGGGGAGTTGTCGTTTGTGGAACTCCCGGTATTGTTTCGTGGCCTCCTGACAGGCGTAGGTCATGTCGAACACGTTGTCTGTCTGCTGTGAGTAGAGCATCAGCGCATTCTGGTCAGCCTGCTTCAGCGTGAGCAACAGCTGGGTGATCATCGTCTTGGTGCGTTCCTGTCGTCGTACTGACCGTACTGTCAGTTCGTTGTTGTATTGCTCCAGTTCGGCCTGAAGGATGGTGAGCGTCTGTTCGAGGTCTTTCTCCTTCAGCACAGCACTTGCTTCGGTGACCGCTCCCAGTGCCACCAGCAGTATGATTAATAAGCGTTTCATCATTTTTTTCTATGCTCTTTGATTTTAACCGTGCAAAGGTACGCAAAAAAATCAAATTTATAAGAAAAAAGTTGCTACAATCTTGCGGATTTAAATCTTTTTTGATTACTTTTGCAGCCAGAACCTCTAAAAAGGTCGCCTAACTGTAAAACAATAATTATCATGATTCTAATAGCTGATAGTGGAAGTACAAAGACCGACTGGGCGATTGTCATAGGCAGTACCCAGCCAGTAGTTATTAAGACACAAGGCATCAATCCTGTGCATCAGTCGCGTGAGGAGATTGTCAAGGTGCTGCGTGAAGAGTTCGTCGGTGTGATGGGGTCTACCCCCGAGGTGCAGAAGTTGCGCAGTGCAGCCATCCTGACACCGGAGTTCCCGATGGCTGTCTATTTTTATGGCAGTGGCGTGAGACCAGAGATGGAACCCCTGATGCAGTCGTTGCTGAAGGAGACATTCCCGCAGTCCAGTGTCATCGAAGCACATAGTGATCTGCTCGGTGCTGCACGTGCACTTTGTGGTCGTAACGAAGGTATTGCCAGTATTTTAGGAACAGGCGCTAATTCTTGTCTTTATGATGGAAATGCCATCGTGGACCATATGCCTGCCTTGGGTTATATCCTTGGTGACGAGGGTAGTGGAGCTGTCCTTGGAAAACGTTTTATTCATGATCTGTATGGTGGTATTTTGTCAGAAGAAATCAAACAGACCTTTGAACGTGAGACGAAGTTCAACCTAGCTGAAATCATCAAACGTGTCTATCGTGAACCTCTGGCTAACCGTTTCCTGGCATCGCTCTCAGAATTTATCTCAGCCCACCTTGACGATGCCGGTGTGCGTGCTGTCGTCGTGCGTAATTTCGAGGATTTCCTACGCCTCCACATCAAATCCTATGACCGTGGCGACCTCCCCGTATCGTTTGTGGGTAGTGTGGCCTGGCACTATCAGGACGAACTGAAAGAGGCTGCCGAGCATCTGAATTTCCACATCGGTACCATCCTGAAGACACCGATGGCTGGACTGATCCGTTATCATAGTCAAAGATAATATAAGAGAAACCCATAAACGATGAAACTAAAACTATTCCTTACCATCATGACTGCGGTGTTCGTCTCTGCCTGTCAGCAGAAACCGCAGGAGCATCAACAGGACTTTGTCCGTGTAGAGAACGGGCACTTCGTGAAAAACGGCCAGCCCTATTATTATGTAGGTACTAACTTCTGGTACGGTGCTATCCTCGGCTCAGAAGGGCAGGGAGGAGACCGAGAGAGGCTCGGCAAGGAGCTCGACCTGATGAAGGAGATGGGTATCGACAACCTGCGTATCCTCGTGGGAAGCGATGGCGAGCGCGGTGTGAAGACCAAGGTGGAGCCGACGCTGCAAGAGGCACCGGGCGTGTATAATGACACCATCCTGGCCGGTCTCGACTACCTGTTGCAAGAACTCGGCAAACGCGATATGGTGGCTGTGCTCTATCTGAACAACTCATGGGAGTGGAGTGGAGGCTACGGCTTCTATCTGGAGCATGCCGGTGCCGGCAAGCAGCCACGTCCCGACGACGTCGGCTATCCCGCCTTCATGGAGGCCATGAGTCAATATGCGACCAACGAGAAGGCCCACCAATTGTTCTACGACTATGTGCGTTTTATCCTCTCGCGCACGAACCGCTATACAGGATTGGCCTATAAGGACGATCCTGCCATCATGTCGTGGCAGATCGGCAACGAACCGAGAGCCTTCTCGAAAGAAGCACTGCCCGCCTTTGAGAAATGGCTCGCCGAGGCGTCGGCCCTCATCCGTGAACTCGACCCGAACCATCTGATTTCCGTCGGTTCTGAGGGCGCCTGGGGGTGTGAGGGCGACTTCGACGCCTGGGAGCGCATCTGCAGTGACCCTAATATAGACTACTGTAACATCCACCTCTGGCCCTACAACTGGGGTTGGGCGAAGGCCGACTCACTGATTGAGAACCTGCCGCGGGCAGAGGCCAATACGAAGGAATACATCGACCGCCATCTGACCATCTGCGACAAGATCAAGAAGCCACTGGTGATGGAAGAGTTCGGTTATCCGAGAGATGGTTTCAAATTTACCCTCGACACCCCGACCAAGGGACGAGACGGTTTCTATGACTACGTGTTCTCACTGGTGGGCGACAATGCCGAGCAGGGCGGTTATTTTGCCGGTTGTAACTTCTGGGGCTGGGGCGGACTGGCCAAGCCCGCACACGAACAGTGGCAGCCCGGTGACGACTATACCAACGACCCTGCCCAGGAGGCTCAAGGACTGAACTCGGTGTTCGCTGGAGATGCCTCTACACTGGCCGTCATCAAGCATCAGGTGGAGCGAATGAACAAATTGACTAAATAGTGTAAGTATTGAGCAAATAAAAGTACCGCAGTTTGCAAATATTGTCGTACCTTTGCCCCCGATAACTTAAACGAATTTAAGACTATAGACTGATGAAAAAAATTCTGACTTTACTCTTATGCCTGATGGCGACGGTGTCGCTGTCGGCGCAGATTCGTGGGAACAGTATCGAGGTGATGGTACAGCCAGACCATCAGGACTGGACTTACAAGACGGGAGAGCAGGCGACCTTCGTCATCAGCGTGCTGAAATCAGGTACGTTGCTTGACCATGTGAGCATCGACTACCAGGCTGGACCGGAGATGTATCAGGATGTCAAGAAAAGCGTCGTGCTGAAGGACGGTACGCTGAAGTTGACCGGTACGATGAAGCAGCCCGGCTTCTATCGAGTCGATGTGACCGCTCATGTTGGTGGCAAGGACTACAAAGGCGCCTGTGGGGCAGCTTTTTCGCCCGAGCAGTTGCTGCCCTCGACCGTGATGCCGAAGGACTTTTCGGACTTCTGGCAAAATGCTATCCAGGAAGCCCGCAAGACAGAACTCGACCCGACGAAGCGGCTGTTGCCCGAGCGATGCACGAAAGACGTGAACGTGTATGAGGTGTCGTTCCAGAACATGCAACCCGGCTATCGCACCTATGGCATCCTGAGTGTGCCTGTGAAGGAAGGGAAGTATCCCGCCCTGTTGCGTGTGCCTGGTGCCGGTGTGCGCCCCTATGGCGGTGATATCTGGACGGCTGCCCAGGGTGCCATCACCTTGGAGATCGGTATCCACGGCATCCCCGTGACGATGGACCAGAAGGTGTATGACGACATCTTCCATGGGGCACTGAACTGGTATTGGGAGTTCTATATGGACGACCGCGACAAGAACTACTACAAGCGAGTGATACTCGGTTGTATCCGTGCGCTTGACTATATTGAGGAATATACCCCGTGGAACGGTAAAGAACTCGGCGTGACGGGTTCGTCGCAGGGTGGTTTCCTGTCGTTGGCGACTGCCGGTCTTGATAAGCGCATCACCTACTATGCCCCGGTGCATGCTGCCCTCTGTGACCATACGAACGCGTTGAAAGGCATCGCCTGTGGGTGGCCCCACTATTTCTATTATAATAAAGGTAAAGGACAGGAGAAGCAGATCGAGGTGTCGCGTTACTACGACGGCATCAACTTCGCCCGACTGATCACCGACCAGCAGCAGGGGTGGTTCTCGTTCGGCTACAACGACGACGTGGTACCCCCGACGACCGCCTGGGAGACCTATAACACCGTGAAGGGACCCAAGGAGATCGTGCCCTATCAGGCCACCTGGCACTTCTGGTTCCAGGAACAATGGGACGAATGGGAGAACTGGCTGCTCAAACAAATGAAGCTGAGATAGGGAAAAGACCGTTGAATCCGTAAATATAGAAAAGACCATATGAAAAAGACTATCATCATAGCAGCAACCACATTGACGCTGGTTGCGTGTGCCGGACAGAAACAGGCTGAGCCAGAGAAGACAACGGCCCAGCAGTTGTTGGAACGTCTGGACTCACTTCAAAAGAAAGGTATCATGTATGGCCACCAGGACGACCCGATGTACGGTCTGACCTGGGAATATCAGAAAGACTCGAGCGACGTGAAGAACGTCTGCGGCGACTATCCTGCCATTATGGGTTTCGACCTGGGCGGTATTGAGATGGGCGACCAGAAGAACCTTGACAGTGTGCCCTTCACCCGCATGACCGAAGAGATCATCGCCCACCACCTGCGCGGTGGTATCGTGACCCTGAGTTGGCATCCACGTAATCCTGTAACGACTATCGACGGCGGTGGTAATGCCGGGCAGAAGTTCCCCGAAGGAACGGCTTGGGATGTCAGAGACTCTGCTGTTGTGAAGAAGATACTGACCGACAGTCTGACGCACGAGAAATTTGAAGGTTGGATGCAACACGTGAGTGACTTCCTGGCCACGCTGAAGACCGCTGACGGGAAGAAGGTGCCCGTCATCTTCCGTCCTTGGCACGAGAACTCAGGTTCCTGGTTCTGGTGGGGCGAGAAACTCTGTTCAGTCGATGAGTACAAGGCCCTGTGGAACCTGTTGCAGGACAAACTGAAGGCCGACGGTTTCGACAACCTCGTGTGGTCGTACTCACCCGGTTGTCAGGACAACCTGACGGCAGAGCGCCTGCTTGACCGCTATCCCGGTGATGACCGTGTAGATATGATTGGTCTCGACGGCTATCAGTGGGTACCAGAGGAGAAAGATATCTTCATTGCCCGTACGAAGCAGAACCTGCAGGTGCTCTGTGAGGTGGCTCAGGCTCACGGTCTGATACCCGCCATGACAGAGACCGGTATGAAGAACCTGACTCAGCCAGACTGGTGGTCAACAACCCTGTTGCCTGCTGTGCAGGACTATCCCATCAGTTACCTGCTCACCTGGCGTAACTACAAGGAAGAGTGGTTCGGTCCTTCGACCTCGAAGCCCGACGCTCCCTCTTTCATCGCGTTTTATAACGCCGACAAGACGCTGTTCCTGAAGGACATCGCAGAATAATAAAATCAATAACCATCGTAAAAAAGAAAATTAAGATATGACAGAATTTGAGAAGAAGGTGGCCGCTCTGCGCCAACATCATGAAGAGCTGCTGAGCCAGAAGAATGAACCCGTTGAGTGGGGTAATGGTATCTATGAGAAGTACAAGAACCCCATTCTGACAGCGGCCCACGTGCCCCTGGAGTGGAAATATGACTTCAACGAGCAAGACAACCCCTACCTGATGCAGCGCATCATGTGTAACGCCACCCTGAACTCCGGTGCCATCAAGTGGAACGGCAAGTATGTGCTCGTGGTGCGCGTAGAAGGTGCCGACCGTAAGAGTTTCTTCGCAGTGGCCGAGTCACCCAATGGTATCGATAACTTCCGTTTCTGGGACGAGCCCATTACCATGCCCGATGACGTGATTCCCGCCACGAACATCTATGATATGCGTATCACACAACATGAGGACGGTTGGATCTACGGTGTGTTCTGTGCTGAGCGTCACGACGACTCACAACCCGGCAACCTCAGTGCTGCCACTGCCACAGCAGCCATCGCCCGTACGAAGGACCTGAAGACCTGGTATCGTCTGCCCGACCTGAAGACCAAGTCGCAACAGCGTAACGTGGTGCTCCATCCAGAGTTCGTCGATGGGAAATACGCCTTCTATACCCGTCCACAGGACGGTTTCATCGACACTGGTTCAGGCGGTGGTATCGGTTGGGCACTCGTCGATGACATTACCAACGCCGAGATCAAGGAAGAGACCATTATCTACGAGCGCAAGTACCACACCATCACCGAGGTGAAGAACGGTGAGGGACCCCATCCCATCAAGACCGCAAAGGGATGGCTGCATCTGGCCCACGGCGTGCGTGCCACGGCCGACGGTCTGCGCTACGTGCTCTACATGTATATGACAGCCCTTGACGATCCCACGAAGGTGATTGCCCGTCCAGGTGGTTTCTTCCTCGTGCCCGAAGGTGACGAGTACCTGGGTGACGTGATGAATGTGGCCTTCGCCAACGGCTGGATTGCCGATGCTGACGGTAAGGTATTCATCTACTACGCTTCGGCCGACACCCGTATGCATGTGGCTACCTCGACGATCGACAAGCTTGTGGACTACTGTATGAACACTCCTGAGGACGGTTATACCACCGCCGCCAGTGTGGAGACCATCAAGCAATTGATAGCAAAAAACAGAAATCATTAATTATCTTTTAGTATGGCAAAGACTTCATTGATTGAAAAGATCGGTTACGGATTTGGTGATATGTCGTCATCAACCTTCTGGAAGGTGTTCTCATACTACCTGCCGATCTTCTACTCTAACATTTTCGGATTGTCGCTAGTTGACGCCGGTGTGCTGGTGCTTGTAACACGTATCTGGGATGCTGTCTCAGACCCGATGATGGGTATCATCGCTGACCGTACGAACACGAAGTGGGGTAAGTACCGTCCGTATTTGTTATGGGTAGCACCGTTGTTCTCTATCTGCGGTATCCTGCTGTTCACCACCCCTGACTGGGAATACGGCACAAAACTCATCTGGGCGTATGTTACCTATATCATGATGATGACCGTCTATACAGGTATCAACGTACCCTATGGTGCTATGCTGGGTGTGATGACCGACGATCCAAATGAGAAGACCGTGTTTTCTTCATTCCGTATGTTCTTTGCCTATGGTGGCTCATTCCTGGCGCTGTTCCTATGGGAGCCTCTGACGAATATGTTCGGTGGCTATAAGACACCCGACGGCTGGTTCTACAGCATGTGTGTCATCGCCAGTGTCTGCTTCGTGATGTTCATCCTCTGCTTCTTGTTGACCAAGGAGCACCTGAAGACCGTCTCGACGGTGAGCGTCGGCAGTGACTTCAAGTCGCTGCTGTCGAACAAGCCTTGGTGGTTGCTCATCGGTGCTGCGCTGTGTTCGAACCTCTTCAACACGGTGCGCGGTGCAACGGTGGCCTACTTCTTCCTCGACATCATCGGTCCGGATGTGAACCTGATGTTCTTCGGCATCGCCTTCCTCTTCTATTCAGGTCTGTTCCTGGGTATTGGTGAGGTGTCGAACATGGCCGGTGTGGCCCTCTGTGTGCCTATCGCCAATAAACTGGGTAAGAAGACGACGTTCATTCTCGTGAATGCCGCTCTGGTGGTGCTGAGTATCACCTTCTTCTTCGTTCCCTGTACCCCTTCAGGCTACTGGACGATGCTGATCCTGCAGATCATCATTTCAGTCTTCACGGGTGTCATGTCGCCGCTGATATGGAGTATGTATGCCGACGTGAGCGACTATGCCGAACTGAAGTACAAGACGGCCTCTACAGGTCTGATCTTCTCTTCAGCCTCCATGGCCCAGAAGTTCGGTGGTGCCATCGGTGGTGCTGCTGTGCTGTGGCTGCTCTCTGCCTTCGGTTATATCACTGACGCAGCAGAACTGGAGGCTGGTGCCATACAGCCCGAGAGTGCGCTGCTTGCCCTGCGCTGGCTGATGAGTTTCATCCCCGCCGCTGTCGCTGCCCTTGCCATCGTCGTTGTCTGGTTCTATCCGTTGACGACGAAGCGTATCAATGAGATCAGTACCGAGCTGAAGAATTTCCGTTCACTTTATTCGTAAAGATATGAATACGCAAACGATGCGTCAGGAGATGCAGGATGTGCTTGTGAAGAACATCCTGCCTTTCTGGCAGACCAAGATGATAGACCGTGAGAACGGAGGGTTCTACGGGCGTATCGACAGTCAGGAGGTGCTGCATGCAGATGCGGAGAAGGGAGCTATCCTCAATGCCCGCATCCTCTGGACCTTCTCTGCCGCCTATCGCGTGCTGAAAGACGAAAGCTATCTGGAGACGGCCACTTATGCCAAGGACTACTTCATCAGTCACTTCATCGACCAGGAGTATGGCGGTGTCTATTGGAGTCTCGACTATAAGGGACAACCGCTGAACACCCGCAAGCAGTTCTATGCCATCGGCTTTGCCATCTACGGCCTGTCGGAATATGCCCGAGCTACGGGTGATCATGAGGCCCTTGACTATGCGCTGGCGCTCTTCGATAGTATCGAGGAGCACGCCTTCGACCATGAGTACAACGGTTATATCGAAGCCACCAGTCGTGACTGGCAGCCGATAGCCGATATGCGACTCTCGGAGCTCGATGCCAACTTCCCCAAGTCGCAGAACACCCATCTGCATATTATCGAGCCCTATGCCAACCTTTATCGTTGTCTGAAGGAGTTCCGGGCAAAGGAGTCGTGTGACTACGTGCCGGCCATCGGTGCCGTGCTGCCTGTCGGCATCTCCGTTCCTCAGGAGACCATTGACAGGGTGGGAGGTGCCCTCACCAACATCATCGGCATCTTCACCGACAAGATTCTGAATCCCGAGACCCATCACCTCGACCTGTTCTTCGAGATGGACTGGACGCGTGGTGCTGGACATCTGGAGAGCTATGGCCATGACATCGAATGTTCCTGGCTGTTGCATGAGGCGGCTCTGATTCTGGGTGACCCCGTGGTGCTGGAGAAGGTGGAGCCCATTGTCCAGATGGTGGCGAAGGCCTCGGAGAAAGGCTTGCGACCTGATGGTTCGATGATCCACGAGGCCAATCTCTCGACCGGGCATGTCGATGACGACCTGCACTGGTGGGTACAGGCAGAGAACGTCGTCGGCTGGTATAATATCTATCAGCACTTCGGCGACGAGTCAGCCCTGGAGAAAGCGATACGCTGTTGGGAATATATCAAGGCACAGATTATCGATTGGGAACACGGCGAGTGGCATTGGAGCCGTCATCCGGACGGTAGCCTGAATACCGTTGACGACAAGGCCGGTTTCTGGAAGTGCCCCTACCATAACGGTCGTATGTGCTTGGAGATCATTGAACGAGTCAAGATATGAAGAAAGTTTTGTGGCTTGTTTTTGCGCTGTGTCTGTCGGTTCAGATGATGGCGCGTTCTGAATTCGGCGAACAGCCGAAGCTCGTGGTTGGTATTGTGGTTGACCAAATGCGTTGGGACTACCTGTCGCGCTATTATGACAAATTCCAGGAAGACGGTCTGCGTCGGCTCGTTGACAAGGGTTACTCCTG
>OCTX011900876.1_pt1 | contig 13176 bp, 6 predicted proteins | sample 1539691 | NCBI WGS metagenome assembly OCTX01 (sample SAMN02144231, study PRJEB22623) | gut metagenome | biome: sheep rumen | host: Ovis aries | place: New Zealand
AGGTACATTAAATATTGAAGTAACTGAAGATAATAAAATTAGAGTTTTAATTACAGACTCAACAACAAATACACCAATTATTGATGAAAAATCTAGTGCTACTATTGCAAATAATGAAGATATTTCTTTAATATTTGAATGGAATTCATCAACCAAAAAATATAGTTTGATTGCTAGTGGAGCAACAACTAATATCACAATGAATAGTGATACAGTAAATATAACAAGAGTTGCAGAACAAGCACTAAGAGTGGGGCAAGATTATAGAGATACAACATATGGAACTTTCCAAACACTAAATGTTACAGCATTTAAGATTATTGAAAACGTACAAAATGTTGCAGGAGTAAGCACATTACCAACACCGGCTAAACAAGGTTATACATTTAATGGATGGTTTACTCAAGCAACAGGTGGAGTACAAAAAACAAGTGTAGTAGATTTAAAAACAAATACTACATTGTATGGTAGATTAAACGATATGGATGCTCCATTTGTAAATATAGAAGGTGGGTTAACTCTTAATAGAACATCAACAGATGGGCAAAATGTAACTTTAAAAGGAAGCGATGGAATAGGAATAACAGCATATTATTGGGGAACAACAGAGCCAACATCAGCAGAAGATTGTACAATAACAACAGCTGCAGATATAGAGGCAATAACATCAGATACAGGATTAAATAAAACAATAAATGAAGCAGGAACATATTGGTTTGCATGTAGAGATGCAGCTGGAAATATGAATAAAAAATCAATTGCCATAGTAAGTTATACAGTAAATAACTTATTGGAAAATATTGCAGGCGAAAGAAATGCATATACAAATGCAAATTATACAAGCGCAAGTAGTGCTACATATATAGTTAAGAGCGGAACTAGTTTAACTATAAATGAAGTAGCTCAAATACCAACAGGAGCATCAACAGAGACATATAGAGGATTTTCAACAGAATATACTACTACACCTGCAAGTGTTGAAACTGGTCATTCACCAGAAGCAGCTGATGGAACAACATATTATGTTTGGTTTAATAGATTAATATATACAGTAACAGTTAAGAAAAATACTAATGGTGGAATTATGGCAGAAACTATTGGATTGCAAAATAATAATGTAATAGTTGGAAGTGATTCATCTTCAGATAAAGCATTAAATGTTAAATATGGAGATACAGTAAGAGTAACAGCAGAACCAGGTAATGGTTATACATTTACGGGATGGTCAGGAGGTTATGTAAGTGGAAATACAAATCCAGTAGTAGGAGAAAAAATTACAGAAAATAAAGAAATATTAGCAACCTTTGAAGATTCAACAGCTCCGGTAATAGATGATATAGCAGGAGGTACAGGATTAAAAATAAAAGCAACAGCTGGCCAAACTGTTACTTTAAAAGCAAGAGATGGAGTAGGAATAACAGCATATTATTGGGGAACAACAGAACCAACATCAGCAGGAGCTTGTGCAACAACTACTACATCACATTTAACAGCAATAACAGGAGCAACTGGACTAAATAAAACAATAAATGCAGCAGGAACGTATTGGTTCGCATGTAGAGATGCAGCAGGAAACTGGAACAAAAAATCAATCACAATAGTAAGTTATACAGTAAATAATTTATTAGAAAATATAGCAGGTACAAGAAATACATATACAAATCAAAATTATACAAGTGTAAGTAGTGATACGTATATAGTTAAGAGCGGAACTAGTTTAACTATAAATGAAGTAGCTCAAATACCAACAGGAGCATCAGCAGATACATATAGAGGATATTCAACAACTTATACTACAGCAGTTGCAAACATAGAAGCAGGACATTCACCAGGAGCATCTAATGGTACAACATATTATATTTGGTTTAATAGGATAACATATACAGTAACTTTAAATAAAAATGCAAATGGTGGTATTATGGCGGAAACTGTAACATTAGCCAATAATAGCGTAACAGTTGGGGCTGATTCATCTTCGAATAAAACTTTAAGTGTTAAATATGGAGATACAGTAAAGGTAACAGCACAACCAAGTTCTGGATACACATTCACAGGATGGTCAGGAGGGTATGTAAGTGGAACTTCTAACCCGGCAACAGGAGGGGAGGTTACAGAAAATAAGACTGTAACAGCAACATTTGCAGATAATACAGCTCCAAGAATAAAGGTTCAAGCATATAAATATTCAAGTTCAGCAACAAATAACCTAGGAACATCATTAAAAGCAGAATCAACATTCTCTGCAGATGGTACATATACAGTAAGTTCTGATTGGTTAAATGAAGGGGTAACATTTAAATTCACTGTTTATGATGAAGTAGGTGTAAAAAGTGCCTTATGGGAAGAAAATACTGCTGGAATATACCAGGATACAGGAAATACATATAGTGGAATGGGCACTTCATTTATAGAAAATGGTGTAACAAATGGGGTTAGATATTTAACCTTAACTGATTCTGGATGGAGAAAGGCGAAATATACTGTACGAGATATAGCAGGAAATACAACTACTGTAACAGTTATTACAAAAATTGATAAATCTGCTCCAACGCTTTCAGGAACAGTTACAGCTAATATAGATAGTGCAAACCAATTAACTTTTAGCCTTAATATAAGTAGTGCATCTGATGTTGGTAGTGGAATATTAGGATATGAGATCTTAGATGGAGCCACATCATTAATAGGACTTGCTACGACTACAACAACTGGAACTGAAACAATAGAATTACCCAATAATACAGATTGGTATTCTAAGGATTTGGTTGTAAAAGCAAAAGACAAGGCAGGGAATTTTTCAGCTGGGTTACCAATAAGCTATTATACTGTAAATAATGTAAGTGGTTTAAATGGATTGTCAGCTTGTATAAATACAGCAAATACAAATTCGAATGTAAGATTTAAAAACAGAACTGTAAAACAAACTTCCAATATTTCTTTCCCATCAGGTGGAAGTATAATACCTATTGGAGGTAGAGTTTTAAATTCAAGTAATACAGAAGTGTATTATGGATTTGAAGGAACTTTTGATGGACAAAATTATACAATTTCTGGTTATACATTGCCTAATACATCAAACATTGTCGAAAATGGATTATTTGGATATGTAAAAAATGCTACTATAACAAATGTAAATGTAAGTATAGCAAAGAAATCAGGAATGCAAAGTAGCGTTAATTATTCTAATCGTAGCTCTGCTACTATTGGAGGAATTATTGGAACATCATCTAATTCAACTATAAGTAATTGTACGGCTTCTGGATATATTACTTCGTATATAGGCTCATCAAAGGATAGCAAAGCTTATATTGGGGGAATTTGCGCTAGAGCAGATAGTGGAACAGTAATTACTGGATGCACTAATAATGCTAGTATTACCACTGAAGGTAATACTTATAATGGAGATGACTCAGAGATAAAAGTATATACTGGAGGAATAGCTGGGTATGTAAGTAATAATTCAAAAGTAAAGACTAATATAGTAAATAACGGAACTGTTCGAGGAACTTATGAAACTGGTGGTATAGTTGCTTATGCAAGTGGAGAAATTTCAGGATGTACCAATAATGGATTGGTATCAAGCGATAACTCTTTGGGCTATACAGCTGAGGCAATAGGCGGAATTGTTGGTAAAGCAGATTCTCCAAGTTACTGTACAATTACAAATTGTACAAATACAGGTAAAATAAGTTCATTTGGAATAACAAGTCAAGGTTATGCTAATTTAGGAGGAATTGTAGGTAAGAATGAGGGAGTTACAATTAATTCAGCTACAAACAATGGAGAAGTAGCTACACTACGTGGTTCAGTAGTTGGAGGAGTTGTAGGAAACAATATAGGAGGAACAATAAAAAATTCAACTAACAATGAGAATATTACTTATAATTATACCTTAGGTAATGAATTTGCATGTATTGGAGGAATTGCAGGTAAAAACTATGGCGGAACAATAAGCGATTGTTCATCAAGTAGAGCTATTTCAACAATGGACTACAAAATTCAACGTATAGGCGGAATAGTTGGCCAAAATGAGAATGATACTTCAAATAATAAAACAGCAATAATTCAAAATTGTACTATATTAACTGATGTACTTGCTTACCAATATGTTGGAGGAGTTGCAGGAGATAATGTAAATGGAACAATAAGTGGATGTACGGTAGATAATAATGACATGCAATCCATTATTGGTGCAAACAAACTTATAGGAGGAATAGCAGGAAATAATGGTGGAACTATTTCAAACTGTGATGTTAGTAATAAATACTTAATGGGAAGAAATACTGGCGGTGGTATTGCGGGAAACAATACGGGAACTATTAGAGAATGTACTGTTCTAGCTTCAAATGAAGAACTATTTATAGATGAACCTAATAATTCTGATAGTGGTACTTATCAATATATTGGAGGAATTGCAGGAAAAAATTCGGGAAATATTGTTAGCTCTCAATTTTTAGCAATGTTAGGAAGTCAGAAGTCAGGTAATAGTAGTCAATATTCAGAGGTAGGAGGAATTGCCGGATATAACGAAAGTGCAGGAAATATAGTAAGCTGTTTAGTGAATTCAGAAAAAATTGGCGGAATAAGTAAGGTTGGAGGAATAGCCGGAAATAATGAAGGAGATATAGAAAGCAGTGGAGCAAAGGGAAACATATATGCTTATGATACGGGAAGTACTTCTTATGTAGGAGGAGTTGCAGGAATAAATAAAGGATTTATTACTTTATGCTATAATAGAGCTAATGTCGGTTCTTCAACTAAATATAGCAAAATATCAGGAGGAATTGTTGGAGGAAATGCCTCAAATGGATATATAGAATATTGTTATAATACTGGAAGCATATATGGCGGAGATGAGAGTACAGGAGGAATTGCAGGAGCAAATACAGGAGAATTAAAGAATTGTTATAATAGAGGGTTTGTCAAAAATGCTCCTTCAAATAAGTATTATGGGATAACGGGAAATAATACTGGAACTTGGAATAATTGTTATTATCTAACAGGCTCAGGAGCGCCTCCTAATAGTAACAGTATAGGTACTGCAAAAAACGAAACATATTTAAAAACAACGTTGCCATCTGAATGGAGCGGTTTCTTCAAACAAGATAAAACGCCAAATATAAATTCTGGTTATGCAATACTATTCTGGGAGTAGAAAATATAATAGAAGGGTGACTTAATATGAAGAGAAAAATTAATTTGACTAAAAAAAATATAATATTCTTAAGCATATTATTAATAGCTTTAATATTAGTATTAATACTGGTAATTTATCTAAATAATAATACTACCATATTTAAAAGCAAAGAAGATGTTAAAGAGGATTTATTAGAAATTCAAAGTAATGTAAAAAATGATGCAAAGAATGAAATTGATAATCCTTTATATAAAGAAGATGTAGGAGTCTCAAGAGAGACTCTCTACATCAGAGAAAATGCTTCTTCTAAAATTAAAGAAGCAGCAAAGGGAACAGAAGTAGGGTTTGAAAAAAACAATAAATCTGAAAATGGAATGCTTATAATAGACACATATGAAGGAACATCAGCAATAGAATATAAGGTATTAGGTCATACTAAAGATATTTTAAACGTTGAAATATTTTCTTATAGCAATTTGTGTGATTTATCATATATTATGGGAAGCATTGAAGATGCAAAAATCATAGAGGAAGGAAAAGACCAACAACAATATAATATGATAGCATCAAATACAACATATACACTTTCAAGTGATTTCGAAGGTGGGAAAAATATTGCATTCTTCTTTGATACTGACATGAAATTCATAAGCAGTACAACAGAAAAAACATTTACAACACCTGCAAATGCAAGGTACATAAAAGTTATGACAGAAAATGTAGAATATAAAAAAGATACATTTATAAGCTATAACTTAGTTTTGGGAAATACACCATCAAACGTATTTACTACAAACAGGGCACAAACAGTTATAGATGTAAACCAAAATCACCAAAACTGTATTCCATTTAATACTGAAAAAACAGTTCTTTATATAGATGGCGGAGACATAGAAATAAACTATGTAACAAAATAAGCTTTTGGGGACACTCCCCAAAAGTTTATTTTTTTCTTGCTTAATTTTTAAAATTGTAGTATAGTAACTTAGGAAAAACAAAGGAAAGGAAAAAATAGATGGAAAAAATTATTAAAACTATCGCTGAAGAATTAAACATAAAGCCTACACAAGTTGAGGCAACCATTAAGTTAATTGATGAGGGAAATACTATTCCTTTTATTGCACGTTATAGGAAGGAAGTTACAGGAGGATTAAGTGACGAAATTTTAAGAGATTTGTCTGATAGATTGAATTATCTAAGAAATCTTGAACAAAGAAAACAAGAGGTTATAAATTCTATTGAAGAACAAGGAAAGTTGACAGATGAAATTTTGCAAAATGTGGCTATTGCAAAGACTTTGGCTGAAGTGGAGGATATTTATAGACCATATAAGCAAAAGAAAAAGACAAGAGCTACAGTTGCTAAGGCTAAAGGCTTAGAACCACTTGCTGATATTATACTTGCTCAAGATGAAAAGAAAGATATTTTTGAGCTAGCAAAAGATTTTATAAATGTAGATAAATTGTCAGATGAAGATAAAAAGAATAAGGACAAAGTTGTAAATACTGCAGAAGAAGCAGTTCAAGGAGCTTTGGATATTATTGCTGAAAATATTTCTGATAATGCAAAGTATAGAAAAGAAATAAAAAGATTGTGCTACAGAGAAGGGCTAATTGTAACAAAAGCTTCAAATGAAGAGAAAAAGACAAATTACGAAATGTATTATGACTTCAATGAGGCTATTAAATTTATTCCAAGCCACAGAATTCTTGCAATTAACAGAGGTGAGAAGGAAGAAGCTATTAAAGTTAAAATCGAAAAGCCAGAAGAAAAGATTTTAGCATACATTGAAAGAGATATTCTTAAAAAAGAAGAAACACAGTTTACTCAAATGCTAAAAGATACAATATTAGACGCTTTCAAGCGCTTGATAGAACCATCAATTGAAAGAGAAATTCGCTCTGATTTAACAGAAAAAGCTGAGGAAAAGGCGATTAAAGTATTTGGACAAAATTCTAAACAATTGCTTTTAGGAGCACCAATTAAAGGTAAAACTGTTATGGGCTTTGATCCAGCTTACAGAACAGGTTGCAAGATTGCAGTAATTGACGAAACTGGAAAAGTTCTAGATTATACAACTGTATATCCAACAGAGCCTCAAAATGATGTTGTTGGTGCAAAAAGAGAATTATTGAAATTGATAGATAAAGATAAAATTGACATGATTGCAATTGGTAATGGAACAGCTTCTCGTGAGTCTGAGATGTTTGTTGCAGACATGCTAAAAGATACTCCACGTGATGTAAGTTATGTTATTGTAAGTGAAGCTGGAGCTTCTGTATATTCTGCTTCTAAGCTTGCAACAGAAGAATATCCGGATATAAATGTTTCAATTAGAGGCGCTATTTCTATTGCAAGACGTTTACAAGACCCACTAGCTGAACTTGTTAAGATTGATCCAAAGGCTATAGGCGTAGGACAATACCAACATGATGTTAATCAAAAAAGATTAGCTGAAAGCCTTGCAGGAGTTGTAGAAGATAGTGTTAATAAAGTTGGAGTTGATGTAAATACTGCAACACCATCACTTTTAAGCTATGTTTCTGGAATTAATTCTACAATTGCTAAAAACATTGTAAAATATAGAGATGAAAATGGAAAATTAAAAAATAGAAAACAATTATTAAAGGTTCCAAAACTTGGAAAAGTTGCATTCGAACAATGTGCAGGTTTCTTGAGAATTATGGATGGAGACAATCCACTAGAAATTACAGCAGTTCACCCAGAAAGTTATGAAGCAACAGAAAAACTTTTAAAATCAATCGGATTTGACAAAGAAGACATTAGAAATAAAGAAAAATTAACAGACTTAAGACAAAAATTGAAAACAATAGATATTAAGAAAACATCTGCAGAACTTGGAATTGGCGAAATGACTCTAACAGATATAATTGCAGAACTTGCAAAACCTGGTAGAGATCCAAGAGATGAGATGCCAAAACCAATTTTAAGACAAGATGTTTTAAAATTAGAAGACCTAAAAGAAGACATGATTTTAACTGGAACAGTTAGAAATGTAATAGATTTTGGCGCATTTGTTGATATTGGCGTTAAATACGACGGGCTTGTACATATTTCTGAAATGAGTGATAAATTCATTAAAAATCCATCTGATATAGTTTCAGTGGGGGATATTGTAAAGGTTCGCGTAATAAAAGTTGATATGGAGCGAAAAAAGGTTGCACTTTCTATGAAAGTATAATATAATGTAAAAAAACATTCAGAGGTGATGCAAATTGAATCCTGACACAATTGCATTAGAACAAAATGAGGAAATGACAGAAATTAAAAAAATAAATGATGAGTTATCTGAAACCAATGCAGTACTTGAAAATGCATATTTGGAACTAGTTGAAACTCTTAGACTTGCCGTTGAAGCAAAGGATAAATATACAAGAGGTCATTCAGATAGAGTGTCTGCTTATTCCGTTTTATTAGGAGAAAAGCTTGGTTTGTCAGCAAGAAGGTTAAAAACCCTTCGTATAGGGGGAATCTTCCATGATGTTGGCAAAATTGGTGTGCCTGATAGCATTTTGTTAAAAGAAAAAGGCTTAAGTGACGATGAATATGCAGAAATTAAGAAACATACTGTTGTTGGAGTTGATATTTTACAGCCGGTCTCATATTTTAAAAATATTTTACCTATTATAAAATATCATCATGAAAGATATGACGGAACTGGCTATCCAGAGGGATTGAAAGGTGAAAAAATCCCTTATTTGGCGCGCATTGTTGCTGTGGCTGATAGTTTTGATGCCATGACTTCAAGACGATCTTACAGGAATTCTTTAACAAGAAAAAAAGTCATAAAGCAGCTAGAAATTGGCAAAGGAACTCAGTTTGACCCACTAATTGCCGATGCAATGTTAGATATTATTAACAATGAACCAGATAAAATAAAAGAGGTTCAGAATAAATATGAATAATGGAGGAATTTGAAATGAAGTATAAGAGAATACTACTAAAACTAAGTGGAGGAGCTCTAGGAGGAGCAAATGGAGAAAACTTTAGCAAAGAAAAACTTGAAAACATTACTAACCAAATAATCGCAGCAAAAAATAACGGAGTTGAAATAGCTGTTTTAGTTGGTGGAGGAAACATTTTCAGAGGAAGAACAGCTGAAGAATGGAATATAGAAAGAGTTGAAGCAGACAATATAGGAATGATGGCTACAATTATAAATAGTTTAATGCTAAGAGGTGCTATATCTTCTAAAACTGATGATGATGTAAGAGTTATGACATCAATTCCAGTACCTTCAGTTGCTGAACCATATATCAGATTAAAAGCAAAAAAACACTTAGATAAAGGTAGAATTATTATTTTTGGTGGAGGACTAGGACAACCTTTTGTTACAACAGACTACCCTTCAGTTCAAAGAGCTATTGAAATAGAGGCAGACATTGTTTTGATGGCAAAAAGTGGAGCAAACGGAGTTTATACTGCTGACCCAAGAAAAGATGCAAATGCCAAAAGATATAAAAATTTAACATATGATGACGTAATTAGTCAAAATCTACAAGTTGCTGACCAATCATCATTTGTATTAGCAAGAGATTACAACATGCCATTATATGTTTTCGATTTTGATGAACCAGATGCAATTTCTAAAGTTTGCAATGGTGAACTAATTGGAACTTATGTTGGAAAAGATTGTGAAACAGAATTATACTAAATAAGAAAGCTAATTTTCAGAAAAGCTGAAAATTAGCTTTTTAATTTGACAAAATCAGGCAATTTAGGGTATAATATACTTGTGTAAAAACGCAAATAAGAAAGGAGCGTATGATACAAAATATCATACAAATGAAAATGCAAAGTCCAAATAGAAAAGTTTTTGATAACTTAGTTTCAAGAACTAAAATTTATTTAGTAATTATATTACTATTATTGGTTTATATTTGTGTAAAAGAAAATGCATTGATTGTGCCTGCAATTTTAGTGTTTATAGTAATTATGGCTTATGCTTATTTTGCAAATAACAAAAGAAAGAGCGAAATATCAGAAACATTACAAGATTTAACATTAACAGTTGATAGCACAGCAAAAAGCAGTTTAATAAACTCGCCTTTTCCACTTGTGATTTTGGAAACTGACGGTAACATAGTTTGGAAAAGTTCAAAGTTTGTTGCTGAATTTCAAAATGTACCTATAAACCACTATATAGACGACTTAGTATATGACATTAAAACTGAAATTGAAAACGAAGAAAATAAAAAAGATATTGAAAAAGAAATTCAAATAGGAAAAAATATTTATAAAGTATTTGCTAAATCTGTTCATACAAAAAACAAAGATAAAAAGAACAAAAACGAATACATGATGGTTATTTATTTTCTTAACGAAACAGATAAAATTACATTAGAGCAAGAATACGAGGATTCTAAAACTTGTGTTGGAATGATTATGGTCGATAACTATGAGGAAACAACACAGCTTTTAGAAAACGAGGAAGTTTTAAATAGCAAAGCTGAGATAGATAAATGTATGTATGACTGGATTAACAAATGGAATGGAATCCTAGTTAAAACTGAAAGAGATAGATACGTTTGCTATTTTGAACAAAGATATTTAGAAGATATTAAAGAGGAAAAATTCAGTATTTTAGACCAAATAAAAGAAATCAATTTAAAGGGTAAAGGTCAGTTAACTTTAAGTATTGCTATTTCAAATGAAGGCGAAACTTTAAAAGATAAATATAAAGCAGCTCAAGTCGCAATGGATGTCGTTCTTGGTAGAGGCGGAGATCAAGCTGTTATTAGAGAAAACGACATTTATAAATTCTTTGGTGGAAGAGCACAAGAAGTTGAAAAAAGAACAAAGGTTAAAGCAAGGGTTGTTGCACATGCTTTAGAAAACTTAATAAAAGAATCTAGTAAAGTTATGATAATGGGGCATACAAATCCTGATATTGATGCTATGGGGTCAGCTCTTGGAGCATATAGATTTGTAAAAAGTCTAGATAAAAAGGCATATATAGTTGGAGGTAATTCAACTGCACTAGATAATTTTAATGAAATATTAAGTGAAGATGCAGAATATGAAGATGTGATTATTTCCAAGGAAGTAGCACTTGAAAATATAGATGAAGATACGCTTTTAATTGTAGTAGATACTCACAAGAAAAATTTTGTTGAGTCAATTGAAGTACTAGAAAAATGCGAAAAAATTGTTGTAATTGACCACCATAGAAGAAGTACAGACTTTATAGAAAATGCAACATTAATGTTCCAAGAAGTTTATGCATCTTCTGCAGCAGAGCTTGTGACAGAGTTGATTCAATATGCAACATCTGAAATTAAATTGAAAACAATGGAAGCAGAAAGTTTATATGCTGGAATTATGATGGATACTAAAAACTTTACATTTAAAACTGGTGTAAGAACATTTGAGGCAGCTGCTTACCTTAGAAAATGCGGTGTTGATATAATAAAAGTAAAAAAATGGTTCCAAAGTAGTTTGACAGGATTTACTAAAATAGCTGATATAGTTAAAGATGCTGAAATAGTAAATGACACAATTGCAATATCTCAATATGAAGGAAAAGAAAGAGATGCAAGTATAACATGTGCAAAAGCTGCTGACGAACTTCTTACAATAAGCGACATAACAGCATCATTTGTACTAGGATATATTGGTGATAGAATTTGCATAAGTGGTCGCTCAATTGGTGATGTAAATGTTCAGGTGATTCTAGAAAAACTTGGCGGTGGAGGACATTTAACTGTCGCTGGAGCTCAAGTTGAAGGAATGACTATGGAACAAGTAAAAGAAGAATTAAAAATAAGAATAGATGAATACTTTGCTGAACTAGCAAATTAAAAAACTGCCTTTGGCAGTTTTTTTCAGCAAAAGAGGAGAGCTTGAATTTTAGGACACTTCTAAAATTCAAGATTTTAAAAAATACTTGAAAAAATAACTAAAATATTGTAGAATAGGAACACGAGGAGTGATGATAATGAAAGTAATTTTATTAGATAATATAAAAGGTGTAGGAAAGAAAGATGAGATTATAAACGCAGCAGACGGTTATGCAAGAAATTTCTTATTACCAAAAAACTTAGCAGTAGAGGCAAATGCAGAAAATTTATCCAAACTAAAAGCTAAGAACGATTCAAAAGCTTATCAAAAAGACCAAGATAGAGATGCAGCTAAAAAGGTGGCAGAAAAAATGGAAAAAATAAGACTAAAAATGCCAGTAAAAACAGGAGAAAATGGTAAAGTATTTGGTGGAGTTTCATCAAAAGAAATAGCAGATGTTTTGGAAAAACAATATGGTATAAAAGTAGATAAAAAGAAGATTGAATTAAAAGAAACTATTAAAACACTTGGCACTCAGACTGTTGATATCAAATTATTTGAAGGTGTAATTGGAAAATTAAAAGTTGATGTAATAGGAGAATAAAAATGGAGTTAGGAAAAGTACCACCACATGACATTGAAGCAGAGCAAGCCGTAATAGGCAGTATGCTAACAGACTTTGAAGCAGTAGTAACTGCAATAGAAATGTTAAAACCGGAAGACTTTTATAGAGAAGATAACAAATTAATATTTGTTGCAATTGTAAGCTTATTTAATAAAGGCGAGCCAGTTGATATTATCACAGTAAAAGCAGAATTAGAAAGTATGGGTAAGTTCGACAATGTTGGAGGGATTGAATATTTGGCAGAATTACCTGACAAAGTTCCAACAACTGCAAATGTAAATAAATATATAAAAATCGTAGAAGAAAAGTCAACATTAAGACAACTTATAAAAACAGCAAACGAAATAATCGATTTAGGGTATGACACAACGGAAGATGTGGATGCTATAGTTGAAGGTGCTGAAAAGAAAATATTTGATACTATTCAAAACAAGAACACAAAAAGCTATACACCTTTAAAAGATGTTTTGGTTGATAGTTTTACTCAATTAGAAGAATTATATAATAGAAAACAACATGTAACTGGCGTTCCATCTGGTTTTAAAGAATTAGACTACAAAACAGCCGGATTTCATGGTTCTGAATTGATTCTTATAGCTGCAAGACCTGCAATGGG
>OCTX010959531.1_pt1 | contig 13172 bp, 8 predicted proteins | sample 1539691 | NCBI WGS metagenome assembly OCTX01 (sample SAMN02144231, study PRJEB22623) | gut metagenome | biome: sheep rumen | host: Ovis aries | place: New Zealand
ATTGCAGAGGATGCTATCTGTTCTTCATTGCCACTATTCCTGTATTTTACCTGTATTGGCGAGTCCGCATGCACCAATTCCGTACTCGCTACAAGTGTCAAAATCAAACAGATAAAGAGTAATCCTCCATAATATCGTGTCTTCATCTCATTTTAAGGACGATGATTCTAGGTGCCTTTAAACCATCTTGAACCACGACCCTAACATAATCACAGCCACTATAAACCGAAGTATTTCCAGCATCATTGTTGATGAAAATATTAGCATTTGTGGTCAAACTATCAGGAGTAACGGTAATCGCGGTATTTACAGCAATATTTGAACTCGAGAGATCCACATAGTGAACATTCCCATAAGTAGGAGAGTTTGGAATTGTTACAGCATTATTGCCTACACTTATAGACGGCATTAGAGTCTGCCCAACATCCGTTCTGTCTGTAACTCTCGGTGTAACAAATATACCTGTCACCTCAGCCGAAGTTTCTCCAAACGGAGGCTGTATATGCAAAACACTTGTATAAACCCTCACATATTTAATATTTATTTCAGAAATGTCTTCTGGCATACCCGTACTTATATTTACTGCCCAATCAAGATCGAATCCATCTCCACCAACTTTGCCGTTTGTATATGGGACGTATGGGTTTTCAGGGTTCCCGTAAGAACTATAGCTTCCATTCGGAGTTACATCTGCATATCCATACCCATATTCAGCATTGTCATCGGAATCCTCGATTGCTGTAATTCCAGTCATCTCCATTGCTGTATTAGAATGAGTAACTGAAATATTGGCATTGTTATTCGTGTGTATGCCCATAGGATATCCTTCACTCGTAAGCGGCCACCATCCTTCAGAACCAAATGATGTGAACGGATATAGAGCTGTTGATCCATCATAGATAGCTGCTGAAAGGATACTGTTGGAAAGCTGATACTTTGCGATCGCATTTCTCTGCGTTCCTTTATACAATTTAGGCGATGTCACGCCCGATGTCGTGAATCCATCTTCATAATACTTGGATCCTGCAAGTTCATACCAAGTTTTACCATTTGCAGATACCTGAACTGCTCCTGCTTCTGGATTCCCATTAAATGCATTACCATATACTACAAAATCGACTCCATACGGATTGCCTGCATAATTCTTAATAGCGCTTTGGAACTCAAACTCGATGTATCCGCCTAATGCTCCCAAGGAAACGCCTGTGCTCTCCGGTGCAGACTTCCCTACGAATTTTGTAGCAGTAGTGCCAGAACCGCCTGATGTGCCCCAGCCTGTTCCTGTAGCAAACTGTCCAATAGGAAGATAGCTGACTACAGACTTAGGAGCAGCACCTGAACCGGACGCGCTCTCTGGATGTGGAGCAGGAATAACTATCGTTTTTGATACTCCACCTTTTGTTACTGTAAGCTGAGCTGCTGCACTGTGGGTTATAGTATAACCAGTGTATTGTGTTCCAGTAGTGATATTGCTAAGAGAGATCACATCCGTATATCCCGACGGTACGCTTAGAGTAGAAGCATTGTCTACATACAGGGCAAATACTTCCGGATAATAATCAGTGCGATTACCGTTATACGTGATCTTGTAATCGCTGTCATTTGTGATTTTCATATCACATTCAGGCTCTGTCTGCTGATAATCCGGATCTCCAATACTCATAAAAGTATCGTTGCTCAGGATTCTCGGGTTAAGTGCGCCGTTGATCGTCACGTTAAAGACATATGTCTTATAAGATGTGACATGATTATTAAGATCATAATACACATAAGCGATCGTTGACCCATTCAGATTGGTCTGATCAATTGTGGCTTCATATACTAATGTAGCCCCGTCTTTTACCTTCTTCTTTCTGAATGGCCAAACGCCCGGCTGATTTGTCGAGATCTCACAATTTGGATAATTCGTCAGATCCTTCGCAAAAGTTATAGTTATCTTCTTGTCGGAATTCAATGAATTCCAATCTTCGGTGATAGTAATGTTATACGTGTACTGATCACCGGAGATGACAGGCGTCACTTCCTGCGCAACTGTTCCGCCTGAAACAGTTATGCTGGCAACGCCGGCGCTGAATCCTGTAAGCGAGTTATGACCCGTCGCGTAGGATGCAGCCTGCATCAGGCAAAATGCGAAAAACACAGCAAACAGTGTGCTGATAATGATTCTGCCTGAACGATGAATTGCGTTCATCACATCCTCCTTTCTTTTAACCAAGGAATAATTATAATTTATTATTACTGCAATAGCAGCAGTAAACAAAAAAGTGGTTTCTCCTTTTGGAAAAGCCACTTATATATATCTCTTTTTGATACTGTGGCTAATCCAAGAGTGCTTAGTATCCGAATATAACTCGTCTCCCGACCCGTCTTCCATTTTCTCTGGAAGCATCACGATTGCTGGACAGATGTGGGATTCTCACCCATTTCCGTTAGTCATATTCCAATATCTACTATTTGATCTCTTCTACTGTTCTTCCTTAATTGCACCTTTGCCAAAGCCAAACATCATAGCTCCAGGAATAAGCTGCAGCCCCTGTATGACAAAGATCCAGAACAGCGGATAGCCATAACTACTGCCGTTATTAATAAGCACAGCAATGACAACCAATTCTATTACCGATATCAGTACCGTCATAAGTTTCATGCGCTTCCACTTCCTAATCGATACTATCGGCTTGTTCGGACTTGCCACCGGCGATATGATGCTCATCATAACTACCACCGCTGCAGCTGCTGCGTATATCCATTCCCCGCATGGAATATACTTCGGAAAAACAATCAGCCCCAATACCATTGTCAAAAGCGAGAATATCAGACAACTTATTTCACGTTCGAAGTGCAGTCCCCCTGAAACTGCTCTAAGAGGAAGTAAGAACAATAATCCTGCTATGCATAGATCTATTTTATTTAGAATCATGAATACAATCAGTATAATTATGCATTTTAAGGACTCAGATCTTACTATATCCCAGGCATATTGAATTTTCACTTCGGCAAGCGGATCGTCTGGATAAAACTCCGCTAAGCGCCTGATAAACGCTTTCATATCTATATTATTATCACCTGCACCCCCCCTATTTCAAGGGTTTAGGGCACTTCGCACAGTATATGGTATATCCGCACTCTTTAGCATTTTCAGTGCATACAGCCAGCATAAAGTGCATCTCAGCCACAGCTATTGAATCGCTACAATTCCTGGAATACATTATTCATGACAAGCAGTGATTTGCCTGTCATCGGGGTATTCTTTTTAGTGATTTTATGTAATGAGGAGGGAATGATCATGAAAATCAATGAAAGAATCGCAAGTCTTATTTCATATTTATTCATGAATGTTGCAGAGGCATCTGCATCATCAGCATCCTGCATATTCTGGCACGAACAGAAATGCCCGAAAGAGCTATTGAAATAAGCATCAACTAAAAAAGAGACGTGTCCACGATTCTCGTGTAGTCAAAAATGTAATCAAAAACCAGCCTTTTCCGGCTGATATAATATGGTAAAAGGGATACCTTCTGGTGCCCCTTGATCTACTCCCTAGAATTCAGTATCTTGCTCTGCTTTTCGTTCGGCTCTCTTTGCCTTACTCTTTGCACGCATTCTCTGATGTTTCTCGTTATATTTCGCCTTCTTCTTGGCTCGTCTCTCGAGTGTATGCTCGGACGGTATCACTATGCCTGTCTTCTCCAGCGCATAGCACCACTTACCGAAGTAGACGCGATAGTATGGACGCATCAACTCCGGTATATCTTTCCTTGTCGGAACTCGCCCGAGCTCATCTCGCTTCCTGATCAGATATTCGGTCAGTTCCTCCTTTGTATATGGATACTGCTTGTTCGACATCTGTCTCCTCTCACAAGTATTACTTTGCTTTGACCTTCTTCACCGCAGACCACTTGCCTAAGTATGCTTTACCGTCGATCACAGTGTAGGTCCTCAACTTGTAGAAGTACTTCTTGCCCTTCTTGAGCTTCTTGTTTGTGTACTTCAGTGTACCGGCCTTCTTGATTGTCTTGATCAGCTTGTACTTACCAGTCTTATTAGTAGCGCGGTAGACCTTGTACCCTGTCACGCCGGAGACCTTCTTCCAGATGACCTTGGCTCTATGCTTCTTCAAAGCCTTCACCTTGATCCTTGTCTTCCTGGCCTTGGCTTTCTTTATCGCGGCGGACTTAGCCTTCCGCTTCTGCTTTTCCTGCTCCTTTCGTGCCTCCTCTTCTTCCCGAGTGTACTCAGCATCCGTCTTGAGCTCGTCTATTCTAGCTTTATATACCGCGAGCAAAGCCTCCACTTCTTCTTTTGTCTTAGCAGCGTTAATAGACGCTTCGCCTTCCGCAAGGATAGAACTAAGCATAGTCGCTTCTACTTCTCTGTAATCTGCCGGTACTTTATACAGATACAGATCGGCTAACGCATCTTTCTTAGCCTTCACAAGTGCCTTTTCTTCTTCAGCCATCTGTGTGTCAGTCTTGACTGCGTCAAGCGCCGCCTTGGCATCTGCAAGAGCAGCAGTGACATCATCTACAGTCTGAGCAGCATCTATCGCTGCATCCCCCTGCTCAACTGCCTGAACAAGCTCTGCTTTCTGCTCGTCACGATACAGCGTGAGATCTTTACTCTCCAGATACTCAGCCAGCTCAGCTTTTGCATCAGTCTTTGCTTCGGCAAGAGTTTCAGGATCATCTTTAGGCGGATAGAAATCAAGGCCTTCCCCATAGCCAGCACCATCAGTGCCGATCCCTTCCTCCTGTGTATAGTCGTCTGTATAATGGAACACGATGACATCTCCGTCATCAGGATAATATCTGCTCACACCCACGTCAGGATAATACCCGTTCACATGATACATCCAGCCGGATAATGCTCCGTTAGTGAACTCCTCCAGGTAATCATCCGATCCCGGCACCTGTACACCGCTCACGTAATTAGTTTCGTACTGTGCGGAATATGACGCCTTATGCTTCAGTCCCAATTCATCCAGACCTTTGACCAGAAGATCATATACTGACATATTCATGTTGATCACAAAACCTTTATCCAGCCACTTCTTAAGACCACCGCCTTTAAGCGTATGGACCTCGCTTGCGCTTCCATGAACTGTATCTCCGATAATGATCAGTTTCACAAGTATCTCGGGAGGATTATCATATATGACTCTTACTTCGAATGTCGTACTTAGCGGTCCATATGTCGCTGTTATCGTCTTCTGCCCTACGGTTTTTGAATCAAAACCGCTGAACTGTACTTCTGAAGGATCTACATTTTTTACACTTCCATCAGAGTACCTCACAGTGATCTCCATGCCAAATGTATCAAAGGTATCTCCGATAAGGTACTCCTCTATGTATCTCGATACAGAAAGCTCCACAGGGACTGCTTCTTCACCAAACACAGGGTACTTTTCATCCTGCCTCCAGTTCTGATAGCTGCCTTCTCCAGAGTTGAGCTTTGCAAGCACAGTACCGTCAGCAAAGGATTCAGCACTTGTAGCAGAGCATGCTCTCTCCGCATCAAAATCGTCTTCCATTCCATATTGACCGTCTTCTGCTGCAGTTATGACCTTCTTCAGCTTTCCGATACCCTTGGTCAAACCACATGTGTCAAGGAAATAGTTGTTTGCTATTGTCTGATATTGATCTAGGCTGTTATAGTAGCCGATGATGCCGCCGACATTGGAGCCTGTTGCTGTGATATTGCCATAGTAGAAAGAGTTCTGCACTCCGCCGGTACCATTGCCCCAGGCAGTTTCAACTTCTGGCTCAGAACCTAATATACCGCCTACATTATCAGCTCCTGTTATATCACAAGCAGCATAACAGTTGTTTATCAATGCTACCGGCACATTAGGCGCAGATTGATTACTTGAATAATAACCGGATCCGGCTATTCCTCCGACGCGGCTTCCTGTAGCATTGATAGTCCCTGTAAAGCTGGAATTTGTGATTTCAAACGGCCCCATAGACTGACCTTTTCGTCCTACGAGCCCGCCTATATCATCTTTGCCATACACATCTGCCGCACTCGTTGAGTTGGTTATAGTCCCGTTGAATTCGCCTGCAAATGACCCTATATTGCTTTCAGACTTGTCATATCCGATCGTCACACCGCTTTGAATGGCACAGTTAGTAATGCTTACTATATTAGACCCTGATGCATAGCCTCCGATAAAGCCTGACTTCAGCAATGAGCTTCCTGACAATATTGTGACATTTTCTATATTGCAAGTAGCAGGAACTCCTGTTTCAGAATTGCCGTCATTTCCGTAGTCTACAACATAATTGTCTATCAGGCCATAACCGTTCACTTTCTCGCCGGATATATTCAAATTCTTGATTGATGCTTCACGTACATAACCAAACAGCGGCTTCCCGCCATTTGCTATTGTAACCGTATGACCATCTCCATCCAGATTGCCTGAGAATGGAAATATATTAATGCCCTTCTCACTATCCTCTTCGCCTTCTTTAAGAGCCCCTATAGGAATCCAATCATAAGGGAGGCTAATATCCTTCTCAAGTAACAAATAACTGTTCTTAAATGAGTAACCACCTCTTACCAGTGTAGAGACTAATTGTATGTCCTCAATATCTTTAATAATAAATGGATCATTCTGTTCCCCTGATCCTTCCAGATTTTCTATTCCAGCGGATGTATCTTTAATAAACACAGTTATGATTCTGCTTCTCGCAGACTCTGTCCATCCATTACAGGAACATGCACAAACGCAGTAATAATATGTATACCCAGGCTTATCGCCTAAAAAATCTATTCTTGAATGATTGTCGCCATAAGGAAACAAGCTGTCCTCTGTTATCTCCATAGCATCAGAACAATCAGCAAATTTGCTAACAAACCATTTATATGTGCATGTTATAAGCCTGTTATTATTATCAACATCGATGTCACGACATTGTCCCCGACAGGTTAAGCTTATTGAATCCCCTAAGTTAACGTTCTGATCTTCTGCCTCAGCAGTAAATGATGGAACTGATAAAAAAGACAGATTAACAGTCATATGTACTTTATTAGTTGTCTTACTATGCGTTTCACCCCCTGCACTGTTAACAACTGTGCAATAATAGTCATCACATCTTGAATAATCAGTTTTCGGAATATATGTATCAGAGTTAGCTCCAGAAATCATACTTGAGGTAACTCGTCCTTCCAGATACGAATCTCTATACCACTGATATGTGAGTTCCGCATTTTCTTCTACATCTGTAATGACCTTCAGCTCAACCGAATCGCCTTTATTACATGCTCTTGTATCATCGCCCTCAATCACAGCGCTTTTTATCTCGTGATTTACCGGATATACATAGCTCGCTGTATCTAAAATGAAACAATATTCAGATGATTCAACAACTGCATTTTCATTATTGTAATATACAGTGAACGGTATATACTTAATTCCTTCTTTTTCAGGCAGCGCACTTACAAGTATCTCATCTACGTCATCAGTTTTACTTACTGCTTCTTCGGGAAGATCATATCGTATAAGTTTTGTGAATGTTTTAAGCTCTTCATCATCTGTCTCTCTTACTGAATCTTTTATCTGTAACGATGGCTTAAGAGTGATCACATCCTGTTCCTTAGGCAGGACTATATAGTATGCATCTATTCCTGGTTCAACATATCCTGGTGTGATCGTCCTCTTTTCATCGCCATCATATGCTGTTATCGAGTTCAGTACCACCTGTCTTATAAATGTAAATCTATATTCAGTCTGTTCGTCCCAGACATTGTTCTCACTATTATATTTCCCAACACACAATTTGCATTCCTTACAGTCTCCAAGTCTAAAACTGCTGCCGTACAGCTCATCCAGTCTTTCTGTAGTGATAGTCTCGTCTGATTGAATACGCTGAGGATCCGAGTAGCCACTTCCCCAATTAAGACTATAATAAACATCGTCATCCTCGAAAGAAGATGCTGTTATCTTCATCTTTATTGCCAGCGAGTTATCTGGTATTTTAATTGTGTAAGTCTTTGTTCCATCTGTTCCGTCAAATCCAAATTCAGGTTCATTATATCCATTACCTGTATCACGGAAAACTACATCTTTAACATAAGTCTTTTCTGCGCCATAGCATACATTAGAAGAAAAGACGGGAAAAAACGCCATACAAAGTATGGCAAAAATACTTGTTATTATCAGTATTGTCCGTCTTATTGAGCTGGAACTCATCATGATCAAATCCTTCCGAAGAGATAAAACAATCAGGCCTGCGCAGATCATTCCACGCAGGCCTAACCAATAGCTAAATGTTATTTACATTTAACAGTCTTTACATCTGTCCACTTTCCGTAGACTTTCTTTCCGCCCACAGTCTTGTATGTCGCTACACGGAACTGGTATTTCTTGCCCTTCTTGAGCTTCTTAGAAATAACCTTTGCCTTTTTAACTGTCTTCAACGTCTTGAATTTCTTGCCGTTTTCTAGTTTATACTGTACTTTATAACCTTCTGCCTTGGCATTTTTCTTCCATCTGATAGTGAATTTTCTGCCTTTAGATTTGACCTTAAGGCCTTTTACAGTCAGCTCCATCGCAGCAATCTTTTCTTTTAATGCAGCTACTTCATCAGATGCGGACTGATTTTTCTGATTAGCTTTTTCAAGATCTGCTTCTGCTTTTTCTTTAGCATCAATTGCATCCTGTTTATCTTTGTTAGCCTGCTCAAGCGCTGTATTTGCTGCTACAAGATCTGCCTCGGCCTTAGTCTTGGCATCCAATGCTGCCTGCCTGTCAGTATTGGCCTTCTCCAGCGCTGTATTTGCTGCCGCCAGATCCGTCTCAGCCTTAGCCTTGGCGTCGAGTGCTGCCTGCTTATCAGTATTGGCCTGCTCCAACGCTGCATTTGCTGCCGCCAGATCTGTCTCTGCTTTAGTCTTGGCATCAAGTGCTGCCTGCTTGTCAGTATTAGCCTGTTCCAGCGCAGTTTTTGCTGCCGCCAGATCTGTCTCGGCCTTAGTCTTAGCATCTATCGCGTCCTGCTTATCCTGATTCGCCTGCTCAAGATCCGCCTGTCCCTGAAGTACAGCAAGTGTCTTCTCGGCAATCACCAGCTTATCATAGCCTTCTACGAGTTCTTTAGCAGCATCATCAAGTGCGTCATATGCGTCTCTAGCATCTTTGATTGCTGCTTTGCTTTCATCTGACAATGCAACTTCACCGATTGCATCGATCTTAGCATCTACAGCAGCAGCAGAATCATAATTGGTATCTTTCTCTAAAGCAACCGTATATGCCATTCCTTTCCAGTTGATGTTCTCAGCATTCTGGTTCTGAATGAATTCCTGTTCTACAGTCTGGAAGCCCTTCTTCTTGACAACATACTTATATGATTCAAGGTCATCAAGATCATAATACGCAACGCCATTAACTGTCTCTACTGGTTCAACCTCAGTATCATCAGCAGTTTTGATCATCATTTTTGTCACTCCTTTTAGATCAGCTGGATCATCTGCTGTGATTTCAAGAGAACAACTATGCGGTACGACGGTCAGTGTGTAGAAATCAGACTTTCTGCCGAATCTGTCTACAGCGTAGAAATAAATCTGCTCTTCTTTTGCTAAAAATTGTAGGTAGCTCGCTCTTCTCTCACTTACTTTAGTAGGCGAGAAACTATCAATGGTACTTCTAAAAGTGCTTGATGTCTGCATTCCATTCTTAGATAAATCGCGTGTATAATAATACGTTAATTGGTCTCCTTCATCATCATCCATAAAAATAGGTTGCAAATCAAAGCTGTATTGATTCTTAACCAGAGCTCTAACCTTGCTATGTTTTGAAGACGATTTAATATATGGAGTTTTATTATCCAAAACAGTATATGCTATTGTATATACGTCTTCTGACTCTACATTATCTGAATCTTTAGCTTTGAATAACAACTCATATTCACCAGCTGTTTCAGCTTTGAACAAATATTTATGTGATGCACAATCCCCGCTTTCAATAACTAAATCCCCCTTTTTAAGGATATAGGTTTCTGTAAGCGTTGTATCATACAAGGCGTCAAACATTCCGTTAAGGTCGATTTCTTCTTCAGTCCCTGTCTCAACTGTCTTGCTGATATCTTTTGCAGCTGTTGTTTTAAATGGTTGTAATTCAACAAAATTAGTTATACCAAATTCCTGGAATGCAGATTTAACAGAGTCTCCTTTATAATAAACCGTCACATCATCATCTAGCCCTGCAAACGCCCCTTCTTCTAAAGCACCATTCTGTCCTAGTGCTGTGTTATATGCATAGATTGTTTTTAATGATGTTATTCCCTTTAGTGCATCTGCCTCAACCTTTTCAACTTTATTCAAATCTAACGATACAATGGATTTCCCGTTATCATTCTGAAACGCCGTTGAAGAAATAATTCTTGCAGAATCAGGCATTATTACTGTTGTAAAGCTGGCCAGAAAAGCTATCACTTTTGTTGAATCGTTTTCATCATATTTGAACGCATCCATCTTATTAATGGTTGCCGGATAAGGATTCCCAAATGGATCTTCCTCAGCGTATGGCAATACGTTCTCTTCAGTCTGTCCGCCGACATAAATATTGAATATTAATCTATATTCTTCAAACGGCGGCATCATAAAACCAAAAGCTGTCTCATCAAAATCAACATCAATTCCATTAATCGTTATGGTTCTATCATTCTCCAGTACATCTAACCAAAAAGCTTCTTCACCTATCTTTTGAACATTACTTGGAATAACAATTGAATTTACATTACTGCATCCTTTGAATGAACCACTCCCTATCTCGATTAAAGAATCAGGTAGTTTAACACTGCTCATGGATCCAGAATCCACACTGAAGGTATTCATAAAATTATCCCCAATATATGTAACCCCTTCTTCCACTGTTACCGAAGAGATAGTTTTACCAAGCAATTCATCAGGAGCATCCCATTCCCCGTAGTCTTTCATAGCACCTGATCCACTAACTGTTACTCCGTACTCGCCGGAATCGTCAGATTCTAATGTTACCGTAACGCGGTTTCCCTCACCATCTGCCGATGCATCGTACGAAATCGTGTCAGCATAACAATTAATACAAACTATTATAAAAGCAACCAATACTGCTGTAATAGTACATAGTACTTTTCTACTTAATGAGTTCATAATTCTTGTTCTCCTTCTTTTCCGCTAAAGGCAACGATATAGAAATTAAACACTTATCAATACTATTGCACTTTGTTATCTTATGCTTTTGTTATATTATAGCGATGACACACTACAGAACATAATCGAATACGCTGCGGGGCTATATAACTTTAGCCCCGCTAAATAATACTATATCGGCATTCTATAGTTTTTTACTGTTTATCTCAATATAAAAACTATTGAATAAAGCCAAATCCATTACCAAGACTGTTCGCTTTCTAAAAATCTTACGTACACTTTGTCCCCATCCTGTAGTGGCATATTGCTAGCATAATATGGAATAAGTCCCTTTCTCGTTGTTCCATTCCAAGAATTGGTTACTTGATTCAAGAATATGTGCCAAGAATATCCTTTCCAATAATTACTTTGAATTATTTCTGGTATCTGACTAACTCCATTTAACTGGTAAAGATATGCTCCATTTGGTGTACTTGAACCATCCCAACCAATAGTAATACCGTTATTAGAATAATTATTAAGATAATAATAGACATCATAAATTGCATCCATTACTGTCGGTTGTACGTCTTCATACTGATGTGTAACACCAGAAGGTGTTGGAAATGCAGTGGTGAAGTTGGTAGTAAAACCTGTTTGATATGTAACTTGAGCGCCTGTATTTATAGCCGGAACACTTATAATATCTCCTCCATATTGTGTTACATTTCCACCCTGAGCGTAAAAATAAACTGTTGTTGATAGTGGATATGTTACAGCAAAAGATGGTACCGCCATCATCATTACCATAAGAGCAGCCACAAAAACAATCATTATTTTTCTCATAGTCTTTTTCATTTTGATTTCCTCCTTAGACTAGATTAATTTAAAAGACTAAGTTGATTCTTAATCCTAATTCCCCTTCTATTACATTAACCTGCTCCCCCCTGAGCATTTACCATTATGATGTCTGACATCTTTCAATCAGCCATCGCCATTATTACTTGTCCATTGGTCTGCCCTCCTGTATCTACCTCTCAAGAACTATTTGCTGTAATTAATAAACAATCTATTCTTCAGACTGTGTGACACCCTGCAGCATAAACTTCTGCCTGATCCTCTCTTTTTTAGCGGCTTTCTTCCTACCTGCTTTACTCTTCCTTTTTAACCGTCTTTCAATAGTTTCCGGAGAAGGTATTTGTAGTCCTGATGCTTCAAGTGCGTAGCACCACTTGCCAAAGCATTTCCTTATTGCTCCGAGATCTTTCTCAGTGGGATCCGACTTCTTAGGTCTACGGCCAAGTTTCTTCTCCATATCCAGAAGCAGTTTTACAAGGCGCACCATCTCTTTTGGATCCCTGTCACCAAATCTTGTTCTGTTGTACTTCTGGACTTTCATTGTTATGACTCCACTTCTTCTATTAAAAAAGTGACTTTCCTCTCCATAGAAAAGCCACTTATTAGTCTATATGCAGATACTGTGGCTAATCCAAGAGTGCTTAGTATCCGGACACGACTCGTCTCCCGACTAGTCTCCTGCATATGACAGGATCATCACGGTTGCTGGACAGATGTGGGATTCTCACCCATTTCCGTTAGTTATGTCCCTTTATTAAACTATTTGATCTCCGTTATTGTCTTTCCTTTATCGCACTTTTACCGAAGCCATATAGCATAGCTCCCGGTATAAGCTGCATCCCCTGAATAGCCACGATCCAGAACAGCGGATAGCCATAGTCATTACTAGTTCTGATCAGAATGATTATTGCTATCGACTCTATCATAGTGATCACTGCTGTCATTCGCTTCATACGCGTCCACTTCTTTACCGAAACAATCGGTTTGTTTGGACTCGCTACCGGCGATATGATCACAAGGATCGCAATGATAACTGGTACAGCTACGTATATCCATTCCCCACATGGAATATACTTTGGAAAAACAATCAGCCCCAATACCATTGTCAATAGAGAAAATATCAGACAACTTGATTCATGCCGGAAGTGAAGACCCCCTGAAACTGCTCTGAGAGGAAGTAGTGTAAATATCCCCGCTACATATAGCCC
>OCTX012286955.1_pt1 | contig 13171 bp, 6 predicted proteins | sample 1539691 | NCBI WGS metagenome assembly OCTX01 (sample SAMN02144231, study PRJEB22623) | gut metagenome | biome: sheep rumen | host: Ovis aries | place: New Zealand
CCCCAGCCACTTGACCTTGACCGGGATGATGAAGAACATAAGGACCATCGCGTCCGGGAATGTCAGCGCATAGGCAAAGAAAATGCCCATATTAATATAGTAGGTCGAGAACGCGAGCGAATAGTAGCCGAAATAATTCTGCGGTGTGATCTGCGAGAGCGCCCCTGTGAGATACGCGTACCCCATCCACACAAAAGCCGCCGCCACGGTCAGAAGGATGCCGGTAAATATGAACACATTGTACCGCCATGTCCCCCACACTCTCTCCAGTGAAGTCCCGATGCTGTAATAGAAGAACAGCATGATCGCCACGAAGAACAGGTTGCTGGTCTGCGGTGGGATCAGGATCCAGGACACGATCCGCCAGATGTGACCGTGGATGATCGCATAGGGATTTAACGACATATAATACAGGATCTGCGGGTTTATATAATAGATCGCGTAACCCGCCAGATACAGAATGATCAGTTTCAGTGACAGGTCTCTCACCGCGTATTTTCCGAATTTTCTTTCAAGGTCGCTCATATCTTACCTCTGTCCTTGCAAACATTTTCAAAACATTTTATCATTGGCGCTCCGAATTGTAAATGCCGCGGATCACAGCCCGGGCCTGCGGTCGAAACCGGTTTCGACCGCAGGCCCGGGCTGTGATTCCCGAGGCAGCAGCCTCGGGGCTGATATCCGTTGCTTTTTTTTGACAGCTGTTTTATACTTGCTTTGCGTTATGATATTTTAATTTTACTGTTATCTTCTGATAATTGTATTGATTTTTCAGTTTTTTAAATTTATTTATAGGAGTTTTCTGTGATTTCCAAGGATTTTACTTTAGGAATTGATATCGGTTCCACGACCGTCAAGATCGCGATCCTGGATCCCGGCCATAGACTGCTCTTTGCGGATTACCGGCGCCATCACGCCGACATCCGCGGAACGCTCCATGATCTTTTGACGGAAGCTATGGAAAAGCTCGGCGACCGCACGGTCCACCCGGTCATCACGGGTTCCGGCGGCCTCACTCTGGCCAACTATCTGCAAGTCCCCTTTGTGCAGGAAGTGGTCTCCGTCTCCACGGCGCTCGAAGAAGCAGCGCCCAAGACCGATGTCGCGATCGAGCTGGGCGGCGAAGACGCCAAGATCATCTATTTTGAGAACGGGAACGTGGAGCAGCGCATGAACGGGATCTGCGCCGGCGGCACGGGTTCCTTCATCGACCAGATGGCTTCCCTGCTGCAGACCGATGCCGCGGGGCTCAACGAATACGCCAGGGACTACACTTCCCTGTACACCATCGCGGCGCGCTGCGGTGTTTTTGCCAAGTCCGATATCCAGCCCCTGATCAACGAAGGCGCGACCAAGGAAGACCTTGCCGCTTCTATTTTCCAGGCGGTCGTCAACCAGACCATCAGCGGCCTCGCGTGCGGCAAGCCCATCCGCGGCCACGTCGCCTTCCTCGGCGGCCCCCTTCATTTCCTTCCGGAGCTCAAGGAGGCTTTCATCCGCACGCTTGGCCTGGATGAGGAGCACACCATAGAAGTCGAGAACTCCCATCTCTTCGCGGCCATGGGAAGCGCCATGAACGCCAAAGAGGAAGTGTCCCTTCTGCTCTCCGAACTCAAGGCGCGCCTCTCTAACGAGATCCATATGGATTTCGAGATCGGCCGAATGGATCCGCTCTTCGCTTCGCAGGAGGAATACGACGCATTCACGGAGCGCCACAGCAAGGCCCGCGTGAAGAAGGGAGATCTCGCCTCCTACCGCGGCAACTGCTATCTCGGGATCGACGCCGGATCCACCACGACCAAGCTCGCGCTGGTCGGCGAGGACGGATCCCTCCTGTATTCTTTCTATAGTAATAACGAAGGAAGTCCCATCAAGACCTCCATCCGATCCATCAAAGAGATCAAAAGACTGCTGCCCCCGGATGCCCGCATCGTGCGCAGCTGCTCGACCGGCTACGGCGAAGCGCTGCTCAAGGCGGCTTTCCTCCTGGACGAGGGGGAAGTCGAGACGATCGCGCACTACTACGCGGCCGCTTTCTTCAACCCCGAAGTGGACTGCATCCTGGACATCGGCGGACAGGACATGAAGTGCATCCGCATCAAGAACCACGCCGTGGACAACGTCCTCCTCAACGAGGCCTGCTCCTCCGGCTGCGGCTCCTTCATCGAGACTTTCGCGAAGTCGCTGGATTTCAGCGTTCAGGATTTTGCCAAAGCGGCGCTGTTCGCGGAACACCCCATCGACCTGGGCACCCGCTGCACGGTCTTCATGAATTCCCGTGTCAAGCAGGCGCAGAAGGAAGGCGCTGATGTCTCCGATATCTCTGCCGGCCTCGCCTATTCGGTGGTCAAGAACGCCCTTTTCAAGGTCATCAAGGTCTCCGATGCCTCCCAGCTCGGCAGGAACATCGTCGTGCAGGGCGGCACCTTCTACAACGACGCCGTTCTCCGGAGCCTCGAGCTGATCGCGGAGGGCGAAGTGATCCGCCCCGACATCGCAGGCATCATGGGCGCGTTCGGCGCAGCTCTGATCGCCAGAGAGCGCTACGACGGGGAGACGCCGAGCACGATGCTGTCTTTTGACGAGATCGAGAATCTGACATTTGAGACCTCGATCCGGAGCTGCGGCAAGTGCAGCAACAACTGCCGCCTGACCGTCAACCACTTCAGCGGCGGACGGGAGTACATCTCCGGCAACCGCTGCGAGCGCGGCCTGGGCCAGGAGATCAAAAAGAACTCTGTCCCCAACCTTTACAAATACAAACTCGGCAGGATCTTCTCCGTAAAGCCCCTCTCGAAGGAAGCGGCGTGGCGCGGCACCGTCGGCATCCCGCGCGTGCTCAACATCTACGAGAACTTCCCCTTCTGGGCGACTTTCTTTAAGAAGCTCGGCTACCGCGTCGTCGTCTCTCCCCTCTCCACCCACAAGGTGTACGAGATGGGCATCGAGTCGATCCCCAGCGAGTCTGCCTGCTACCCTGCCAAAATAGCGCACGGCCACATCATGTGGCTGATCGAAAAGGGCGTGGACTTTATCTTCTATCCCTCGCTTTTCTATGAGCGCACCGAGTTCGACAAGGCGGACAACCACTACAACTGCCCCATCGTCACCTCCTATCCGGAGAACATCCGCAACAACGTGGAAGAGATCGGGCGCGGCGAGGTGGATTTCCGCAATCCTTTCATGGCCTTCACCAATGTGACGACGGTCAGCATTGCCCTGAAGAAGGAATTCTCCGATATTCCGGAGAAAGAAGTCGAGGAAGCGGTCTACGCGGGCTGGACAGAGCTCATGAACTGCAGGCGCGACATCCAGAAGAAAGGCGAAGAAGTCCTTCGCTACATGGAAGAGAACAATGTAAAAGGGATCGTCCTTGCAGGGCGCCCCTATCACATAGACCCGGAGATCAACCACGGCATCCCGGAGATGATCAGTTCCTACGGCATTGCTGTGCTTTCCGAGGACTCGATCTCCCACCTGCAGGATCCCGAGCGGCCAATCGTCGTTCTGGACCAGTGGATGTACCACTCGAGGCTTTACGCCGCCGCCAGCTATGTGCGCGGCAGGGACGACCTGGACCTGATCCAGCTCAACTCCTTCGGCTGCGGCATCGACGCCGTCACGACGGACCAGGTGGACGATATCCTGTCCGGCTCGGACAAGATCTACACCTGCCTCAAGATCGACGAGGTCAACAACCTGGGCAGCGCCCGCATCCGCGTGCGTTCCCTGATCGCGGCGATCCGCATCCGCGACGCCAAGAAGACGAAGCGCCGCATGCACGAGACATCCATCAAAAAAGTCCCCTTCACGGAGGACATGCGCAAGAACTATACGATCCTGGCGCCTCAGATGTCGCCGATCCACTTCGACCTGCTCGAACCCGCTGTGCGTTCCTGCGGCTACAACCTTGTGGTCCTTCCCAACGACAACCGGCGGGCGGTGGATTTTGGCCTCAAATACGTCAACAACGACGCGTGTTATCCGTCCCTGTTCGTCGTGGGCCAGATCATGGAGGCCTTAAACTCCGGTAAATACGACCTGAACCGGACGGCAGTCATCATGACGCAGACGGGCGGCGGCTGCCGCGCCTCCAACTACGTGGGATTCATCCGCCGCGCCCTCAGAAAGGCCGGCATGGAACAGATCCCGGTCATCAGCGCCAATATGTCGGGCCTCGAAGACAATCCGGGCTTTAAGCTGGACCTCAAGCTGATCACCCGCGCCGCTTACGCGATCGTCTTCGGCGACGTTATGATGCGCTGCGTCTACAGGATGCGGCCCTACGAACTTCGCGAAGGGAGCGTGGAAGCCTGCCATCAGAAATGGCTGCGCAGGTGCTCCGATTACCTGACAAAGACCACCGGCCTGAACCTCCCCAAGGTGCAGAGGATGGCGATCGACATGATCCGCGACTTCGACTCGATCCCGATCCGCGAGGAGCGCAAGCCCCGCGTCGGCATCGTCGGTGAGATCCTTGTCAAGTACGCGCCGGCCGCCAACAACTATCTCGTGGACCTTCTCGAGCAGGAAGGCGCCGAAGCGAACGTGCCTGACCTCATGGGCTTTATGCTCTACTGCTTCTACAACCAGGTCTACAAGGCGGAGAACCTGGGCACCAGCAAAAAGACGGCGATGCTGTCCACGATCGGCATTCGTGCCATCGAAGCTTCCCTTGCCCCGATCAACAGGGCATATAAAAAGAGCAGACACTTTGATCCGCCCGCCAGCATCTACCAGCTGGTCAAATACGCGGAGCCCATCGTGAGCATCGGGAACGAGACCGGCGAAGGATGGTTCCTGACCGGAGAGATGATCGAGCTGATCCACAGCGGCGTCGAGAACATCGTTTGCATCCAGCCTTTCGGATGCCTCCCCAACCACGTCGTCGGAAAGGGCGTCATCAAGCACATCCGGTCGCTGTATCCGATGGCCAACATCGCGGCCATCGACTACGACCCCGGCGCCAGCGAAGTCAACCAGCTCAACCGCATCAAGCTCATGCTTGCCACTGCGGGCAAGAACGCGGCCCGCAAGGCCGCGGCTGAAGATGAAATGGATTTTGATCCCGTATACTCGTCAGCTTCCTGCCCGGCGGATGTCACTGAAGGAACCGGCCGGAGCCGGAATGGCCGGAGTGACCGTGGTAGCCGGAATGGCCGGAGTGACCGTGGTAGCCGGAGTGACCGGGCTGCCGGAAAGAATGCCGGCCGCTCAGCGGGAAAGTCAGGACGCATGAGTCTATTCCGTAGGAAGAAGAAGTAAACCAGAGGCTGCCGCCCTGAGAATGATGAAAGAGGCATATCATTCTCAGGGCGGCAGCTTATTTACTTGTTCAGCATCTTTGTTCTGCAGCGTGGCTGGTTGGGTACAACAGCCCTGTTTCTTAAAAATGGAACCCACATATTTCGTGAAGTTGGGTACACACGTATTCAAATATAAATTTGGAATCCATGGATTTAGAAGCATCTAAGCGCTGTTGGGTACTTGCAAAGAGTTTCGATAAAATGACCCCCAAAACAGATGATGGTTTTGTAGGTCTTATTTTCATAAGGATGCTCTGGTACCCAACACAAGAAATCTGATGGGTGCTATTTTTCATGCAGCCTTCTCCTGTGCCCAACAGTCTCAAAAAGATGGCAAAAACCCTTTCGCCTATTGCGACAGCCCTTTTTCTTTGCACTTATTACATGCACTTGACTTGTTTCATGAACGCAATAAGGAAGGGTACTGATCTTCTTTACGATCGGCACCCTTCCTTAATGTGCTTTGTCCAATGGTTTATTCCTCCTTAGCACTTTCTGTATGATCTTTGCTCTTTCCACCGTTTTTCTTTTTGTACTGATTGTACTGCGATGATCATGGCTGAATGTCCTGCATCACTGAGTGTCGACCCTCTATGGATGCTTTCTTTTGAGATCAACTGTGCTTATTTGAAAGGAAATCTTTTAAGAACTTACCTTTTCTTATGATCTGATCTACTGTTTGATCGATGCGATGATCTGAAATAAAAGATATGATCTGTTATTTCTCATCCTGCATCTTTCCGGTTTTCGATAGGATCAAAGTCCCGGTTTTCATCTCTGCGGAATTTCCTGTTTGCCTGTCCTTATTCATCTGTTCCGGTTGACATCGGATCATTTGATATAAGATTGCTATCAAACAAGTTCATATGTTGATGAAAAGAAATATCTGCTCTAATGAAAATGCACCGCTATCTTCGTGTACTTGAACTCAGATATTTGTGAGTTTGCCGGTTTACCACTTATTTGGTACTCCAGTGGAGTTATCTGTCCTTCCTTTCTTTTGTTTTTCTTTGTGAGTTTATTGTATAAAACCAGATGCAATTTGTCAACAATTTTTCCAAATATTTTTAAATTATCTGAATTTTCAGATTTTATCATCCAACTCCGCGAATTCGATGCCCGACTTCAGGATCCATCTTCCCGCTTCAAAAACAAAGAAGCCGCCACACTGGAAATCACATTTCTCAGCGCAGCAGCCTCTTAATTGTATCGTTCGTTATGTCAGATCAGCGGATACTTGTCCGTGATCGTCCTGATGATGGCCCTGGCCTCGTCAATGCCGGCCTCCTGCTTCTTGATGACGATGGAAATAGCCTCCGCCACGCGGTCGAAATCTTCCGTGTTCAGGCCGCGGGTCGTCGCCGCAGGGGTCCCGAGGCGGATGCCGCTGGTAACGAAAGGAGATCTCGTCTCCTTGGGGATCGTATTCTTGTTCGCGGTGATGCAGGCCTCGTCGAGCCATTTCTCGACCTGCTTGCCGGTGAGATCGTAGCGGTTCAGGTCTACGAGCATCAGGTGGTTGTCCGTGCCGCCGGAGACAATGTCAATGTCTCTCGACATAAGGCCCGCGCACAGCGCCTTCGCGTTGTCGACCACATTCTGCGCGTATACTTTAAAGGAAGGATCCAGCGCTTCTTTGAAGCAGACAGCCTTCGCGGCGATCACATGCTCGAGCGGGCCGCCCTGGATGCCGGGGAAAACAGCCTTATTGAAGTTGTACTTCTTCGCCGCTTCCTCATTCGCGAGGATCATGCCGCCCCTGGGACCTCTGAGGGTCTTGTGGGTCGTCGTCGTAACGACATCCGCATAGGGGAAAGGACTCGGATGGACGCCGCCGGCTACAAGTCCCGCGATATGGGCGATGTCCACCATAAGGACTGCTCCGCAGGCGTCAGCGGCCTCCCTGAACTTCTTAAAATCGATCGTCCTGCCGTACGCGGAAGCGCCGGCAATGATCATCTTCGGCTTAGCCTCGACCGCGATCCTCATGAGCTCGTCATAGTCGATGAACCCGTCGTCGTTGACGCCGTAAGGCACGATGTTGAAATACGCGCCCGAGATGTTGGCAGCACTGCCGTGTGTCAGATGGCCGCCCTGGCTGAGATTCATGCCCATCAGGGTATCGCCCGGCTTGAGGACTGCGAACTCAACGGCCAGGTTGGCCTGCGCGCCGGAGTGCGGCTGGACATTCGCGTAATCACACCCAAAGAGCTTCTTTGCCCTCTCGATGGCCAGTGTCTCGATCTCGTCGATGACCCAGCATCCGCCGTAATAGCGCTTTCCCGAATAACCTTCCGCGTATTTATTGGTCAGGGGGCTTCCCATGGCTGCCATAACAGCTTTGCTGGTCCAGTTTTCAGAGGCGATCAGTTCGATGTGATCGTTCTGTCTCTTCACCTCTTTTTCAATAGCTGCGGCAATTTCCGGATCTGTCATCCTTACTTCTTCTATGGAATACATGAAAATCCTCCTGTCGGTAACGCTGTCAACGCTTTTTAGTGTTAATTCCAGTGATATAGAGTTATATTTATCGACTGTCTTACGTAGTATAACAAGCGTTTATCACGTCCGCAAGGGAATCTTCCACTAAATCCGATGCCGATGAGGAAGTGACGATTGGTCATTTTGCTCTTCTCAGGCTCCATAAAAAGCACCGGTCATGATGGATATGCCGATTTTGGACCGCTGCACTTGTTTTTTTCCCGGGATTGGTGTAGTATGCTACGGAAAGAAAGCAATGTTAAATAATCAACAAACAGCGAAGAACCCAGATCAAAGGAGATCTTATGCATAAGCATCAGTATTTTGATTCAGGATTCGGAAGCGGAATAAAGACAGACAGCATCCTGACGCCGGCCGTCATGTACAAGGTCAGGCTGGCCGTCCCGATGGCGCTCTACGTACTCTTCTACTGTGTGTCCTTTCTCCTCATCGAGAACTGGAACCGGCTGCGCTATACAGTCATTCACACAGCAGTCGACGATGCGGTCCCGTTCTGCGAATGGTTCGTGATCCCGTACCTTCTCTGGTTCGCTTACGTCTGCGGATTCACTTTCTACATGTTCCTGCACGACGAGGAGCGCTATCACGAGATCGGCACATTTCTCGCGATCGGCATGACAGTCTTTCTTGCTGTCTCGGTCTGTTTTCCGAACATCCTGTACCTCCGGCCCGACACAATGCCGAGGAACAACATTTTGACTTACCTTTGCGAGCGTCTGTACGCGGTCGACACGCCGACCAACGTAACGCCCAGCATACACGTTTACAACTCCATCGCCGTCATGATCACGGTCTGGTATACGAAGGCTGGGATCTTCAGGCACCTTTGGAGCAAAATAGCGATCACGGTCCAGGGACTCAGCATTATCCTGGCTACCATGTTCATCAAACAGCACTCCTTCTCCGACGTGGTCATTGCCACGGGGCTGGCGCTCTTTTCTTACATCCTCGTCTTCAGACTCGGGTTTGTGGCGGTAGGTAAGAAGAGGCGGAAGGAAGTCCGCAGATCCGTATTCGAACACTAAATGGGCTGCCGCACTAAGAAATGATTCTTAGGGCGGCGCCTTTTTTTGTGAAATGGATGGATGGACCCGGTTCTTCGTTACGTTCCGGCATCTCCAGCCCCACCAGGATCTTCGTTTCAAGAATCCTGGTGGAACCGACAGGCACATGGTCTTTCCGGTAGAGCCTCACAATCAGAATATTGAAGACACGGAAGTATAAAGAGGACATCCGCTTCCGCTCCGGGAAATAAGGACCGCTTTGGGAAATAAGGATTCCTGAGAGCTGCATCAGCGTGTTTGGCAGAGGGAATGACGGGCCCATCTTCCCTCTTCATATCAAAAGGCTGCCGCTCTTATGCGACAGCCTTTTATTTTCATCAGTTATATCCTTCGTTCAGTATCGTCTCGATACGCGCCGAATTGACATACACGCTCGCCCAGTCCGGCCACATGACGTACAGGGGAGTGCTTCCGCCCGAATAGGTCGGCTCCAATCCGCCCTGGCCCTGCTCGGCAGTCTGCTTGAGGATCTCCCAGTGCGCGTTGTCGGTAAGCTGCATGTTCACGAGCTCCGCGATCTTCTCCTGCGACATGTTGAGCTGGAAGAAACCGTCCAGACTGTCTAGAATGTCCGCGTAGTGCGGCAGGATCGCAGGTGAGAGGAGCTTTTCGATCAGCGCTTTCAGGACCTGCTCCTGGTTGCGTCCTCTCTGGTTATCGCCGTCGGCGAAACTGTATCTCTCTCTGCAGAAAGCCAGCACCTGGTCGCCGAACATGTCATGCCATCCCTTGTCGAAGTGGTACTCGTCCGTGTACGCGTCGAAGGGATATTCCACATAGACGTCAAGTCCGTCCATAGCGTCTACGAGCTTGATCAGAGTGTCAAAATTCACGCGGACGAAATAGGTGATATCAATTCCGTAGAGCTCTTCGAGCGTTCTCATCGAAGCGTCCACGCCGTAGATTCCCGCATGTGTCAGCTTGTCTCTCGCGTCGCCGGATTCTTCCGGGATCCTCACATAGTAATCTCGGGGGGTCGAAGTCAGGAGCACCTTCTTGGTCTTGGGATTGACCGTCACGATGATGTTGACGTCGCTGCGGCTTGTCTGCGAGATATCGCCGTATACGTCGATGCCGCTGATCAGCACATTGAAGGGCTCGCCCACATCGACGGTCTCCTTCTCGATGTCCGTTTCGATGCCATACTGGTGTAGCACCCTTACCAGGCTCTCATACTCCTCATTGTCGATGGACTCGGCGATGACGGAGGTGTACGCCTTGTTATAGATCGCCGCGTCGACCTCTCCGTCGAGCAGTGCCTTCGCGACTTCGATGTCGCTGCCGTACTCGACCAGGTTGATCTTTCCGGAGAGCGCCTCCTCGATATCCGTTACCATCGCGCTGCTTCCTCCCGCCGCGCCGGCAGGAAGGTGGACTCCGAATTTGTAGTCCTTGGCGTCAACGAGGACCTGCGCCGGATCGTCCTCGCGGACGACCACGATCATGTTGTCTGTCTTGAGCGCTTTGCTGTTGCTCTGGAGCACATTCATGGTCCTGTTGAAATAGGTGGTAAAAACACAGACCAGCACGATGGCCGCCGCACTGATGGCTGTTCCGGCGATACGGATCTTCCTGTTGCGGCGGAGGTTCATCAGGAACGTGATCAAAGCGAGCGCTCCCAGCCCCGCTGAAATGGCCATAATGTATTTTCCGGGCAGCAGTTTCGTTCTTGAGATCGTGAGTACCAGGATCAGGGACAGGACCGCCTGAATGATGAACGCTACGCGTCCGGTGATCCTCACATATCTGTTGATCTTTCTCTGTTTAGCTTTATACGGATTGGGGCGCTTCTTCCTGGGCGCCTTTCTTTTCTGCGGGCTTACTTTTTCATTGCCCATGCTGTATCAACTCCTTAGTCAATTATTTTATTGTCTTACGGCACACTCAGTGCCGTACGTTTGCGCAATATCCTAATTAACATACTCTATTTATACCGTAAATGCAATGAAAATCAGTTATTAAAACTTCCTAAAGTCAGTTTTTTGAGGCGTTCATTTCCGCGGACTTCTCTATGCACGCGACTGTGCCTTCGATCACGGCAGACCTGAATCCCCGCTCTTCCAGCACTCTGACCGCTTCGATCGTCGTTCCTGCCGGAGAACACACCATGTCCTTGAGCTCACCAGGGTGTTTTCCGGTATCCAGCATCATCTTGGCGCTGCCGAGCACGGCCTGCGCCGCGAACTTATAGGCCTGTGCCCTGGGCATGCCGCCCAGCACGGCCGCGTCAGCCATCGCCTCAATGAACATGAATACATAGGCGGGCGAACTGCCGCTCACGCCGGTCACGGCATCGAACAGCGTCTCGGGTACGACCTCGAACAGGCTGAATGTCCTGCAAAGGTCCCCGACTTCCTCCATCTCCTCTTTGGTGACGCCCGGACTGCAGCATGCCGCCGTCATCCCGGCCCCGACGAGCGCCGGCGTATTGGGCATCAGTCGGACCAGGCGCACTTTTTCCCCGAGCATCTTCTGATAATAGGATACGCTCCTTCCGGCCACGATACTGACGATGAGCTGCCCTTCGGGGAGTTCATCCCTGATCTCGGTGAGAACATCGTCGAGGAACTGCGGCTTTACCGCAAAGAACAGGATATCTGCCTTGCGCGCCACTTCCCGGTTGTCTCCTGTCGTCGCGATCTTGTAGAGCTCCTCCGCGCGTTCCCTTCCCTGCTGCGAGTGGTCGGACCCGATGATGTCCTCCGGTACAGCCCTGCCGCTCCCCAGGATCCCGCCGATGATGGCGCTTCCCATGTTTCCAAGACCGATAAAACCCAGTTTTTTCATTGTTGTTCCTCCATTTCATATGTATCGCCGCGCGCCGCGGCCTGTCCCAGGTCCTTCTTCCCGGGGCAGCCGGACCGCCTTTTCACTTGCCTAACCAGGATGCAGAGGGTATCCTTTTAATAAGAAAATACTGCATCCTGAGGTGTCCCTGAATGGAACTTAACCCTATCCGCCGGCGGTGCCGCATTGTCCGGACCGCCCTTTACATAATAATGACCGTGGTCTTTCTCTCCTCCTGCCGCGCCGCGGAGCCGCAGGATCCGGACAGGAGCGCCGCGCTCTCCTTACTTGAGCCCTACGAGGTCGGCACTTCTAATGGCGAAGGCGCTCTCTATGACCTCACGCCCCTTTTCGGGGAAGACGCAGGGCCGGTCTGCGCTTACGGGCTCAAGTCAGAATACAGCTTACTTTTTCTGCAGCGCGAGAACGCCGGCAGCCGGTTCGTCCTCAGGCTCCTGGACCTGCGCGACGGGAGCATAACCGCCTGCGGGTCCTTTCCCGAAGCAGATGTCCCCCGGACTGAGGACGGAAGCGAACAGGACTTAGAGCTCCTCTGCGCAGACCCGGTCGTAGTCTGCGACCGGGCCCGCGGCGTCCTCTATCGGCCCTCGTCGGAAGTTAAGACCGTGATCCTGCCCGAATGGCTCCGGGGTTCCGAGCCCTGCTGTATGGACGGCAATGTCTGGCTGTCCTCCGACAGGGGGATCATCTATACGGTCAATGCGGACGGTTCGATCGGACCCGCGTGGACGCTCCCCTGCGGATACGGCGCTTTAACGCCGGTCGTGAGCGGGCACGAGGGCAGTCTGACTTTTGCCACCTATTCCCTTAAGGCACCGTCAGACAGGATCCTTGTCGATGCCGATCCGCGCACGGGGGAGAGCCGGTTCTACCTCTCCGACCTCGGAAGCAGCAGGTTCTCGGTGTACGCCGACGGCCTCCTTCTGGGCACTTCGTTCAGGACCGCCCCGAAAGTATCAGTCTGCAGCCTCTCCTCTCATGTCAAAAAAGAGATGCAGCTCCCGGATCAGATAACAGCGCTGCTGCGCGGGAGTTCTGATGCCGATCCGCCCATACAAACTGATAGTTCTGATGCCGCTCCGCCCGGACAAAACGGAAGTGCCGATGCCGGAACTCCCGGGAACAGCGGTTTCGTCTCCTTCAGCACGGTCCCCCTGTCCATCTGCGGAGGCTGGTGCACGTTCATGCTCCGGGATGAGCAGGGCTGCGCTTCCCGGATCTATCTCTGGGACACCGTAAACTGTGCCGCCGCGGACTGGGAAGGGCCTTCCGAGACCGCTTACGAGGCTCCGGAGCCCGCCGATTACGGAGAGCTGAGCCGGGCGGCCGAGGAACTCGGTGACCGATACGGTGTCACGATCGTTCTCGGGGACAATATTCCCTCCGAATTCAGGGATTACACAGCGGAACCCGCTACAGAGCCCTCGGTCCTCAGCGGTTCCCTGTCCGTCCTCAGCAACACGCTCTCCCTCTATCCGGAGGGCTATTTTG
>OCTX011683300.1_pt1 | contig 13159 bp, 13 predicted proteins | sample 1539691 | NCBI WGS metagenome assembly OCTX01 (sample SAMN02144231, study PRJEB22623) | gut metagenome | biome: sheep rumen | host: Ovis aries | place: New Zealand
ACCGTGTCTCCGATCGTGACCGTCGGCACGTATCTTCTGTCATACGACACAGACTGCTGTATGCGCTGAGCTTCCTGGAGAGCTCTGTTCGCATATTCCGCGATGCTCTCATTGGCTGCCAGTGCTGCGCTCTTTTCGACCTTCCAAACCTCTCTGCCTCGCCTTACGGTGGACAGCGGACTGTTCTGATCGTCGTCTCTGGCGATTCCGATCATATCTCCGGAGATGGCCATGAGCACATTCGGGCAGCTGTACCAGTCCTCTTTGATCGTCAGCGGAGCCTCAATAATGTCATATTCAACGGCATCGAATGTAGCTACAGGAACATCTGAAAATGGTCCACAGCAGATCGTGCCGTCTCCTTTGATGATCATCCTCCAGCCGATCGCGTCGAGGACCTTCTCGATCATTGAGAGCCTCGTCTCGCCGTCTTCCGCGATGATGGTAGATGCGAGCATTGGAGCATTGTCAGAGATCTCAACAGGTGCAGGAACGACAGAGAGCAGGCTGATCAGGATCCTGCCGGCGTTCTGTCCTCCCAGTGCATACCAGCCTCTGGCCAGCTGGACATCGTCGGCCGCTTTGAGGACGCTGTAACAGTCCACAGAGCGGTCTTCTGATGTCGCATAGGCTTTTCTGCCAGGAGATGTTGCAAGCCCCGTAAAGAGCGCCTCGTGAGCGTATGACCCACTTTGTGACGTGTCCAGATAGATACGAATGTATGCTTCGATCGGAGCTGTCCAGGTCTTCATATCGAGCGTAGCAGCATCGCGCAGCCCTGTTGATGTGCGCTTAATGTTGCCGCCGACAAGCTCGATCCGCTGGACATCTTTCCACGTCACCGGGTCGACGATAGTTGCATAATATTCTGCGCTGTATCCTTTAGACCAATCCATATTGTTATTCCTCCGGATGCAGTGCGTCCCATTCCGCTTTAGTCATTCCGTCCAGTTCCTGTGCATCGACTCTTGTGATGGACAGCGTGTAGCTGACGACCTTGTGTCCGTTCTCGTAGCTGTACGACTCACTCACCTGGACATCTGCAGCATAACTTGATCCGTCAGGCATACGGACATGACAGATGCCGGCATACGCGGCGAGTCGGTGCATCGTCTGGACCTCATCGTCATTGAGCGGAACGACATTAACTGTATTCACAGATCCTGTTTTGCTGACTGCCGGATTCCAGTCTCCCTGGACGCTGCCTCCGAGATATTTCGTCTCAATAAAGTCTTTTTGCCAGTCGTGCGTCAGGTCTATGTTGTAAGCGATCGGCACTCTGCCGCCTTCGAAGTCGATCACGCCGTTCCTGGACTCTACGACCTCATCCGTATCGATCCAGGCGAGCTCATTTTCTGCTGTCACATAATCTCCGTTCGCGGTCTTAAACACGACGCGATGTCCGCCATGTTCACCGATTGCGGGATATGGATCCACATATTCTTCGCCGAATTCAGCTCCGGAGTAGATCAACTCAGGCTTATCGATTGAGAGTCTGTAGATGTCACAGGTGTCAGTGCTCTCAGCGCCATCAGGAGCGATCGGAGTGATCACCACTGCCAGGTCATCCGTGAGGACTTCCGTCTCGGCTTCCGGGATAATCGCTTGATGCTCCCAGTGGACCTCGAACGTCATGTCCGCCTCTGCGGTCTGTCCCAGGCTGTCCTGTACGGTCGCTGTGATGCGGTATTTCGCGCCATCGTCAAGGCTTCCGAGCAGATCATCGAGAGTAAAGACGCATGCGCTCTCGCCCATATATGAGCGATATGCAATGGTCTCGCCCTCGAATCCTCGGAACACGCTTTCGTCAGGCCTGTCGAGCTTGTACCCATCCGCTCTCTCAATGATTACGGATGTCGTCCCGCTGTTCCCAGCTCCCGTCACGGTGATGCTCAGTGGCATCTCTGTGAGCGAATATACGACTCTCGTGAGCGTATCATCTACGATCGTCAGCTCCTCCAGTGACGTGCTGGCAATGGTCGCCGTGATCGGATCTGCAATGCTTACCGATACAGGATCACTCCAGTCGTCAGACTGTTTGCCGGAAGCTGACACGACTCTCACTGCGAGTGCATGTACTTCTCCGGACTGCCAGCCGACTTCTTTTGCTTCGATCGTAACGTGCATTGCCGTCTCGACCTCTGCGATGGTCGTATATACGAGCTCGTCGTTCACAGTGGTAACTTCAGCCACCTCTGCAAACGCCTGTGCCGTTCCGTCTCCGGAAGCGTAGCCCCACGAAGCTGTGACGCTGCCGTCTTCCGTGATCACGCCGCTCGACAGCTCCATGACCGGAATGCTCGGAGCGGATGACAGGTCGATCGAAACGATATCGGAATATGCGCCATAGTTGACGCCTTCACCGGTTCCGGTCGAAAGTCTTACGCGGACATACCATGTCTTGCCGGTCTCGAGTCCGGAGATGTTCCAGGCTCCTTTATGCGTGTTATTGATCACGTATGTGTCCGGCTCGTCAGTGGATTCCCACGCGTCCGCATGATCGGCCCATGAGAGTTCCGCGTTCAGTGCATCTTTCCACGACCAGTTAAAGGTGACTCGGATCGTCCCTGGCGTGTCTGTCATCGCCACCGACACCGTCGGAGCGACTGGAAGATCTCCGCCCTGTGACGAGATCGCCGAGCGCATCTTGGCGTTTACTGCATAGGTTGTATAGGTTCCAGTGCTGTCGCGTGCCGTTTGTGCGGCAGCGGTTCCGACGATGGCATATGCGGCAAAGACGATTGCTTTGTCGGTGTCATCTCTCGGACACTGGACCGTGATCGTATCATCCTGATCATCGGCAGGAATGACTCCGATGTCGATTCCGTTCGGGAGATCATCTGTATAATATCGAACGACCACGAAGCTGTCCGGAACAGCACTTGCTGCTCCGTTTGTGGCCTGTACGGAGGCCAGCATCGTTGAGCGGTTAATACTTATAGTTCCAAGTGTGGGAGCCGTCAGAGCGCCGCTCGCAGCGATCTTTGGTGTCCCGTGTGTGGTGGCATGCGCCCATTCATTATTCACGCGGACGAACAGGCACTGGTTTTCTGCGACTTGTGAATCAATGCTGAACGTTGCACCGTTGGCACCGCTCGCGCCTCCAGTGGTATAAGCGTTCTGCCATCCTGCGCCGTCCGGACAGGTCATGCCCGTGTCAGGATTTGCGAAAGCATACTGCACAACACTGTGTGCAATCGGATGCGCTGCATTGACTGTGTTTGTCCATTTAACAGTGCATGTATAGCCGCCTGACGGCGTAGCCGATACCGATGCGGAATCAAGCCGCGCCTGGTACGGTCTGCCGTAAACATATTTCGCATATCTCCAGGCAGATGCTCCCGCAGGTCCTCTGGATCTGACGCGGACCCACCTGGTATATGATGCCGCTGCCAGAAGTAACGTCTGCTCTTTTCTGGAGATGCTGCCGGAAGCGCCGGTCGTACCTGTCGACCATCCGAGCGTGGAAGATTTCCAAGGGAGCTTTCCCCCGTCCGTTTCATTGCATTCCTTAACCAGGATCGTCTGCCACTCGATGTCGGAGAACCATTTGCTCGACGTGGTGTTGACTGTCGCCGACCACGCAAATGAGCATTTTTCGAAGTCTTCCGAGTCGGGTGTGGCGCTGATGCTGGGCGGATCAGGAACAGCAATCGCAAAGGACTTGGACGTGTAATCTGATACAGTGAATTTGTATTCGGTCGTCAGATTGTTCTTCGTCTCTGTGTATGCTTTCCGTTTCCCTCTTACACGGAATGTGACACTGGTCAACTTCTTCGAGGTCGTCGGGTAAAAAGATGCCGCTGAGATCGTGACCGTCTTTTTTACCGTCGTTTTCCCGATCGTGTATCCGGTGTACTTGGAATCGCTTGAACACTTAAACTGGAACGTCTGTCCGACTCCGTAATCTTTGTCGCTGATCTTCCAGGCACAAGCGAAGCTGCCGTTGCTCCGTGCAATCGTGAGACCGCTCGGCGCTTTAGTCTTCGTTGTAATGCCTTTCATTCCAACAATTATTTCTGCCATTATGCGGTCCTCAATTGCAATTCGAGCTCACGAACAAGCCTCTGAGCATATGCCTCAGGCTGTTCAGCTCCTGTTACTGTTACGTTAATGTTTATAGTGTTGCCTCCGGATGTCGCTTCTTTGATATCGCGGAGGAGTGCAGATCTGCCGTATACCATCTCGTCGCCCTTTTCTCCGACTCCAATCAGAGACGCACGATTGAACAGATACGGCTCATTCATCGCCTTTGCGTACCAGTCGATGCTGACGCTCGGCAATGAACCACGACCCATAAATCCCCAGGGAGCTTCGCCTCCGCTTACGGAGAAGTGCGGGAGCTTTACATTGGAGAAGATATTTCCAATCGAGATCGGGAACAGCCCCTTTATTCTCTCGATCGCACCGTCAACGATCTCTTTTGCCCTGTTGATCGGTTCGGTGATCTTATCTCTCACATTGTTAAAGAGTGTCGATACCTTCGCGACCAGTCCGGGGAATCCGAGCTTCGTTGCAATGTTTTTGACGACCTGTCCGATGTATGTGACCAGCTTGGACAAAACGTTCTTCATTGCGTTGAACAGCTTTGTCATGACAGTACGGCCAAGGCCCATCCAGTCAGTTCTTGTGATAACCGTCCAGATTGTCCTTACCAGTGCAGGAAAGATCACGCCCGCAGCCTGGATCAGCGCTTTGCCCAATTTTGCCATCAGATCAGCAGCCTTCGAAAGAAGCGTGCTCCCGCCTTCCGAATCACTGCCGAAATTATCCGCAAACTCGCTGAGCGCTTCTGCCGCACTTGTAGCCAGCTCCGGGATCTTCTCTGCAATTCCGCTGATGAATCCAGACAGCAGCTCTCCGCCTTTTGTGATCATGTCCGGAACATGTGAGCCGATGTTTGACACAAACTCAGATATCCCGTTTTTGATGTCGTCGAGGCCGGACATATCTCCGGAAAACATCTTAGCGATGCCATTAGTGACGTCAGTGACTGCGGGCATAAATTCTGCCGCCAGTTTATTCTTAAAGCCTGACATCGCGCCCTGGAGCGTCGTCTGCGCGTCTTGGAAGTCTGCAGACGCTTTGACCGCTTCGTCTGACATGACCATGCCATACTGACTCGCCATGTCCATCTGTTCGCGGATCGCGTCCGTGCCGCCGTTGATCAGCGGGGTAAGTTCCGATGCACCTTTTCCAAGTAACTTAGATGCCAGCGCAGTTCGTTCCGCACCCGCTTCCATGCCGGAGAGCGCTTCGATCGTACGACCGAACAGATCCTCCTGCGACATGTTCGCGACTTCTTCCTGGCTGATTCCCAGCTTCTGGAATGCGTCAGAGTTTTCGACGGCTGCCGTCGACAGTTTCTTCATGACAGGAGCCATGCTGTCAATCGAAGTACCGGCACGCTGCAGAACGTAATCCCATTTCTGGAACCCTTCCGCAGAGAATCCGATCTTCTGCGACAGCTTGTCTACTCTGTCGCCGTATTCGGCCGCATCGCCGATTGATTTAGTAAGGGCCGCACCGGCAGCAGCTCCGAGTGCAGTGACTCCCACACCTGCTGCTATCAGACCCTTTTTGACGTTTCCGCCGAATCCAGCGCCGAACTTATTACCTGCAGTTTTACCTGCTGTATCCGCGGGCCCGTTCAGCACATTGCTGATCTGTCCGCTTATGCCGTCCGCGCTTGGGATGATTTGCACATAGGCCTGTCCTAATGTAGCCATTTACGTTCCCTCAATAATTCTGCGGCGCGCTGCTTCGTATTCTTCCGGTGTATCGTATCCTCGTACAATGTCCTCCGGCTCGATGCCGTAATAGAGATTCACGAGGCTCGATGGCAAATTGACGTTGTTCGCTCCGTCCTCAGTCATTGCCCATCGGATCCATCGGATTACGTCAGCTATATGCGCCAACAACAGGATGTTGTCAGGCACCTTTGCGCCGCTCATCTTCATTTTTACCCGTGAGTTATCCCTCAGACCGACTGCGAGAGTTGCCAGAAGCCTGACCGGTACTCTCTTAATATCAAAAATCCCGTACGTCTCAGCCATATCGCAGGTGAGATCGTCGGGATATTTAGACATCATGTCGGCGAGGGTCCTCAGTTTTTTACAGCCGGGAGCGCCTCCTCGATTTCCGTGATGGCGTTAAACATGTCCGTCGTATGGACAATCCCGTCTTCGCGCCGCAGATGCTCACACAGCGCTTTTTTCTGATCCTTTCCAATGAGTTTCTCGATCAGCTTGGCCACGTAGATCGGATTCTCAGCTGTCTTGCTGTAAAGCTCGATCAGCTCAAAATCGTCAAATACTGCTTCGTTGATCTCAATCTCCATTCCGGATTTCAGAGTAATCTTGATCATTAGTCACCTCTCAGCTCGCGCGCTTGATGTACTCATAATGCGTATTGCCGGAAGCGTCCGGGAACGCAGTGATCGTTACATCATATCCGACCGCTTCATTGTCTTTGTAAGCGATCTCAGCGATCTCAGTGATCTTGCCGTTTGGAATAACGACACGCTTGACTGCAGCATCTCTCAGGACCATATCGATGACGATCGCCTGCGCTTCTGCCTCTTTGCTGTTCGCATTAACAGTGATTCCTGCCGACAGAGATCCGGAGACGTTCGTGGATCCATATACGAACTTCAGGACGTTCACGTCAAGCACTTCGATCAGTTTGAATTTCCAGGTATCGGTCTTCTCATCCTGCGTAGCAAGCACGATATCTCCGCCCCATGCTTTGATATTGCTGGAGGAAGGGGAATTAGTGTTGCTCGCGCCGTCTTCAGAGATATATCCGAGACCGGTAAAGCCAGTCGCCAGTGCTGTGGTCGCATCAGTGGGAAGAGTGAGAGACGTTGCTCCTACGCTTACCGCTCCGCCGATTTTAGGCTTGCCGGCTGTAACGTTTGTAACAGTAGCAGACATTTTCTGCCCTCCTTAATAGTGTGTAAACTCGAACACGCTCTGGTAGCGATATCGCTTCGTGCGCGGGTCCGTGTGGTTATAAGTTGATGTGTGCCGCATCGCGCTGATATGATCGTTCTCCAGGATCCCGAAGAGCTGAGTCTGCATATCATCGTCAAGTGACGCGGCATCATACAGCGATATCAACGAATAGGACTGGACTGCAATCGATGAATGTCCGATGTGGTCAACATCCGATCCGCTGATCCGTTCGAGCACAATAAAACGTTCCGGCATTGACGGGAAACTCTCGGAAGGTACTTCCGGAAGCTCCATCAACACAGGAACGTCCATGTGCTGGGTCAAGTATTCTAATACGACTTCTTCGATCATCATCGTATCGACTTCTCCAATGTGTTGTTGTCCAGATTATCGTAATAAGCCTCATCTGTATCAGTGGCGACTGACACGTTCGCACGATTCGGACCGATGTGAGTGCTGTACCCGTCGCCGGCCCGATTCGCTACCTGGTCGGCAAATTCCGTAAGCACTCCTACCATTTCATCCGACCGCATCAGCTCTCGAACACCTTCGCGGTTAAGCACAAATTTGAATTTATCCATACCTCTCCACCATGATGTTCTGGCCCCAGTCCAGCGGGATAAGATCCTGTATACCTGTTGTCGGAAATGTGATCGTCTTGAATTTCTCTCCGAAAAACTCGACCGTCCTGTCCGTCCAGGTGTGGGTATCTCCCTTTGGAATCCCGAGGACATATGCTGCACGCTTGCCGGTTACATTAAGCACCTCGACTGCCTGCTCTGACGTAGGCTGTCCGACGAGGACATTGTCGACATTCACGGCCGTTTCCGTATATGTCGGACGATTAAATCCGTCTGTCCCTGTCTGGACCTTGTCGTACAGCGTTATGCTTATTCCGTGCAATCTGGTTCCCATAACTCAATAACTCCATATTTCTGACGCTTGAATCCGAGCATCTTGCGCTCATTGCGCATTAATGACATGGCTACGCCGCCGCCAGGGACCGCATAAGACCCTGACCACGAATACCCGAGCCCCGACTGAGACTCCTGCGACATCGGATCGCCTGTCGTTGACTGTCGCATGGCTCTTGCCACGACATCCGCGCAGACCAGCTTTACCACCGATTCATACGCGGGATCTGATTCGACCAGCGCATCGACATCGACTCCTGCAGCAGTCCCCTCGTTCCGAATAAGATCAGAAACGAGCGGAAGCAACGCCTCCGCCCGAGTCTGTTCGGATGCAGTATAAACAGCGCCCGAGATGGTCATCAGCTCGGCAAGCGTTATAAACGCGCTACCCATGCCTCCGCCCTTCTACGATCAAGCGTGAGTCCTGGTGATCTTCTGGAACAGGTTTGTATCTGCTCTGAATCCGACTTCGATCTCTGCGCGGACCGCGAACATATTGTTCTGCCACAGAGAGATCATTGCATTGCTGGCGCCGATCGGCAGAGATGCCTGATCGCTCATGTCGATCTTGATGCCTTCGACCGTGCCGTACATGGCCTGAGTCCAGTCACCTGCGAAGCCGAGAACGTCAGCCACTGCAGGAGAGGATGTGCCGTCTTTGTAAGCTGCTCTGGAGTAAGAAACAGGAGCGCCGATCAGTCTCGGAATAGCTCCGTCAGCTACGCTGTTGATGAACAGCGGGCGCTTGTTATCATCAACAGATGCAAGCATCTCGCCCTTACCCTGTGGAGACATTGCAAAGCCGTTGAGGATACCACCAGCTGCAGCGATGCCGGCCTCAGCTGCTACGAGTGCCTTATAAACGCTGTTGCCAGATCCGGAAATGGACTGAGCGGTTACGCTTGCGAATGTGTCGAAATTAGATCCGGGAGCGGTACCGTGGAATACGGTCGCGTCAAATTTCGCAGCCAGAGCGCGAGGCAGGCGAGCCACCAGTGCATCGTAAAGGCTGGAAAGATCTCTGCGGAACTCGTCAGAGAAGGGAACGATAACAGCCAGCTTATAAGCCTGCATGATCTTTGTATTCAGTCCAGGATTGCTTACGGGCTTAGCTGCCGTCTCATCAACCCATGCTGCTTCCGGATCACTTGTGATCACCGGGATGGTCAGGCCACGGCCGGGAAGTGTGATTTTGCGAGCGAGGCTCATAACCGCAGACTCTTCCTGCGCTTTCTGCATGATCTCAGCAGAGATATCAGTGGGAAGTGTAATATTTGTTCTGTTTGTGGAAATTCCAGACATTTTAGTCCTCCTTATTAGTTGCCGAACACCTCAGATGCCCAGCTTTTGAATTGTTCTCTAGTTGAGGTTCCCGACGTGGATTCAGGACTTCCGATCGGTGACGGTTTGTTGCTCTGAGCCGCAAAGGCCTGGTAACGTTCCAGTGTCTTCTTGGCGTCAGCTTTCCATTCATCCTCATTTGCGCCGCTGATCCTCTCCGCTTCTTCGAGCGGAAGGCCCATGCCAATTGCGATTCTCGTTTTAGCCAGGTCGGCCCTGTATTTTTCGCCGTTAGCAATCTCAGCGTCCTTTTCCGCAAGCAATCTCTCCTTATCGGCAGCAGCGTTCTGCAATGTGCTGATCTGATCATTGAGGTCTTTAGTTAAGCTCTCGATATCTTCCGGACTCTTCCAGCCCTTCTCCTTTAGATCCGCCTCAAACTGCTTGCCGTATGTCTTGCGGTCGCGCTCCAGTCGTGCCGTGATAATCGCGTCGAGTTGTTCCTGTGTTTCAATAACTTTGAAATCTGACATAGTTGTCCTTTCCCCTTTTGACCGGTTGGTATCCGTAATTTTTGGTATTAAAAAAGCACCTCCGAAGAGATGCCTTAGTAATAAACACGTTGTTTTCTTTTTTCTGCCTTAGTCTCCGAGCAAATCCAATGAGCGAGGATCATGCTGTCGAGCAGTGCTATATCAGCTCCATCCAACATGGACTGATATCCGAGGCCGCCGTTTGCCCCTATCTTCCGGCGTTCGCAGTTGGTTACCACCTGCGTGACTGCTGACTGGTGCATGTGCTCGAAAGTCCCTTGCTCCATTGCTATGTCAAAAAGAGCATTTGCCTTAATGACTTGTGAGACGTTCACTGTCTCAATGTGTCGAATCTTTGCTTCTTTCGCGGCGTCGATCAGGACATCTGTTCCGGTCTTACCGTCTACGACTGTCTTCTTAACATCCGCATGTGCCAGGAATTCGAGGATCCATGCGACTCCGTTCCTGGTCGGCCGACAGCTGACGACCTCGCAGAAGATCTTGTCGTCCTTTGTTCGCGCTGCGATTGCGAGTGCTGCGTTCTGGCCGTCTACGCCAAACTTGACTCCGGCGAACAGCTGGCCTTTAAGCTTCGGAAGTTTGTCGACCTGCAGCGCCTCCCACTCGTTACGGCTGATCGCGGACCGCTGATTGTATTTAATCCAGAGGCCAAGTCTTTGAATATTAAAATCAGTGTTGTCCTCGCCGATCTCCGAGCGGATCGTGCGCTCTTTGAGGACCGTCCCCAGCGAAGGGTTGGTCTCATACCACAGATCAACATCGTGAGCGTCGGACATATCCGGGACAGACCATTCAGCCCAGCCGGATGCGTACGAATCACTCTGCAAAACGTTTTTTCGGTAATTCGGAAAGACCGTCCCCGCGCTGATCGCCGTCGGAGGTGTTCCGAACATGATCGTCTGCGGATTAGCCGAGTCCGTAACGACGTATTTGAGCGCTGTTTCCTGTTCGGGGGTATATTCCTGCGCCTCGTCAATGATCAGCAGATCATAGCCCTCTCCAAGGCCTCCTGTGGACGTCCTGGTGCGGAACTCTATAACGCCGCCGTCTGCGGTGTACAGATGTTCTTTGCCGAACGCCCTGAAGGATGACACGATCGGGATGTCGCACTTCGCACAGAGCCTGCTCAAGCGCTCCCAGATGGAATGCGCTGTGCTCGCCCTGTGTGCCGTGTACAGGATCCTCTCGCCATGCGCCAGGCCCCAGATACATCGGGCAAGCGCCATCTCCGATTTACCATTCCTTCGCGGAACGCTGTAACCGAATTTTTGATGGATCCACAGCCCTTCGTCGTCGACGGCCATGATGTCGCACGTCAGAGCCTCCTGCCATTCTAGCGCAGATTTCTCAGACTTGTTATAAAGCTCGATCGCTTCGAGTCCTCTTGTATCGTGATAAGGCAGAATAACGGACACCGTCGGGTCTTGTCTCCCGACTCTGTCCATATTTACTCCTCCTTCTGCTCTGCGGGATCTTTGTTCCTGGTCATATGCTCACCTCACTGGCCTATGTCTTCCAGGTTGTGCCATTGCCAACCACCACCGGACCACGTTCTCGTCTTGCCAACCTCGTATGTGATAACACATCCGCATCCAGGATGCCGCTCAAAAACTCCCGCGTTGTATGCTTCCTGGTAGTCATCCCACTCGCCTTCGCGATCGAGACACCACTGGCAAGGATCCTTTCCATCATGAAGTCCGACGTCGTCGTATTTGCGCGTAATGCGGACCGTAAGGCCTGCTCCGCCCTGTGCTTCGACGTTCTTCCGGATCGACTCGTCGACGACCTTGTTCGACTGATTGACGATCAGGTTCCGAACAAACTCAGGAGAGATCTCACTCGCGTCGATGATGGTCATGGCGACATCTCGCGCCGCTTCCGCATCAAATTCCGCGTCCAGCAGTCCCATTCCGATACGAGCATCATGATTAATCGCCCGCTGCGCATTCCGACAAGCTCTCACGACCTTTTTGTGATTAGCCTGGAGCGCAGTCGAGAACAGCGGGACCGCAGTCTCTTCCGTGAGTGTGCTCATGTCAACGAATTGATTGATCACGTCCGCCAGTGCTCTGCCGGTCTTCTGCGCATATCTCTGCGCCGCTGCATAATCAGCTACAGACGAGACGCCCAGATCCTTTATTCTCTTTTCATAAATCCTTATGATCTGCGCGACATCCATCTTAAATACCTGTTAAATCCCTCAATTTGCCCTCTGTGAAGTAGTCCGGGAATGCTGCCTGTATTTTACCGACCGCGTCTCCAACAGCCCCAAGAGCCGTGATATCGGGCTCAAAAATGGGTTCCCAGCACACCTTCGTCTGTGCGATCTGATTACGCTTGTAGTCTATCCCATCTCTCAGACATGCGGCAAGATATCCGGCATTGAGAAAGCCTGTTCCGAGCGTCCTCTGTGCCTTACGAGCGGTCAGCCTGAGCGACTCATGCGACGCTTTGATCGCTTCCGAGCTGCTCGGATTCTGACTCGGGAATCCAAGATCGTCCAGTGTCAATCCAGTCTCGCCGGCGAACAGGCCCGCGATCATGCGCAGCTGTTCCGCGTGCGGTGACTGTGACGCAGCCTGGAACTGGCCAACCGCAGGACGATCGCCGTCCTCGTCTTTATCGAATCTGAGCATCGATGACATGGTCGCCTTCCATTTGTCCATCTGGTCCGCGTCAGGATCCATTCCGAGTACGTACTTCTGCGGGAACGAATAGAACTCCGCAGAGATCTCCGAACGTTTAACGGTCCTTGCCGCGATGTCCTGATAGTCCATACACGCGCGGGAGATTCTGGAATGTCCGAAAGGTCTCTTCGCATCGGGCCTGTAGATCACCGGCACCAGAAGCGGATACGGAGCAGGATGCTTGAATGTTCCAGTTAGTTTACCCTCGACATATGTCTGTGTTTCATACGGCAGCAGATATACCTCGACCGTCGGTGTCCCTGTCAGCTTATTGGATTCCAGGACCGCATATCCTTCTGTCAGCATATTGGTGATCGGATCGATACATCCAGTCGCGTCTCTTCCATCAATGACGCGCATCTGCGGGAATCCGTCCTCATCCTGAGAGATATAGATAAAACTGCACGCACAGATAAGGGCACCCAAGATCGCAGAATCCGACAACACGTCCTGATTGTTCATCAGATAGATATCAGAGATCCCGTACGTATCATTCTCGAACGTCCGGAGCACAAGACGGTCCGCGAGACTGTCGACAGCCTTCCCACACCATCCAAACGACGCCATCCATCCACGGAGCGCGGGCGGAGTGCTGATCTTCATGTCGGCCGCAAAGTGCTTCATCTCATAAAATCTGTATCTTATGTCGATCCTGGAACGCTTCTGTGCAAGCTTGTTCCGCAAAAATTCTATACCTTTGTACTCAGGCATTTTCGTGTCCTCACTAGTCCAATGTGTGTTACCGTGTGTTTTTTTGTGCAGTGACG
>OCTX012289351.1_pt1 | contig 13158 bp, 9 predicted proteins | sample 1539691 | NCBI WGS metagenome assembly OCTX01 (sample SAMN02144231, study PRJEB22623) | gut metagenome | biome: sheep rumen | host: Ovis aries | place: New Zealand
CTTTAATTTTTCACGTTCTAATGCGTAGCCCATTCATCGTTCTGATGGCAATGAGGGTTCTCGCAGCGTAGCGGAGAGGTTCGTCGTTGTCAGCAGAACGAAACCATCTCCAGCGCATGTTCAGCGCTCAGTGGTAACTTTTCCAATTGCAAACATAGTAACTCTGGTTCCCAAATTTTTTCGCAATCATCCAAAGTATAGAGAGTTTTTTTCTTGTTTTTTTAAATTCCCTCTTTTTTGCCCATCTGAATAAAGAGCGTAGCCTATTAGCTACGCCCTTTCAACCATTACTACTAACTTTATCAAACAACGCACAAAAATGCAATCAGCTTCTTACTCATTATGTTTTGCATTCCATACAGTCAAGGCACAGATAACGGACAATATGGCAGCTCCTATCCAGAACCATGACACAAAGGAGAAATCATATTGTGTCACACCATCAACAACGACCTTACTCTTCTCAATAGTCAGTCCACTTACCAAGTCTTGGATAGCAGCACCTGCATAGCTGGCAACGCCAACAATACCCAAAGCAGCACCAGATGCCAACTTTGAAGCGATGTCAGTAGCCATCAATCCTCCCAAGAAGCATATCAGTGCACCGATAGCAAGACCAAAGATTATCATGGCAATACTATCAACCACAACATTATCTTTTGGACCGAATAGGAACAGCACAAGTCCTATCACATTCATTATACCAAAGATTAATGCTGGCAGATTCCGTCTTCCATTGAAGAATTTGTCAGAAATCCAACCACATGACATTGTACCAATAATTCCACATACAGAGCTAATGGATACGATAGAACTAGCCTCAATATTTGTATATCCCTTGTCTGCTTCTAAATAGAAAATTCCCCAGCTATTAACTGCATAACGGGAAATATACATAAAAGCTGCTGAAAGTGCCAACATCCAAATAGCAGGATTGCGTAACGTATCGCGCTGTGCTTTGGCAATTGCAGCTTTGTCCATTGATACATGTGCGGTTTTGGGTACATCACCTTTATATTGTGCTATGGGAGGAAGCCCGTAGCTCCCAGGCGTATCACGCATAAAAAGGGCAAAAATGAAAAATCCGATGAGACCTATCAATCCTGCCCCTTTGAATCCCCATTGCCAACCAGCAAAACTTACAATCCATGCAGTGAAGATAAATGTCAACGCTTCACCAATATTGTGACTAGAAGACCATAAACCATAGAAGGTGCCTCGTTCTTTTTCACTAAACCATCGAGAAAGGCCCACCACACAAGGAGCTGCGCCCATAGATTGCATCCATCCATTGACGGCCCAAAGAGCCACAAAGACATAAAAAGAAGTAGTGAATCCCAAGAAGAGGTTAATCAGTGCCGAGATAAATATACCTACTGACAGAAATCTACGTATATTACTACGGTCTGCTAAGAAACCATTAGCAAATTTTCCTACTGCATAGGTTACAAAAAGAGCTGAGCCTATGATACCTAATTCCGTTTCTGATAGTACACCAGCATCTACAATTGGCTTTTTAATGACATTGAGACTTAGGCGACACACATAGTACATTCCATAACCAAAAGTTGCAGAAAGGAATACCGACCAGCGCAGACGGTTGTACTTCTGCTTTATTTCTTGTTCGTCAGTCAGCATCGGCTTGTCTGGCGAAACACTAAAATAGCTCAAAAAACTCATATCTTATGGATGTAAATTGTTCTTCTTCAAGTAATTTAGCAAAAGCTCTGCACGATCTGTTTGAATAATGCGTGCTCCTAATGTATGAATTAGAAATCCGAATGCAGCATCGGGGTCTTCTAATGCCAGATCATCATCATGGCCTCCACAGAGAGTATCCCAAAGAGTATTATACCAAATCAAAGATTTACCCTTTAGGTCTTTTTTAATTTGAAGCGGATAGCTAATCTGCTCATCAGTCTGATAACAGAGTTCATAAGCAGCAGGCTTTAGTTTCTTCATATATCCATCCATCTTCTGCTTGGCATCAGCCTTATACACATCCACAACGGGCATATAGATAACCTTGTCGAGGTATTCTCCCCATAATGCAAGAACCTCTTCTGCAGGGCGTTTACCCTTCATGATAATCTGACGTGTAGTACCTGTTTTTTCCAATACAGGGTATAGCAAATCGAAATACCTGTCTGCTTTATCCAGATTGATGAGCACTTTTCCTTTTGCAAAAAGCAATGCCTCTTCCAATGTTGGTATATGGTGTTTGGTCTTAATACCACATCCGTTTTTCAACTTCAATGTTCGCAAGGAATCCATTGTCCAATCGCCAACGCTACCTTTTCCAGTTGTAGTACGTTCCAACTTGCTATCGTGCATCACAATAAGCACACTGTCTTTGGTCAGTTGGAGGTCGAGTTCCACCACATCAACACCTATGGCAATAGAGTGTTCAATGGCAGCTATGGAGTTTTCTGGTGCGTAGCGCCAGTCTCCACGATGAGCAACTACAATGACAGTGGAGGTGTCACCGCTAAGAATCTTCTCTCTCAGCATTTCTGCTCTTTCGTTCTGTGCTGTTGCGCCTGTAATAAACAGGCACAACAGCATCAGTGTAATGGATATTCGATTCTTCATTTACTTACTTAATTGGTTGTTCTTCCAAATCATCCGTTCACCCCAAAATGGCATGTACGTCTGAGAGCAGTTTAATTTAGAGGCACGTTCTAGGCCTTGTTCTAAAGTCCATCGTGAAGAACTTGGGTCTGCATGAGTAAGTTCAAGAATATGCGAAAGCAATACATACTTCGGATTGAAAACGCTGCCAATAACATTGTTCTCAGTCAGTGCATTAGGCGCATAGCGTGGAATGTAGACGTCGATGTCGGCATCCTTTACGCTCTCATATTCCTCTGGCAGGAAGTTGGAGTCGCCAGAATGCATCAATATAAGGTTGCCACCAACTGCTCCGCAATCAACCTTAAACACTGTTACAGGTACGTTTGTGGTTCCATTGTTATGACTCGTAATAAATGTATGAATCTTGAAACTTCCAATCGTATAATCTTTATCTACCTGAGAAGTATAAGAATATTCGCTTGCATCAAGGAAATTCTGCAATACAGGTTTCCCGAGCTCTTTCATTGCCTCAGCTAATGGCAGACTACGATGGTCCTGGTGTATGTGAGTGATTCCGTAGAAGTCCAGATAAGGAGCCAACTCAGCACCACGACGATGGAAGATATCTATACCAAAGCTGCCTGATGAAGTCTTAACAACATAACCCATATTATAGAGCATATAGATATAGGCCTCACCAGAAGCAGGCTTATCGTTCTTCAATCCCTCAAGAACACGTTCAAAAGCCTGATTGTAGCAGAAGATAGCAGGAATGGTCTTCTGCAGTGACGCTGCCAAGGGGTCAGAACCAGCCAGATAGGTTGAGAACATCGTTGACGTGCACTCGTCAGCATACTTCTGTATATCCTTGAATGCCGCAAGACGTGTTGTCATATCTGCATCGAATGGTGATGTAGACCACAACTTGGTCATAGCATCATTCTCTGCCGAAGGCAATACGGACTCTGTTGGTCTCCAATCATTCTTGTCATCACTGCATGCTACGGATAGCATGGATACAACAAAGCAGAGACTCAGGAACAATATAAATTTGTACTTTTTCATAATGCTTTATTTTAGTGAGTTAGAACCTTGTTGATTACCACCACGCATTGGCCATCCACCTGTAGCGAGTTGAACACCAGAATTGAAAGCTTCAATACTACCGTTCTTTCCATAGTAGATACGACCATCAGGACCAATGGTAATAGCAGACATGGTTTGTGCACCAATCGCATTCTCAACCTCTACCGTTCCGTTGCCGGAAATCTTGAGCAGATTGAATGGAGAAGCATATTGTGAGATATAGGCATTGCCATCTGCGCCAAGTGCAAAGCCATTATAGATATAGTTCTTGTCCGTCAGATAGCTCCACTTCAATGTACCATCCTTCTTAATGGCATATAGTCCGCCATTCTTTTCACAGATATATACAGTACCCTCTGCATCAACTACTGGGTGATAGCTGTCGTTAGTAGGAGTTGCGTAAGTCCATAGCGTCTTACCATCAGCCATGTTTACAGCAGCCACACCGCCCTTAGCCTTAAGCGTAGCATACAATATGCCATCACAAAGTGCTAGCGAACCTCCGCGTTCTGTGACTTTATGTCCTGTGTCACAACTCCAACGCAAAGTACCGCTGCTAGTGTACGACCATATGCCCGCATTGGTTCCCATATAGATGTTGCCTTCAGCATCAACTGCTACGCCACCAGAATTTCCAGACTGTGTGGCTTTCCATTTCTCACTACCTGTTGCTGCATCAAGCGCATAGAGTGTTCCACCATCAACAAGTGCATATACTACACCGTCAGATGTTACAGCAGGTGCTGCTTTCACAGCTTTTCCAAGAGTTGCCGTCCATGCAACGGTTCCATTGGGTGTGAAGCAAGTTAAAGTACCAGCGGCATCTTCTGTTCCCAAGAATACTTTACCGTCTGCTCCCACAACAGGACCAGCACCATAGGTTGCTGCTGTCATTGTCTGTTGCCACTTGATTTCACCCGAAATAGCATTGATGGCATATATAACTTTGGTTGATTGTGATACCGTATAGAAGGTCTGTCCATCGGGCGAGAACACGATGTTGCTTGATTTCTGATAGCCAACGTCGGAAATAGTATTCCATGCAAATGACTGGACAGTAACCTTTTCTGTTACAGACTCTGATGTTCCGTCAACATAAGTTACCAGCAATTTGATGTCTTGTTCACCTATGGTTGTAAAGCAGTGAGTAATGGACTCACCAATCTCTGTACTTCCATCAGCAAATGTCCAGACAACATTAGCAATTGTTCCTGCAACGAAGTAGGCAGGATTCAAATCAAGTTGTGTCAACTCTGCGATACGTGGTGATTCAGGCAAAATAGAGAATGGAGACACCTCTCCTGGCGTAGCAGAAGCCTCTACTGAAGTTGATGAACCATGACCATAGACACAAGTCATACGGAACATGTATTCCGTTCCATTGTTCAGTTCGTTTACGAGGTAAGAAGTTGCAGTACTTGCAGGCTCAAGGGTCTTCAGAATATTACCACCAGCCAGGACATCCAACTTATAGGTAAAGGCTAGCGAGGTCTGAGGAGCAGTCCATGAAATAAATACTCTCTTGTCACCTGCCATAGTCTTGAAGTCCGAAACAGGAATACGAGTAGTCTTTGGTGTACAACTTGCACTTACTTTCCCTGAGAGGCCGTCATTGTAACGTCCCTGTACAGTGAATATATATGACACATTGTTTACAAGGCCTGTAACTACCGTAGAAGTCACATCACTGGCAACTGTCATTGATCCATCACTGACTCCCTCGGCAGATGCCGTCCATGAAATATAAATCTCATTAGGTAGCGGCTTACCCGTCTGCATTTTCCATGTTAAGGAAACAGATTCGTCGCCTGTCACGGCTTCCAATTTCTCTGCCTGGTAGCGATTAAATTCTGAGGAGAAAGAATATTCATCCTTGCAGGCTACCAAAGTGAGCAGAAGCACCAAAAGTAACGGTATATGATAGATAATCTTCTTCATAATGTTTCGTGTTTTATTAAATTAATAACCAGGATTCTGCCACATAATAGACTCGTTATTGATACGTTCAAGTTCTGTGGTAGGAATAGGGAATAATAATTGGTATTGCTGAATGGCATGTCCTTCAGCAGCAGCAGCTTCTTGCGCTCCTCCCAAACGTACGGAATCAAACCAGCGCTGACCTTCATAGGGGAATTCCTTTTGACGTTCCAACATCACAGCCTTCCGGAAGGATGCTTGGTCAGGCACGGAAGTGATGTCAATAGGCGTTAAGCCTGCACGAGTATGCACGGCATTCAAAGCAACTGTAGCAGGTGCTGTCTGACTGCCATTATATCCAACTTCATTTAGTGCTTCTGCGTACATCAGCAATACATCAGCATAACGTAGGATAATGTTGTCGCATCCGTATTGAGAGGTAGTAGCATCACGTGTGTCGTAGAATTTTCGCATCAGACAAACTTTCACGCCAGGAACCTGTACGTATTCAAGCAAAGCTGCACGCTGGTCATTAGTTGAGTAAAGATGATTGAGTGTTGCCGTCCTGTTTGTCTCATCGGTAAGGTTGGTAATTGAATACCATGCCCCATGACCTTCACCAACCTCCTGCTTATTATAGCGGATAGCAAAGATAATCTCAGCATTCATCTTGTTATTGACATCAAAGACATCTGCAATGTTGGGGAGCAAAGAATAAGTGTCAATCATCGTTGCAAGCACATCAGCAGCCTCTTTGGGTTTTTTGAAGGTAAGATATGCTTTAGCCAGCAAAGCCTTTGCAGCTCCTGATGTAACACGTCCTACGTCACTACCAGTGTATTTAGCAGGAAGCATGTTGTTGTCAACAATAGTTTTCAGATCGCCACAGATGATATCATACATCTGGTCTTCTGTAGCCCTACCTATGCCAAGTGCTTCTGAAACAGTCACCACCTTTTTAGAAATAGGAACACATCCCCATGCACGATACATATTGAAGTAGGTATAGGCACGGATGAACATGGCTTCGGCCTTGTACTGCTGCTTCTTGGTTTCGTCAAAATTGGCAGCATCAATACGGTCAAGTACCATATTACAACGGTATATGCCATTGTTGAAATTAGCCCAAAGGTTATCAAGGATACCATTGGCTGCATTCTCCTTGAACTGGTCTATATCATAACGGTCTTGTGTTCCTGAGGTCGGAGCATTCAAAAAGAGATTGTCCGAGCGATATTCACAGAGTTCAATGTAATAGTCCATTTGGGTCTGCAATTTAGAATAGCAGCCACTAACAGCCATCTTAAAATCGTTCTCTGTCTGATATATCTGATCTACGGTAACTTGGTCATTAGGTGATAATTCGAAGAAGCTATCACTGCAAGAGCCCATTAGGAAGGCAATGACCACAACCGATATTGTTTTTATACTTTTCATATTTGTAGTGGTATTTGGGTTATAACGTTGTAATGTTTATACCAATCATGAAGGTCTTGGAAAGAGGATAGGTACCATAGTCCTCACCAGGTGAAAGAGCATTGCTGTTTCGCAGGCTCACCTCAGGATTGTATCCAGTATAGTTGGTCCAAGTCTTCAGGTTGTTGCCTGAGAAGTACACACGAAGTTTATCAAGATTGAGTTTCTTGGTCCACTTTTTTGGGAAGGTGTATCCGATGGTCACATTCTGCAAGCGCAGATAAGATCCGTCCTCCAAATGCCAGGTAGAGGTGCGACTGTTGTTACCAGTAGTTTTGCGGTTAGCACGGTTTGTCATTCCATCGCCAGGATTCTCAGTACTGATAAAACGGTTAAGCGCTATTGTAGTACCGTTAACATTACCCTCCATATTGTCAAGGTATCTGCGATTCAAGTTAAGAATCTCATTACCGTAAACACCCTGGAAGTTAATGCTAAAGTCAATGCCCTTATAATTCAGAGTTCCGCCAAATCCATAGGTAAAGTCTGGCATGTAGTTGCCCACTATGGTACGGTCTTTGTCAAGGTCGATAACGCCATCTCCATCCACATCAATGAAGCGGAAGTCGCCAACCTTGGCATTGCTTACATGCGGATAAGCATCCAGTTCCTCCCGGCTCTTAAAGATACCGTCTTGTACCAAGAGATAGTATGAGCCGATACGCTCACCAACCTGAGTAATGTAATAGGCATGTGATACGCTACCTGTGGAGATGATAGGCGTGTCATTGGCGCCAAGTGCTTTCACCTCATTGACATTACGAGAGTAGTTGGCATTGAACGAATATTTCAGCCCATTCTTATAAGAGTGCTGTGATGTCAATGTGATTTCCCAACCGCGGTTTTGCACTTCACCTATGTTCATACGGGTTGTCTGATAACCGGTAAGGCGAGGTATAGGAACATTGAGCAACATATCCGTTGTCTTTGAGTTATAATACTCAATGGTAGCTCCGAAATAACCATCGAACGCGGTAATATCAAGACCGAAGTTCATCATGGATGTCTTCTCCCAAGTCAAATCGGGATTTTCTACGCCGTTAGGCTTGTAACCGTTTGCACGTGAACCGTCACCTGTTCCAAGCACATAGTCCTCTATGCCCATTGTAGCCAGATGCTCATAGTTTCCGATGTCAAAGTTACCTGTCTTACCATAGCTGAAACGCAACTTGGCATCATTCAACCATGACATGAATTTCTTATCCTTGATGAACTTCTCATCAGAGAATCGCCATGCAACAGAGGCAGAGGGGAAATAACCCCAGCGATGGTTAGAGCCGAAACGGGAAGAACCATCAGCACGGATGGCTGCTGAAAGCATGTAGCGCCCTAAGTAGCTGTACTGAACGCGGGCCAGATAAGAGGCAAGTGCCCATTGGGTAGTTTTTGAGGTTCCATCTGTTACCGTACCACCTGTAATCGTCTGAATATAGTCATTGGGATAGTCTGTGGCCTTTACGTAAACACCACGATAGGTCTCCTTCTGTGCTGACTGTACAAGTACGGCATTGATTGAGTGGTCACCAAAGGTGGCATTGTAGTTCAATTGATTCTCCCAAAGCCAGTTGAAATAGGAGCCATGTGAACTTTCGCCAACAGGATTAGATGGGTTGTCGTAATAAGCTTTGCCCAGCAAAGGTAATGTTGACTGGCGGAAGGTGTCATTCTGTGCTCCATAGTAGTTTCCGCCAAATGAGGTCTGGAAAGAGATTCCATAGCCAAAATCAAAACCAGCATAGATTCTTCCCACAATTGTCATTCGCTCAACCTTATCACTCTTCAGTTTTGCCAAAGCCACTGGGTTAAGGATTTCGTTATGCTGATAATCGTTACCAATTCGCCAATAACCATTACCTTGATAATTGAAACTGCCATCGGCATTGTAAACGGGCCAGATAGGACAAGAGGCTAATGCCGACTGTACAACGCCCTCGTTACCATAGGAACCAGAAGCATTCACTCTGTTGGAGACAGAATAAGAGGGCGCTACGTTAATACCATATTTGAATCGCTTGTATTTTCCGTCAAGATTAAAACGGAAAGAATATTTCTGATAGTCGGACTCAATGATGATACCCTTCCTATCGTAATAATTCGCAGAAACAAAATAATTAACAGCGTCACTCTTTCCTTGTAAAGAGACATTGTGACTGGTAGTGTGACCTACACGGAATATCTCGTCTTGCCAGTCTGTATCTGTCAGACCTTCCTCGCCTGTGAGATAGGGATAAAGTTCTATTGGATAGTTGCTGTAAGATTCTGGACGACTTCCGTTCGGATCGGTTCCTCCTGGATGTAAATCATAATAGGCATTATCGTGAGCCTCCTTTGACACCTGTGCATACTGATATGCATTCATCATGGGAAGCTTCTTGGAAACCTTATCCCATCCGAAGTAGCCATCATAAGATACTTTTAACTTATCAGATGCACCTTTCTTGGTGGTGATGATAACAACACCATTACTACCACGAGAACCGTAAATAGCGGCAGAAGAGGCATCTTTCAGTACTTCCAGTGATTCTACATCGTTAGGATTGATGTTTGACAAACCATTTTCCATAGGAACGCCATCCACGATATATAGCGGCTCATTACCTGCCGTTGCTGATGACACACCACGAACGCGAACCATGATGTTATTTCCTTCCGGATCACCACTGGTTTGTAACACCTGTACACCAGGCATCTTTCCAGCCATTGACTGACGAATATCTGCATTGGGAAGGTCGGCAATGTCTTCTGCTTTAATTTGAGAAATAGCAGTAGATACATCGCGTTTCTTCTGAACACCATAACCTACTACAACTACCTCTTCCAGAACTTGCTTGTCCTCGAACAGTGTGATATTCATATTGGCTTTTGCCTTTTCTTCTATAGTCTGATAGCCTATATAGGAAAAAACCAGTGTGGACTTTGAGTCAGCAGAAAGTGTGAAGTTTCCCTCGTAGTCAGTAATTACACCATTGGTTGTGCCTTTCTCTACGATGCTGGCTCCGATGACACCTTCGCCAGTCTCGTCAATGACTTTACCTTTTATGGTGATTTTTTTAGGAGTAGTGACATCGGCCTTCTGAGGAACTATGACAATTTGATTGCCCTTTACCTCATAGGTATAGCCTGTGCCGCTTAGCAAATCAGCAATGACCTGCGTAACACTCTTGTTCTTCTGGTTAAGAACAACTTGTTTGTTGACATTGAGTTGAGAGGCATTGTAGGCAATCTTGTAATTGCTTACAGACTCAATCTTCTCAAATGCTTGCTTAAGAGTCAGACGTTCATTGTTAAACGAGACATTCTGAGCCCCAACGGATAGACTGCCAGCGAAAAGAAGCATAGCAGAAATCCAAAGAATGAGTTTTTTTCTTTGTTTCATTTTAGGTTCAGTTTTCATTAGTAAATAAAGTTAGTATATTTAGGACAAGATAAAAGCCCTAAATACCCAATCTTTTATTGTTAATAAAACTAAAAAATTATTCTATGTAGACATCCTGTCCCTTTATCTCATAGTGAAGGGCGGGTACCAGCATTTTGATAATAGACATAACTTCTTCAATGGATTCATTAGAATTAAAATGAACACGAATGGTCTGGTCATCAAACTGGTCGTTTCTTATATGGATTTTCACATTATAGGCTCGTTCCAATTGGGTTATGACTTGACGGAATTTTGCATCGTTAAAATATAATGCACCCGTTCGCCATACAGAATAATTATCAACATCAAGATGCGAGATGTCTACCTGACCAGTCTGTGAATTATAGACAAGATGGTCATGGGGAGACAAGAGATAGGTTTGATTTTTATCTTCTATTTCCACTTGTATCTTTCCTGATTCAAGCGTTGTGGTGATTTCGGGATTGTCAGGATATGAGCAGACATTGAAAGAAGTGCCTAACACTTTCAGTCTTATCTGGTTAACATCGACTATGAAAGGATGCTCCTTGTCTTTTGTAACATCGAAGAATGCTTCACCAGTAAGACAGACGTTTCTTTCCTTTGAAACAAATCGGGAGGGATAGATAAGCGTACTGCCACTATTAAGCCATACCTTAGAACTGTCTGGAAGGGTTATCAACTCACGTTCGCCGTAAGCTGTAAATTTGTGGATGAACCTAACCTCCTTATAATAGTTTGGCTCATAACTCATGCTCTTATATATAAAATAGGTGGAGCCTATAAGAACAACAGGTATTACCCAAAGAGCAGCTAATCGCAGCCATGCGTATAACTTAGGCATACGGCTATTGCTTCCCCAAATAGCATGAGTAGTACGCTGCCAAGCACGCTCTATCGCTTCCTCACCAGCATCATCATGATCAAGACCGTCCCATATTTCACGAAACGTATCCTCTGTGTCTTCGTCAGAAAGTGCAAGCCGGCGATGTACCTTTGTTACCGTCTCATCTGTCACCTGGTGACTGAAGAAGTACTTGATGATATGATGTATATATCTACTCATTCTTGACCATCCTTTGTTTAATGACTACTACTTTTTATCTCACACCCAATTACATAGTAACAAAATAAGTATTTTTAGCATCTTGCGTATATCTCCCAATGCTAAATTCAGATGATTTTCTACTGTTTTCTTCTGAATGCCCATCTTCTGGGAAATCTCTTCATTAGTCAATCCTTCTTCCCTGCTCATCCGATAGACGGCCTGTCGCTGTGGGGGCATGTTGCTAACTATCATGTCTATCAGAATTTGTAAATCCTGGGCTTCTACTTGTTCTTGCTGTGATGGACTTGGTTCCCTGAGATTCTTGATTGTTTCAATATCAAGGATGTGGGACTTGTTAGAAGAGATGAAATTCAACACCGTATTCTTAGTAATTGTATAGAGATAGGTGTCTATATTTTCTACTTCTGCAAGCATGGAACGCTTCATCCAAAGCTTGGTAAAAACCATCTGAGTGATATCGTCTGCATCAGTTTGGTTCTTAATGAATCCAAGAGCGAAATAATAAACTTTGCCATAGAATGCCCTGAAGACCTGATGAAAAGCATTATGGTCTCCTTCGGCTAATTTCTCTATAATGGCTTTGTTTATGTTCATCTTTTACAAATTTCCTGCAAAGGTAATAATAATATTCAAAGGAAAGACAAAAAATGAGAAAAATCTATTCCATTTCCCTCTCATCATACGTATTTTTAGAATTAAACGAATGAAAATACCGCCTCACAGACACGCTGTGGGGCAATACTTACAAGTTCCATCGGCTATTTTAATAAATCCAGAATATCCTCAGACTTTGCCTGCATTTCTGTAATGGCACACAATCCGGCAACCATATCCTTTAGACTGGCCCCCATAAAATATACCTTATCGTCAATAATGAGGAAACGATCATGTTTTTTATGCGGCAACTGTACAAAATCGATAGCAGGATACTGCTCATTGTGTTTCTTCAAATCCACCAGGAAGTGCTCGTAGTAGCGGCAGAATGCTGGTCAACTTTTCCGCTTCCACCACCACCGTCAGATGACCATGCTCCTTGATGGTCACATCCTCCACGCGTGCAAACAATATCGGATCTTCGCTCTGTGCCAGCAGACTCTTCACATCGCCCACGCACTCATCAGCCACGCGACCAATCCTCTCTCCCCTTGAAAATGCCATGATGCAATCAGGGTTATACAGATTGGTAGGCTCTGCAAAGAGCGACACCGGCGCTCTTTCACAGTCTATCTTAGTTAGTAGTTCGCGAGTGCGCACATGCATAGCCTCCGTGTCTGGCATACCAGCCTCGGCTTCAGGATTTGCGGCATAGTGCACCCCTGATATTTTTATATGATATTCAGTCTTCATTATAAATCAGCTTTTCATTCATAGTGAAAAGATGCTCGCAAAGGTACTCAATAAAAAGCGAATTACCAAATTATAATTCGCTTTTATTTTCGAAAAAAAAGAAAAGAGCCACACAAATGGTGGCTCTATGGGAACATCGTGTCTGTCACTCTGTGACCTATCTATTTCATTTATAAAACAGGGACCAGTCCATCTGGCTCTTCAAATATCCACCCCACGTATTATCGTTTTTCCTTCGTTTTGCTTGTTATTTCAGATTTAATTTGTAACTTTGCAGCGTCAAATGTTAAAT
>OCTX011889719.1_pt1 | contig 13157 bp, 10 predicted proteins | sample 1539691 | NCBI WGS metagenome assembly OCTX01 (sample SAMN02144231, study PRJEB22623) | gut metagenome | biome: sheep rumen | host: Ovis aries | place: New Zealand
TCTTCGTCAACTATGAAAAGGCAAACAAGGAATATCCCAATCTCTTTGGCTATAACACCAATGGTTCGCAATTGATGACGAAAGCGCTTGATGCTCAATATATGCAGCAATATGGTTCTCAGGGATATAAGAGTATCGGTGAAGGCAACGCAGACGATGTGTTGCGCAAGATTAACGAAATGGCAGCCAAGCAAGGGTATAATTATGGTGGTTCGTTTGCCAATCCCGACGTTTATACCAAGAGTGATAAGATTGGTGCTAAAATCGACTGGAACATCAATGAGTTCAATAAGTTCAGCCTTCGTTGGAGTTTCGTGAATGCCAAGCAACTCAACAATACGAGTTCTGCCACTTCGCTGAACGACATGAATTATGCTTATCCATTTAAGAGTAAGACCAATTCGTTTACCGCTGAATTGCAGAGTCGTATATCTCCGCAAATGAGCAATGAGTTCCGTTTCTCTTACGTACGTGTTCGCGATGAACGTGCAACGGGAACACCATTCCCGATGATTAGCATTCGCAACGTGGGAAGTGCACAATTAGTAGACCCAAGCGACGCATCTGGCAAGACTTACTTGATTAATCGTCGTGGTGGAACGGTAAACATCGGTAATGAACGTTCGTCAATGGCAAATCGCTTGGATCAAGACATCTTCACGTTAGAGGATAACTTCACTTGGTACAGGGGCAATCATACTTATACGTTCGGTACGCATAACGAACTTTATAAGTTTGCCAACCTCTATATCCAGGATGCTTTCGGAACTTATTACTTCAATGACTTAGACCATTTCAACAAGTATTACACCGATTTCATGGCTGGTACCATCGATCCTACATACGCTTATTTCAACCAATATCGTTATGGAATGGCGAACGTAAACATTACGGGCGACCCACGATGGGAGGCTTCTTTCATGGCTGGACAATTGGGATTCTATGCCCAGGATAAGTGGGAAATGACAAACAACTTCCAACTTACCTACGGTTTGCGTATGGATATTCCTGTTTTCTTCGATACGCCTGCCGAGAATGCTCCTTTCAATGCCTATGCACAATCTCGCGCTTACGCAACGCGTGCGGATGGTACGATGTTTGAAACAAAGCCTTATTGGAACGTGAAGACCAACCATCGTCTTTCAAGTGCGCCGCTATGGAGTCCGCGTGTTGGCTTCCGTTGGGACATCAACAACGATCGTCGCTTTATTCTTCGTGGTGGAGTGGGTATCTTTACGGGACGTATCCCATTTGTATGGATTAGCAACAACTTCTCAAATACGGGTTTGCAATTCTCTACGTATAACACGACGAGTACGAAAGGACTTGACTTGATTCTCAATCCTGATGCACAGATAAACAATGCTAATAAGTTGAAGGCTGTAGGTGGTTCGCAAACGGTGAATGTATATGAGGATCACTTTAAGTTTGCCCAAAACTTACGTATGAATTTAGGATTTGATTTCGAACTTGCAGGAATCAACTGGACAGCAGAGGCTATCTATTCGAAGACTTTGAACGATGTTTATTACAAGGATTTGACGTTAGAGGAAACGGGTAAGACATTCGGACAGACTTACGGCTACTTGTGGGATAATCGTCCGATGATGGCTTCTACTACTGGCGGAACCGAGTTTACGCATGTGTATGGATTGTATAATACGTCGAAGGGTTATACCGTAAACCTCTCCTTGAAGGCAGAGAAACACTTTGACTTCGGACTTGATTTGATGGCAAGTTATACGTGGACTCGTTCGCGTACGGTGAATAATGGTTCTTCATCGGTGGCTGAAAGTAATTTCCGTTACAACTATACTTATCGCAATCCGAATGATCCCGAGCTCGCCAACTCAGCTTTCAATGTTCCTCATCGCATTCAAGCTTCAGCGTTCTATCACTTGAGATATGGACATAACAAGGCTTGGACAACTACCATCGGATTGATTTACCAAGCTAAGAGCGGTTCGCCATACACCTTATATTATTATGGTGACGTGAACGGTGATGGACAGAATGGCAACGATTTGTTCTTTATCCCGACAAACGAACAGATTGACCAGATGCTTTTCGAGGCTACGACGTATAACAACCAAGCTTTGACGCAAGATATGCAACGTAGTTTGATGAAAGAATGGATTGCCGGCGATTCATATATGAGCAAACATCGTGGCGAATACTATAAGCGTTATGCTGACAACTTACCTTTTGAGCACCATTTCGATATTCACGTAGCACAGAAATATCAATTCAAGGTGGCTGGTCAACTACATGCGCTCGAACTATCTCTTGACATCCTGAATGTGGCAAACTTGCTTAACAAGGATTGGGGACATACTTACGGAGACGGTTTCGGTATTTATTATAGTCCAGTTAATTATCAAGGCAATGGCTATTATCAATTCACTGGCCAATATGCCGTTCGCAACTACAGCGATTATTATAGTCGTTGGCGCGGACAAGTAGGATTGAAGTATACATTCTAATCATATCATCACCCTCTGTTTTCTCTCTTTGGGAAGACAGAGGGCTAATCCTTAAATCAAAATAACGTAATAACGATATAACGTCATAACGTAATAACGAAAAAACTCAAATACTATGGAATTCAACAAATCTGGCTATTACTGGTTGGATACATGGATACTTGCCAATGTTATTCAACTGGCAACACAAGATTTTTGCACTCGTTTCTTGAATCGCACGAATGACCCATGTGGACGTCAATACGATCAGATGACACAAGCAGCACGCTCAGCGCCCGCCAATATCGCTGAAGGCAACTCGCGCCGTTGGACCTCGAAAGAAACAGAGATGAAACTCACGGATGTGGCTCGTGCAACGCTTTCAGAACTCGCTAACGATTATCTCAATTGGCTTTTGCGCCAAGATAGCATACCTTGGTCGATTCATTCCGTTGAGTATAAGGCTGTCTGCGCTATTCAACTTGAACGTCCAGACTATAATGATGACGTGCATTATAGGAGTAGCATTCATATCCTTGCCCAAAAGCATAAGTTCGACCAATGGTTTAATAGTGAAGATTCTATCACCGTTGCAAATTGCCTGCTTGCACTTTGCAATCGTCTTATCATGATGCTGGGCCGTCAGATAGAACGCCAAATAGAAGTGTTCAGAGCAGAAGGAGGTTTCACCGAGAAACTAACAGCAGAACGTCTTGCCTATCGTACCCAACAAAGCATCCAAGCCGATGCCCCCACCTGCCCAGTATGTGGAAAACCTATGATTAAGCGTGTAGCAAAAAAAGGAATAAACTCAGGCCGAGAATTCTGGAGCTGCAGCAATTATCCCAATTGTAATGGAACAAGAAGTATTAACCAAACATCAAAATAACATATCACCAAAACACCAAAATAACAAAACACCAAAATAACATAATCTCAAAATAACAATGCGCCGAAATAACCTCCGAGATATATTTCATTCTACAGAGCCCTTTTGAGCACTTAATCTTGACATTTATTCGTATCGAATAGCTTTCACGGGATGGATGTGAGAGATAAGATAGCTGGGGGCAATCAATACCGTTACGCAAATCAACATCGTTGCGATATTGACGAGGATGATAAGGGGGATGTTAATTTCAACGGGAACGGTGTTCACGTAATAAGTGGCTGGGTCAAGTTTGATGAGTGACGTATATTTCTGCAACAATAAGAGTCCCAATCCTAATATGTTGCCCCAGATAAGTCCTCTTCCGATGATGAAGGCGGCAAACCAAAGGAAGGTCTGACGGATAGTTTTGTTGCGTGCGCCCATTGCTTTCAGAATGCCAATCATATTCGTTCGTTCCAGTATGATAATCAACAAACCGCTAATCATGGTAACGCCAGCAACGGCAATCATCAATGCCAAGATAATCCAAACATTCATGTCGAGCAAGTCCAACCATGAGAAAATGGCAGGGTTGGATTCCATGATAGTAAGCGACGAATAAGTTTCACCATAACTATCTATGGTTCTGTGTACTTGGTCGATAATACGATCTTCCACCTCGTTGATACGACTGAAATCATGAACGGTTAGTTCGGCTCCACTTGTTTGGTCGGGTTCCCAACTATTTAATTTCACCACTGAGTATAGGTCAGCCAGACAGATAACCATATCATATTGCGAGAGGTTGGTTTGATAGATACCGACAATCGTGTACTTTCTTGCTCGTACCCCTTGATAATCGATGAAATAACAGAATAATTGTTGGTTGAGCTTGATTTTCAATTGGTCGGCAATCGTCTTCGAAATGACAATCTTATTTCCGCTACTCTCGTCAGAGAAATGGGGAATATATCCCTCAACCATGTTTTGATGGATAAACGTAGAGTCGAATTCAGGACCAACACCCTTAAACAATACACCAAGGAAATCATTGTCGGTCTTGAGAATACCTTGTTTGTAAGCATATCTCTGTACGTGCTTCACACCTTCTATCCCTTTCAGCACTTTCATCATGGAATCACCCATCTGGATGGGATATTGTTCTGATGATTGTAAAGTGAGATAGTCGGCTACTTGAATATGACTTCCAAATCCTACAACCTTGTCGCGAATAGTATGCTTGAATCCCAATACCACGCAAACGGAAATAATCATCACGGCAAGTCCCACGGCTACACCAGCCGTGGCTATTCGGATAACAGGTTTAGACACTTGTCGTTTCTCCTTGTTATCGCTATAAATGCGTTTTGCTATGAATAGAGGGAAATTCAAACTATCACGTATGGTTTATATGCTAATCCATTAATCCTCCAAGGTTCTTCCAGGATAGAGTTCCAAAGCCTTGCGCAATACTACCAAAGCCCTTTGCAGGTCTTTCTTTTTCAAGACGTAGGCAATACGAACCTCGTTGATGCCAGCACCTGGTGTGGTATAGAAGCCAGCGGCAGGAGCCATCATCACCGTTTCGCCCTCATAATTGAATTTCTCCAAACACCACCGACAGAACTTCTCGCTATCGTCAACGGGTAATTTAGCTACGGTATAGAAAGCACCCATTGGGATAGGGGAGTAAACGCCTGGTATTCTGTTCAGTCCATCAATCAAGCACTTACGTCTTTCTACGTATTCATCGTAAACGTCACGGTAATACTCTTCGGGAGCATCCAAGGAAGCTTCAGCTACTACCTGTCCAATCAATGGAGGAGAAAGACGAGCCTGACAGAACTTCATCACGGCAGAACGCACTTCCTTGTTCTTGGTAATCAATGCGCCAATGCGGATTCCGCACTCAGAATAACGCTTGGAAACGGAATCAATCAAGATAACGTTTTGTTCAATGCCTTCCAAGTGACAGGCTGAGATGTAAGGACTTCCCGTATAGATATACTCACGATAAACCTCATCGGAGAAAAGATACAGGTCGTATTTCTTCACCAAGTCACGAATCTGGTTCATCTCCCTGCGTGTGTAGAGATAACCAGTAGGGTTGTTGGGATTGCAAATCATGATGGCTCGTGTGCGCTCATTGATGAGTTCCTCGAATTTCTCTACTTTCGGGAGAGAGAAACCTTCCTCAATCGTGGTGGCAATGGTACGAATCTTGGCACCTGCTGAAATGGCAAACGCCATGTAGTTGGCATAAGCAGGTTCTGGAACGATAATCTCGTCGCCAGGATTCAAACAACTCATGAAGGCAAACAATACCGCTTCGGAACCGCCCGAAGTGATAATAATGTCATCGGGAGTGACATTGATGTTGTATTTCTTGTAATATCCCACCAGTTTCTCGCGATACGACAAGTATCCTTGACTGGGAGAATACTCCAATATTTCACGGTCAATACTCTTAAGCGCTTCCAATCCTACCTTGGGAGTAGGCAAGTCGGGTTGTCCGATATTGAGATGGTAGACCTTGATGCCTCTTTTCTTAGCCGCAGCAGCCAATGGTGCTAACTTCCTAATAGGCGACTCAGGCATCTCAAGTCCACGTACAGATATTTCTGGCATTTCTATAAATATTTATATTGCGGTGCAAAGGTAATAAAAATATCTATCTTTGCGGATAAAAATAGGACAAAATTGATGGATAAGCATGAAAGTTATGGGTAAGATGTGATTATATTCTCAATTATTTTGCTTAACTTTGCGCACTCAATTAACGAAAAGTATATAATCATGAATAGTAGAACAAGTAAATGGTTTGAAACATCTGTCAGATATGAAAGGCAGATGGACGATAGTTCACAGAAGAAGATTACTGAATTGTATGTAGTGGAAGCCTTGAGCTTTAGTGAGGCTGAGGTAATGATTACGCAAGAGATGTCTTCATACGTGAGCGGTGAATTTGAAGTGAAGAACATTACGCCCGCAGCATATAGCGAGATATTTTTTAGTGAGAATGCTAATGATGACCGTTGGTACAAGGCACGTCTGTCGTTTATTACCATCGACGAAAAGACTGAAAAGGAAAAGCGCAGTAGCGTAACTTATCTGGTACAGGCATCAACATTCAACGCAGCCGTGAAGAATATCGAGGACGTGATGTCGGGAACATTGATTGATTACGTGATTTCCAATATTACGGAAACGAAAATCATGGACGTGTATACGCATGATGAAATCGTGAAGCCCAAAACAGCTGACGACAAACCTGAATATGAGCAATAACCATTAAGCGTTTTGGCATGATGTTTCCAGTAAGAGAATCTATCCGTCAAATCCTATCCGAATTGCCCGAAGGCGTGAAGTTGGTGGCGGTAAGCAAGTTTCATCCCAACGATTACATAGAAGCTGCTTACCAAGAAGGCCAACGTGTGTTTGGTGAGAGTAGGGAACAGGAATTGGCAAAGAAAGTGGTCAGTCTACCTCAAGACATCGAATGGCACTTTATTGGTCATCTGCAAACCAACAAGGTAAAATACATCGTTCCGTATATCTCGATGATTGAGGCCGTGGATTCGTTGAAGTTGCTGAAGGAAATCAATAAGCAAGCCGAGAAATGCAATCGCGATGTGGATGTGTTGCTCGAATTGCATTTGGCAAAGGAAGAAACGAAAAGCGGCTTTGATTTGGATGAGTGTCGCGCATTATTGGAAAGTGGGGAATGGAGACAACTCTCGCACGTGCATATTCGTGGATTGATGATGATGGCATCATTTGTTGACGATGAAAAACAAATACGTGAAGAGATGATGCAGGCATCTAATTTCTTCGATGAAGTCAAGGAGAAATATTTCCATGATGACCCACTATTCTGCGAACGATCTTGGGGAATGAGTCATGACTATCAAATAGCGATAGAATGTCATTCTACAATGGTGAGAATAGGAACCAGTATTTTTGGACCGAGGGTATATTAAAAAAGGGAAACTGAACGTTTCCCTTTTTCGTTTATTTGATGATAAACTTCTTATTGTTCTTGATGTAAATGCCTTTTCTCAATGGGTTGTTATCATTAGATAACTTCCTGCCGTCAAGCGTGTAAATGGCATTGTCATTCGTATTGATATCTACAATCGTGTTTTCAATGGCATTGGTAATATCCGTAACGAAATCAAATAGAATCTTACCCGTTGAAACATCTTCCCTAACGTTAACGATGGCTTGTTTTACTTCAGGGTCACCGATTTGCCATTTGTAGTTAGGCAAGTTCATCTCGTATTTCAAATCAGTTACTTGTTGTATACCTGGGAACGGGTCACCAGCGATATTATTATAATAGTCACTATTGCCATACATAGTACCCGTTTCAGGATTGATGAATCTCTCGTCTCCCACTTTGTAAGAACTCATCAACCAACCATCTGCGGGAACGACAGCCATACGTGGCTTGCCTTCTACGTTATTGGGATAATCGTTGACATTAACGACGTCGCTCTTGTAATTAACGTGGTATACGAGCAGACCATGACCTTTTTGTCTGGTATTCCATCCCTTGTTTTGGATATTCTCCAACAAGAAATACTCTCTCTTTGTTGCATCGTTGGGATTCATGAAACGATAAGCCTTACCGCCATAGTCAATAGGTTCAATCTCTATATCTTTCTGGTCGGTGGTTAATGTGTCTATCTTCATCCATTCCATTGTCTCGCGTTCCCATGCTGTGTAAGGAGGAGGGAAGTTTCCACTTGCAAGATATTCTCCGAAATCCATCAAGTCCCAGATTTCCATTTCTTGATTGTCGAGTACGCTTTGGTCTTGTGGATATAAATCGGGCAATCCCATGCAATGAGAGAACTCATGACAGAACAAGCCGATACCATTGATATGGCAAAATGGTTCTACGGAGTAAGCACCTGGGAAGCCGTTCAACTCATTACAATCCAACCACCTATATACCTTCGCACCATCAAAAGTACCTATGTTGCTACCGTAAGATGATGGCCAAATCCAGTTACTTGGGTTTGTCAGATAACTACTTGAATATCCTGCATACACTACACATACGAAATCCACGTACCCATCACCGTTAGAGTCGTACTCTGGTTTAGAGAAGTCGATGATGTTATCAGCCGTGGCACAAGCATCTCTTACCAAGGAACTTCCTTTTCCTTTACCTCCGTAGTAAGAAGCCTTTCTGTTTATCTTTACAGGACCATATACGTCGAAAGAAGGAGTATATTTACCGAAACTGCTATCCTCGAAATACTTCTTTACGCTACCTGCCAAAGATGCTTCACCATTGACTAACTCTGGATCGCCATAGTGTTCGCCATTGAAATAATACTCAAATGACTTCTTGGGATTAGGCAATGTAAATGCTGTATCGGAAAACTCTACCAAGATAACGATACCCTTCACGTTTCCAAAATGAGGGGTATACAGACCATTGTCATTGATAACTGCCTTTCTTGCTGCTTTGCGGATGTTATCTTGCGCTACTTTCAGGAAGTTCTCTTTGTTTTGCTTGGATATAAGAACTTGTTCCTCTATATTACGTTCTCCCTTGTTGTGGGCAAGTTGGTCTGTAGCCTTGATATAACCTTCTTCATCAATGCTTGCAATATAAAAACCATTTCCTTGGCGAACGATGATGGCACCGTCGGATGTCGTTATCCAATTAAAATCTTTATTACCGTGACCTAAAATAGTTAAACTTGTTCCATCTGACTGAGTTACTACGATGGGGAGACGATATGCGCCTGATGCCCATGTTGATAATACAGCGAAGATGAAACAAGATAAAAGTACAAATCTTCTCATGAATTATCTTACCTTGTTTATTCTATACCTTATTATATATTATTGCTTGGCTTCGGCTTCTGTCATATCACCTTCAATTACCAAACGAGTCATCTCGGGTACACCGTTTGTCCTGACGGTAATGGTCTTCTTGAAATGACCTGGGAACTTTCCCTTTCCGTTATAGGTAACCTTGATTTCGCCCTTTTGACCTGGTGCAACGGGTTGCTTGGTATATGACGGAATGGTACAACCACAACTGGCTACTGCTTGGTTGATTACCAATGGTGCTTTGCCTACGTTAGTGAATGTAAACGTACACTCGCGTACTGGGTCGTTCTCTGAAAACGTACCGAAATTGTGAGAAACCTTGTCGAATTTGATTTCAGCATTTTCTTGGGCATTGACGATAGTCATGCAAGAAAACAACATCAACGTAAATAAAAATAACTTTTTCATATCTTTATATTTATTTCTGTGCAAATTTAACTAAAAGACGATAAATGATTGAGTAGGATTAAAAGAATTAAACATTTTTTATTATTGTCAATCATTATTTTTGATTAATTTATAATACTCACTGGCTCCTAACAAGAAACAGCCCGTACCGAAGTCTTCAAAATCTGGTACGCTCGTATAGGTAACTGGTTGCGAGTCGGAAGGTTGTTTTCCCGTTCCTTGAACAAATCCTAAGAATCCATCTGCATGAACGCTTTCGGTTTGCAAAGCATTCCAAACCTTGTCGCAAATAGGCTTATAGATTTTCTCTTTTAACACTTTATTGCGTACGCCCCAGCTCATTCCGTAAAGGAAAAGACTTGTACCCGTTGTTTCCTTGCCTCCAAAAGTAGTGGGAGATACAAGGCTACAATTCCAGAAACCATCTTCGCGAATGCATGAAGCAAAGGCATTGCTCATCAAAACGAAGTCTTTCTTGAGTTCTTTATAGTATTTATCTTTCTTGGGTAATAGGTTCATCACGCGCACCAATGCTGCATAAACCCAACCATCGCCACGACTCCAGTAGCAATCCATTCCGTCTTTCTCCTTATATGGTGGTACGAAATCTGCATCACGCCACCAGAAACCAGATTGCTTGTTGAACAATCCACCGCCACATTCGTTTCTTGTCCAACGATACATTTTCATGGCATGGTCGGCATATTTCCTGTCACCTGTAATCTTATACACTTGGAAATAGAGAGGCATAGCCATTTGAATAGCGTCAATCCAAGTCCAATAGCCTAATTTGCCAGTAGCCATCTGATTGTCTAAATTTTCAATGATAGCCTTGATTTTCTGCTGGTCTTTGCTTCCTGTTTGGATATAGCGGTCAATATAAGTCTGTCCACAACATTGGTCATCTGCGTCTGTTGTCTTCACGCCATTGCGAGGTGTCCATTGGTGGAAGTTTGCCCATTTATCCGTATAGTCAGCATAACGCTGGTCGGGGTCTATCTCATACAAAGCCATCAGTCCCTCATAATATACGCCTCTTGTCCACAAGCTACTTGGGCGAATCTTCTTGACGAAGGTTGGGGTGGTAGGATCTGCGTATTTGTTCATGAAGTAATTGTTCACCTTTCTCGTTGTTGTCAACACATCATTTGCGTTTTGTGCGAACATAGTAACAGAGAATAATAAGATGATAGCTGTTGTGAAAAATTTCTTTGTCATAATGATAGGATGATTTGTTTTTGCAAAGATAATGTTTTTTTATGGCACAGAAAGCATTTATTGAATAAATTTTTTATAATTCCAACAATTTATTGTACTTTTGCGCATCGAATTTAAAACAACTAATAAAATATGTATAGGACAAATACTTGTGGAGAACTTCGTCTCTCTGATGCGGGTAAGCAGGTTACATTGGCTGGTTGGGTGCAACGCACTCGTAAAATGGGCGGAATGACATTCGTTGACCTTCGTGATAGATATGGTTTGACGCAATTGGTTTTCAATGAGGCAGACAATGAGGAATTGTGTACTCGTGCCAACAAACTCGGTCGTGAGTTCTGTATTCAAATCAAGGGAATCGTTAGTGAACGTGAAAGCAAGAACGCAAAGATACCTACGGGCGATATTGAGATTCTTGTTAAGGAATTGAATATCTTGTCGGAAAGTGTCACGCCACCATTTACCATCGAAGACGATACCGATGGCGGAGATGACATTCGTATGAAATACCGTTATCTGGATTTGAGAAGACCTGTGGTACGTAAGAATCTCGAACTTCGTCATCGTATGACGACCATGATAAGAAACTTCCTCGACGCACAGAATTTCATAGAGGTGGAAACACCTATATTAATTGGCTCTACTCCAGAAGGTGCACGCGACTTTGTTGTGCCTTCTCGCATGAATCCAGGTCAATTCTATGCACTTCCACAGAGTCCGCAAACCCTCAAGCAATTGTTGATGGTAAGTGGTTTTGATCGTTATTTCCAAATCGCAAAGTGTTTCAGGGATGAAGACTTGCGTGCTGACCGTCAACCAGAGTTCACGCAGATTGACTGTGAGATGTCTTTCGTTGACCAAGAGGATGTTACCAGTCTTTTCGAGGAGATGTGCAGACAGATGTTCAAGAACATCTTGGGCGTAGAATTACCTGTTAAACTCCAACAACTTTCTTGGCATGAAGCCATGAGACGATTCGGTTCTGACAAGCCCGACTTGCGATTCGGTATGGAATTCGTTGAATTGATGGACGTATTGAAAGGTACGGGTTCGTTCAGCGTATTCAACGATGCTGAATATATCGGTGCCATCTGTGTTCCTGGATGTGCTAACTATACCAGAAAACAACTCGACCAACTTACTGATTTCGTAAAGCGTCCTCAAGTGGGTGCAAAGGGAATGGTATACGTGAAATACAATGAAGACGGAACAGTGAAGAGTTCTATTGATAAGTTCTATGCTCCCGAGATATGGCAAAGCGTCAAGGAAAAGATGGGGGCTAAAGATGGCGACCTCGTTTTGATGTTGAGTGGAGACAATGCCAATAAGACTCGCATTCAACTCTGTGCCTTGCGTCTGGAGATGGGTAGTCGTCTTGGATTGCGCGATAAGAATAAGTTCGAATGCCTTTGGATTGTCGACTTCCCCTTGTTTGAGTGGAGTGATGAGGAACAACGCCTGATGTCTATGCACCATCCGTTTACCATGCCTAATCCAGACGATATTCCATTGTTGGAAACAGAACCAGAGAAAGTACGTGCGAAAGCTTACGACTTCGTTTGCAACGGCGTAGAACTTGGTGGCGGTTCTCTTCGTATTCACGATGGTAAGTTGCAAGAGAAGATGTTCAAGATTCTCGGATTCACTCCAGAAAAGGCAATGGCACAATTTGGATTCCTCATCAATGCATTTAAGTACGGTGCACCACCTCATGCTGGTTTGGCATTTGGGTTGGATCGTTTCGTGTCTATTATGGCTGGTTTGGATTCCATACGCGATTGTATTGCCTTCCCAAAGAACAACTCTGGTCGTGACGTAATGCTTGATGCGCCTTCTACTTTGGATATTAAACAGTTGGAAGAATTGCAAATAAAACTTGACCTACGTCAAGAAAATTGAAAATTGTGGTTATGTTATCGTTAAATCATTGATTTTAAGCTAAATAATTAGTTGTTGTATCAAATAAAATTACTAATTTTGCAGCGTAAAAATAAAAGATTGACATTAAGGTAACTCAATTTAATTATTGTTTTAATAAAATTATGGCAGAAAAGAAAGCAACTACAGCTAAAGCAGCAGCTCCTAAGAAGGCAGCAGCTCCAAAGAAAGTAGTAAAGAAAGTAGAAGTAGCAGTTAACGCAGAAAACGTTGGTTTCCGTGCAGGTGATGTTTACAATGCATTGGCAGAATCTGAAAAGGCTCTGACAGTAGCTGAGATTTCAAAGAAGGCTAAGATCACGGTAGAGGAAACTTATCTTGGAATTGGTTGGCTTTTGAAAGAAGGTAAGGTTAAAGGTGAAGAAAACAAGATTTCTTTGGCTTAATTAATTCTTAAGAATATTATA
>OCTX014524243.1_pt1 | contig 13152 bp, 11 predicted proteins | sample 1539691 | NCBI WGS metagenome assembly OCTX01 (sample SAMN02144231, study PRJEB22623) | gut metagenome | biome: sheep rumen | host: Ovis aries | place: New Zealand
CATAATGAAGGCAAGAAGTTCTTCGCACAATACTTCATCTGCCTGACAACACCAGGATATACCTTCTTCCCGGAGTCCGAAATGCATCTGGCACAGCCGAGTCACATGGACCGCAAGTTTCTCAAGACCACACGTTCTAAGATCCTTTGCATACTCTCTAAAATGGTCATCATCCAACCAGTGATTTACGAACATCATCCAATCAAAAATCTGTCTGAGGCCAAGCCCGTTATACAGGTGCTGCTTGATATGCCATAAAAGCTCCATACCATTCTGCTTCCACGGCAAAATCGGAAAAGTATCCGGTCCCAGTTTATTCATTTCCACAGAGCGTAGACCCGATACAATATACTTTCTGATCGCATTACCGCACGGATCTTTTTTCACATCTCCTGGGGACTGATGCACCTCGAATATTACTTTATACTTAATAAGCATGGTGTGATATTGGGCTCCATCCTCGCCGACGACCTTAAAACCGTTCTCTTTTAAGACATCGATTGCCCTGCGATAGTCTTTCGGTCTTACCAAAAGATCGACATCTCCCATATTTCTGAATTCCGGTACAGGATAATAGCATGCAGCCGCAGTCCCCTTAATGACAGCTACAGGAATCTTAGCATTGCTGATCAGTTCAATAGCCAGACTCTGGACGCTGAACATCTGCACATATCGCTGTATGGCATCTCTCCGCGCCTGATCCCACTTATGCATGTATTCCTGCGGAATCTCACGGTGCTCAGATATGACACAAAACGGGAGCGCAATAACTGCCTGCTGGCGCATTTCCCTGTAAACCGCTTCCCAAAGGTCTATGTCTGCCGGATATTCAGTTGGCATAGCTTTATTATTGAATAAAGCTTCTTCCATCAGCGAAAAGATAACTCTATTCTTGTCATAATGTTGTGTTTTATACTGCATATCTGCCATGAAGTACTCGAATAATCTCCATTATCAATTCTGCTAATTGTCCGCGGAAAATGTAACTTTGGTAATACTTATTGCCCGATATCTACCACCGATATCTCCATCGGGTTGTTCACTCTGGGCACGCCATGCTCGCCGGCAAGGCCGCCTGATATGATCATCGTTCCCCAGTAGTCCATGCCGGCTCCACCTCCGTAGTGGCTCCATAGTGTATCAGAATATATAGGATATTTCCCGAGGTCGTACATAGGCCACCAGCCCCATTCCGGGGCATACAGTCCACCTTTGAATGGCACACGTATCAGTCCGCCATGGGTGTGTCCGCATAGGGCGAGATCCAACCCACCGCCTTCAAATGCTCTGTACCAAATCACAGATTCAGGATAATGGCACAGCAGGATATTTATACCATCTCGTTCTCTAAGGTCTGCTGTCAGCGCACTATCCTTTTCCTCCCAATAGTAGTGAGTCGTGATTCCGCAAAGATTCACAATACAATCTTCATTCATCTTTAGCTGCACAGTTTCATTTTCAAGCTGTATGGCCCCGGCATCTGCGAGTTCAGCATTTAACTTTTTATAAACCTCCGGTTCACTATTTTGCACATCCCCCTCATGGTTCCCGTCAACATAATACACAGGAGCAATCTGAATAAGGCGCTGCGTTAGAACCACGAGAGACTCAACGGATTCCTCTGCGCGAGTACGCTCAACCATGTCACCGAGGTATACAATAATATCCGGGTCTGATTCCCGGACTTTGTTGACAACTCGCTCCTGATCCTTACCTAGCATGCTGCCATGGAGGTCGGCAAGAGCTGTGATTCGCACATTGCCAGATGAATGGGCAGGGACAGTATACTCGTGAACCTCGATAAGTTGACCACGGACGAGTGCAGCAATTGCGATGAACACGATAACTGTAAACAGACAAATCAGTACTTTAAGAATAGTCCCTAAGCGACTGACTTTCTTATCCATTTTGACGCTTGATTGTTTTCTTTCTTTTGTGTTTCTTAAGCGCATTTCTCGCTTTTTTTCGTTTCCTTTCATAATTAAGCAAACTTGGATCACCGAGAATTCTCCAAGCTCGATAGATGGGCGGGAATTTAACTAACCCCCACACAACCAGTCTGTCCTCTACGTTAAGCTCAGGAAGGTATATCTCCAATTGTTTTAGGAGCTCTTTACATTTTTTTAGGGTATCGCCATAATTCAAAGAGAACATCTCACTATACCGGGCAGACAGAACAGATTTATAGCAGCGCATAATAATTCTTTCGCGCCTTTCTGCACCATCAAGATTCTTCAAATATCCTACCAACACCGATACTGCATCCAAAATTCCCTGGCCCATAGGCGAATTTGATACAGAACCGGGCCGCGTATAATAGTAATACAACTTTGCCTCAGTCAGGCGAAACTTCATGTTGCTTTGGTATAAAAGCTCGTTGAAACAGATATCTTCTATCGGTTCTGTTCCCGAAATATATCTCAACTCGCCTATGACAGATTTCCGAATCAGCCTTGCCCAGACATGTGTCCGCGCATGGTAGTCCTTATGTACTTCTTCAATTGAAGCACTCCTGAATTCTGGTCCAGAAAAATCAGAATCCTTAACCATATCATTAAACATATTCAGGAATCCACAGATTACAATATCAGTATCATCTAACGCACCCGTCAAAAGGATTTTGAGATAATCTTTGTGAATCCAGTCATCTGCGTCAACAAACGCAATCCACTCACCTTGGGCAACATCAAGGCCTGTATTGCGGGCAGCTGATGTCTTAGCGTTTTCCTGATGAATTACTCGAATCCGATCATCTTTAATAGCATACTCATCACATATGATTCCACATCTATCCGGACTGCCATCATCCACTAGAATCAGTTCAAAGTCTATAAAACTCTGTAACAGTATGCTGTCAATGCAACGTGGCAGATAGCGTTCCACATTATAAACCGGTACAATTATGCTGACACCAGGCATAGTTACAACCTCTTTTTTGATACTAGCAATATCTCTGTATATATCCACTCACATCAGTGTGCGCCCTAGAGTGCAATAAAGAATGGTACTACTTTTCCCAAAGTCCAACTCTATTCAACCATACCATTATATTATTCAATAATGCATTACTACCTAATTGTTTAGAATATACTCCACAAACTCCCTCACAGCTCCGTGCCCACCATCATGTTCACATACATAATTTACCCGCTGTTTTACTTCGTCCACTGCGTCACGAGGGCAGGCGCTCATACCACAGAGTTCGATGCAAGGAAGGTCTGTTAAATCATCACCGATGTAGGCAATATCAGCCTGATTTACATTATACTTTGCCGCAACTTCCATCAGCTTTGGCAGCTTATTCTGCACCCCCTGATGCAACTCCTTGATTCTCAACTCTGAAGCGCGGTTATCTACTATAGCTGAATGTCTTCCTGTAATAATAACCGGTATAATACCATACTCGGGCAGCATATTGACAATAGCATATCCGTCTTTTACGTCAAATGCTTTCATTACTTCACCATTCACACCCATATAGATTTTCCCGTCCGTAAGTGTACCATCTACGTCCATGACAATCAGCTTAATCTTCAATTGAATCTCCTTTAATTATCTTCAGTGTAGGATGAGAAGCGAGAAGATGTCACGAAGCGAACCTGTGTATTCTTGTTGTTTCTACTCTTCATATAATCTTCCAGCATTTCACTTAGTTCCCTGTTCATAGATACAACATCCACATTATCAGTTGATATTTCCAGATACTTATTGGCATAATTCTCATTGTTGTTACTGTAACCATCAAATCCAGCTATCGATATTTCAGATACTCCTACAATATCTAAAAGACGCAATAACATGATCATAGAGTTATCTAAACGCTCCCATCCACATTTGACGAGTTTAGGAAATGATACTACAATTGTTTTTTCATCTGACGGAATATTCAAATTAGAAGTCAGGATTTTATTTGATTTCTCAAACCGATCACTATTAACCCAATAACGATAGCGTTTTGCATTACTCATATAAATGTAATCCGACTTAATTCTATCGTGAAGAAAGTTCACTGATATGACTATTGGGTCATTGTTATATATATATTCCAGGACTCGATCAAGTTCACTGCTTACTGTTCTACCAGGGGCAAGAAGCAGTACTTTTCTTTGTCCGATCGTTTTTCTGAGGGATTGAATCGCGTCCGTGTCGTCCACTGTTGACTGCATTAGTTCTATATAGGTTTTTTCCAGAAGATCATAATCATAACGTTTCCGTGCTTGAGCCCCAATCTTATTTAAAATAAAGCGTATATCCTTGGATCGAATACTATTCTTTTTATTTAGATACGCTATATTGTTTACATGAGAACCAAAACAGCCGGCGACAAAAAACCTTGTGGTATATCCCCAGGTACAGCGCGTGCTAATATTCTCCATGTAGCCATCTATCGTATCCAAAATGGCGTCCATATCATAATTAGCACCATGTTCACACATATATTGCACAATCAGTTCCGTAGGTGTGTTTCCGGCTCCCCGTCCCATGCCATTTAGCGTTCCGTCAACAATAACTTCTCGCTTTCCTACAGTCATACGAACAAATTCCTGAGAAAGCGCATTTGACAACTGCATATTATTATGAGAATGGAAACCTATCTTGCATGACGGTATAAGATTGTGATTGATAATTTCAAAGACTCTATGTAAGTCTTCCTGATACATACTTCCAAATGTATCAACAATTGATAGGCAATACGGCTCTAGTTCATTAATCATATTGAGAAACTCAATCAATTCGATGTCCGTATAGCCAAGTATATCCACAGGTTGAATAAATAATTTATACCCCTTATCTTTTATGACACGACAGGTTTCAAGTGCATCAATGCGTTCATTTTTAAAAAAGCATTCCCGCACCGCATCAACCGAGTCACCTGTACAAACATCCAGATTTTCTACAGAATACCGGCTGTAATCTGCAAGGACAGTGATGCAACATCCTTCTTTATTCTCAGGCACAAAACGTTTTGCATCAGATGAATTTCGATAGACGGTTTTTCCTTCTCCAAATCCTTCATTTTGGAAAAACCCTATTTCTATATAATCAATCCTGGCTTTGATAAGCCCCTTTATTATTCCACGGATTGTCTCATCACCAAAAGTTTTGTCAAGCAGGTAAGCCCCATCCCTCAGCGTACAGTCGAGGAGTTTTGCATGATTCATTTCAGTTCTCCTTGAGACTCTTTTCTACAGCAAGACGGACATGTTCTAAGTCCTTCGGCGTATCGACAGAAAGCGTGCTGCAGTCAATCTCCTTGAGCTTGACCTTTTTCCCATTTTCCAGGAAACGATATAAATCCAGCTCTTCCGCTTCCTCCAGCCTGCTCCGAGGAGTTGAATGGTAAAACTCAAGTGCTTTCTTAGAGAAAGCTGCAATTCCCACCAGCTTCTTATACTCAAATTCCATACTTCCCTTTGGATACGGAATTGGGCTGCGGCTTGCCCACATTGCTTCGCCTTTTGCATTAACAACTGCCTTAATATTAGTTGGATCAACAACTTCCACCGGGTTTTTGATGCGCGTCATGATGTTTGAATAATAATACTCTAAATCATCCATATCATCATCATCCGGAAGCGTTCTCTGAATAACTGCCGGGTCAATTAGGGGCTCATCTCCGTTTATGCAGAGAAAAATATCTCCATCTATTTTTGTAGAAACCTCCCAGACACGATCATTCGGAGTCTTATGCTCTGTTGAAGTCATTAGCACATTAATGCCAAGGTCTTCCGCTGCTTTGAAAATTCTATCATCATCTGTAGCGACATATACCTCATCCAGGTCAGCCTTAAGCGCCTGCTGATATACCCACCAGACCATAGGCTTTCCACAAATATCACTGAGCGGTTTTCCCGGAAAACGGGACGAATTATACCTGGCTGGAATAACACCGATAGTTTTCATTATAGTATACCTCCTCATCAAAAATGAATATTATCAAAATCAACGCGTTCAAAGACCTCCAGTTTTCCTCCTCTGGTCGCATTAAAAACTCTAAAGGTCTTCATTTTCTGGCTTAATTTCTCGATATCAATATATGCTTCTGTCGCTTCATCGACATGAAAACCCAGGTCTTTAATATCAGAGTTGTAGTCTTTTGCGAAATGGCTTTGGACAGTGTTGTCTTCGATTACCTTGCCATTTTTATCTACCATTTTGGAGAAATTATGATCTACTCCGAGTAAATAGATTTCAGAGAATCCCATATAAATCGCAAACTGTACACAGGTTGTTGTTACCGTCCCTCGGCATCGAACGCTGTGCGGAATATCAATCGATAAATTATACGTTTCCGGACAATTAGACTGATAGTCCATCCAGAAATAACTTGCTCCAGCAACTGTGATATCTTCATACCACTTAAGATTTACAGGAATGAATTTTGCTTCCGCACTTAAAGCCGATGCCTCCTTCTGAACGCCACGCAGCACATTAGCGTCTTCACTTATGTAATAAGTCGGACGCCAGTCTGTTTGGTCGAAGATCTTATATATACGGTTTGTACCAAAGCTCGTAACACCTTTTTCATGCAATACCTGCAAATCAATTGCGCTCAGACTTGGACCATTCCCGATAACAAAGCATTTCTGTCCAAAGTGTTTATCTTTATAACTCTTCAGTTCTTTCCCAAACCTCGTTTTTTCAAAATGCTTGCTCTGATATGCTTGTACATGTGATTCGATATATTTATAAATATATGTGTGTGATAAATCCATATTACCTCCGTGTACTAAATGTGTCTCTTAAACAATTGCTTCAGATAGTTTATTACTAGCGTGGTTGATTGGGACTGCCAATAATAGTGTTAAGCAAAAAAGCATTATATAGCTAGGTGTTTTCTCAGGGGCAAACAATCCAAATATCCTATTATTCAGTAAAAAAGAATGTATTAAATACACCTCCATAGAATACTTTCCCATAATCTTCAAGAATTTAGAACCTGAAAAGTAGCTTGACACCCCAATAAGGCAAATTATAAATGTAATCATATAGGTATTCTCTACGAGTACAGGTATAATCCATCCGCGGAAATAAATCACACCATAGGTAAGAAATAAAACAACTAAAGATATTAACTGTGACTTTATTCCTACCAGTATAGGAAATAGCTGTTTCTCATAGCGTGCGAGAATAAGACCTAATGGAAAAAACAAGCAGGTATTATACCAATAATCAGGTATATCTAATAAAATCGCTATGAAATAATAAGCAAATGTAGATAACGCCAACATAATTATCTTCATATGTTCCTGCTTGCTGAAACGGAAACTAATATAAAAAAGCAAATACAGTAATAGCTGAACTTTCATATACCAAAGGGGGGAACGACCCATCTGTAAAGTAACTAGTTCAAAAAAGGCTCTTGTCAATGGTAGTTTTTCCTTTAGAAGTATACAGCTGGCAACAAATATCGCGTATACAATTATATATGGAGACAAAACACGCACAAATCTCTTGGGAAGAAACTCCTGTAAGTAGTTTTCTTTTTTCTTCCAACTTTTAAACAACCCATACCCAGACAGAAAAAAACAAAGTGCAACACCGACAATACCTGTAACAGACCAGAAAAAAGATGCATTCAGAGGTGCACCGACAGTTGCATGTGTGAGGACGATCATTATCATTCCTACACCGCGCAACTCTAAAGAACTGTCCTTCTTCAGCTCATTTCTAATTGATGATACTCTGTGAACTCCAATTAAACTACAAAGAGGTATAACAATATATAAAAACACTATCAGAAGCGACATTTTTAAAACTTCCTCTTATTCAATACGGTTTTTCTCAAAATCTGTGAGAAAATATCACGAATTAGTCCTTTCTCGTACTCATTCATAACAAATCTCCAGATGAATAGACAATATGCGACTGTATAAATAATTATACCTGCTATCATAATCTGCACTTTATAAAAGTCGATTTGCCTCGATATTAATAACGCAACTATACACATAAGACCTGGTATCACATAAACTATGCCTGTCTCTTTCCAGAATCGTCCAATCTCCAATCCTGTTTTTTTCCAATAATACCAGTTCATAACAAACCCCTGACCGATAACAACCGCAATTCCAGTCATCAATGCAGCGCCAACAATACCTAAAGATGTCCTCATCAGGAACCAAGTTCCTATTACATTGAGGATGGCAATTCCTAAATATACTAAAGAACGAAAGCGATGCTTATTCTGAGCGACAATGATGCTCAAACATACACTTTGCACCAGTGGAATCATATTTGGAATCATCATAAAAACTGCTACCCAGTATGCATCAATATAAGAATCTCCAGCATAAAAGTGGATAAACGGTTTCCCAAATGTAATAAAGCCTGTAACAATCAAAGATATAATATATCCCTGTAGTCGCCCTACCCTGATAGTCAAATCTGTTAGTTCCTTATTAGAAGCACCTGAAAATACCATTCGATTCGTTCTTGGTGCTAAAAGATTTGAGATACCTGTAGTTAGGCTAAAAACGATATTATTAAAAACACCGCCAACATTATAGACAGCAACACCAGTGGTTGCCAAAGCCGGGATAGCTCCAATCATAACTGTATCAGTCGCATTGTATAATTGCCCGACAATGTTTGCGACGAATATCCAGAACGAAAAACCCAGAATCTCTTTCAGGAGCTTTGTCGGCAGGTTATCATACCTTGCCCGGAGATCGAGGTTCTTCCGTACATAGTGATAGTATAGAAACCGCGTCAAAACGCTGAGTGATAGAGATGAGACTGCCATACCGATTGAAGCATACCCCATCATCAGAACAACCAGATTTGCAATAGGTGCTACGCAGGTAACAATGATATTCATGCACTGCAGGAACACAAATCGCTCATGTGCTGTAACAACAGAAATATAGGGTGACATCAAAAAACTCAGTGCGGTATTACATACCATCAGGAATACTAGGATTTTGAGCTTTGAAAGAGCCTCTGTCGCAAGTGAGTTTCCGTACCATAATTGTAAGTTAACAGTAAGCACACAGCCGATAATAAAAGATGCAACAGCAATCACCCGAAAAATCAGCATAAAAAGCCCCAGGGTCTTTTCTTCTGCCTCTTTCCCTTGTTCTTCATTTGCTTTAATCAGATATCTTGTCACCGCAGAGCCAATACCAAGCGAAACTAATGACAAATAACTAGTAACGCTGCTTGCAAGCTTATAAAGTCCATACTCGCTCTGACCGAGCAGGTGAAGCATAATAGGAGTATAGAAAACCGGTATCAGGTTCCCTAATCCCATATTTAAATAGTTAAGCATTATACCTACTCGAAGTTGGCTTTTCTTCTCCTGCATTTATTGTTGCTCCATAGAATACGACGTCAAAATCAGCCCTTGGAAACACTTCCATTCCTCTGCCATGGGGGATACTGTACTCCAAGGCACGATGTTTTTATTTTTATGCCATTAATTAGGTTTTGATGGCAAGTGTCGAAAATAGCTGAGTTCATTTTCTCTTTATTAAATTAACCAGACAATGGACTGCTCGACACATCACAATCATTGCAGTCGAAGTACCAATGCATCTGGCAATATATGCCGCATCGTAATAAGGACCTAGCTCACAGGCAAATGTATAGTACAGCCTAAGGATGTTCCATTTACTTTTCCCGATAAAAAGGTTCTTTTCTTTTAACCATAGGCCATATCCTTGCGGATTTTGAAGAAATAACTTATTTCCTGCATTAGTTAGTCCATCACTCCGATATTCATATACACACACTATGTCGTTATAAAACCGCATTTTATATCCATCATACGCCATACGGTTATATGCGACTGCCTCGGTCATGAATCTTTCACTCTCAAAAAGTGGGTATTTATAGTTACGGTGGACATCAGTATAAAAAGCAAATGCCCTCTCCCCATCTGCCCAATCGTACCGATTCAACAATGTGCCGTCTGCATACGGTCCATCTACATGTGTGTTCGAAGTTTCTGTTTCGCTGCTCCCCAAATTACCAGCTACTCCACAATACTTTTCTCCTTTCGGCAATCCGTTCATCCATTCATCTATTTTCTCCAACGCATTGTCCGTCAAATAATCATCGGAGTCTACAACAAAAAAAACTTGCCCTGTTGCAAGATCAAGTGCTCTATTGATTGCACTACACTTGCCGCCATTTTCCTTTTTGTAATATCGGATTGGAAAACTATTATCTTCTCGTTTCCATTTTTCAACAAGATCTTCTGTTCTATCCGTTGAACCATCGTCAACGATTAGCCACTCAAAGTCACTGTAATTCTGACGTTGGATAGAATGATACAAGGTCTCCAAAATATAGGCACGATTATATGTGGGAGTAAATACTGTAATTCTCAATGACTCATTACCTCATTTTCCAATTCCTAAACAGTTCTTTATCCTGCACACACCTGTCAATGATACCCTTGCCAAGTCAAGCCATAGGCGATGCGTCATTTTCATATTTCTATACTCTTCCCACTTTATATGATACCGCCCTTTGACTTCATTTAAATAGGCAATTGCCTGCTCCTGCTCTTCCCTAGGCAGAAATCGTAAAACCTTCTGACCATGGTAAACACAGTTTTCTATCAGATTGATACGAGCCTTTGTTTCCAAGATTGGGAAATATTCAGACAGATATCGATAGCGCCGTTCATATGCTTCTATCGCGTCTAGACGCTTTACGTTGTACTTTTCCCCCATGATACCAGAAGCTCTCTGCCTGTAAAAATACCCCACATAATCAATTATACTTATTTTCTTAGCGTTTCCAACTGCCTGATAGCTCCAATAGACATCTTCATGGAATTTACCAACTTCGAAAGGTAAATCTCGGATTAATGTTTTTTTATATAGCTTATACCAGACGGGCTGCTTCAGTAGGGACTCTTCCAGCAAAGCTTTCTCTGCCTGAACGCAATCTAGCAAAGCCGTCTCCTTTACTGTTAAAAGCTTCTCCGTGCTGTCATCTTCCCAAACCATGATAACTGAGCATGCAGCAATATCACTTCCATCCCTTTGAAGCGCATTCAGCAGCCTTTCATACATTTCCGCAGCAATCCAGTCATCCGAATCGACAAAGCCCACATATTCTCCCGATGCAATTTGCATCCCGGCATTGCGAGCATCGGATAATCCACCATTTTTTTTATGAATGACTTTGATTCGTCCATCCTTTTGCGCCCAGGCATCGCACATCTCGGGACATCGATCCGGAGATCCGTCATCCACAAGTATAATCTCTAAGTTAAAGTAAGTCTGGTTGACAATAGATTCTACACAGCGATCTAAATATACTTCAACTTTATAGACAGGGACTATGACACTGATCAATTCATTCATATATTTACCCTAATCGTAGCACCATTTTCTTATCTTATATTATACTTTGACAGATTGTTTATTCATGCAATTCTGCTCTCTAAGATCATTCAACTCTATATTTTTTATCCAGACCTGTAATCTTTAAATGAACGCAGTGGATTACATGAAACAGACTCGGACTAAGTCCAGTTAAGAGCATCATACATTTCAGTTTAAAACTGTAGTTATTACTACGCAAAACCTTAGGAATCATTTTCCGTAGCTTCACCAGAGCTTTCCGTTTATAGAAATCTATAAACTTCAACTCTTTATTTGTATTTAGCGTTGCTAAAGAGATTAGCTGCCTGACATATTTGATTTTTAAGAGCCGATTTAGCTCACTGGAATCAGCAGTCTCAGATAAGAGCCTTTTAGTTACTCTAATCGGGTCCAACAGCATATGTTTGCTAGGATTATTATGAGAAGCCGAGTTCTTACGCATTATATAGTGGTAAGGGCACCAGTCTTCATATATTGCACAGTTGCTTTCCCTGAATAGGTAATAATTCATCAACAGATCTTCTGTGTTCTTTATTGTAAAATCCATCTTCTCATTTTTCATCAACAACTGAAGTACTCTCTTGCTAAATAATTTGTTACACAGCCCCGGTTCAACAAATGTACCTTTAATTAGATCCATAAGAGCAGAAGGTTGATCCTGAAGGATTATTCGACCAGTATTATAATAGTAATCTACACGATCTGGAAAAACCATTTGATAGCCACAGTGTGAAATGTCTGCATTATATTTTTTTGCATTTTGAAGCAGTCTCTCGTACATATCCTGCTCAATCTCATCATCCCCATCCACAAAGCCAATCCACTCACCCGAAGCCACCTCAATCCCGGTAAACCGAGCCCTGGTAACACCACCATTCTTCTGATGGATTACACGCAGCCGTTTATCCCCCTCCGCAAGATTTTCAAGAACACATAAAGAATCATCCGTTGAACCATCATCGACTGCAATAACTTCCAGTTTCTTATAGCTTTGATTCAAAAGGCTCCCTATGCTGCGTTCTAAGTACCCGGCGACGTTGTATACCGGCACAATAACTGTAATCAAGTCATCCATTCGTCTCTACGCTCTCTCTTTTGATCGAAACCACGATCCATTGCTGGTTAATATCAACAATCTTTTATAAATTCTTCCACCGCTTTTACAGTTGTCTCTGTACTGAAGAGCTTGCCCCTGATTTCTGCCTGCCGCTTATAAAAAGAAAGCAGCTTCGGTTCTTCTATCAGCTTCTTAATGCCTTCATAGAGTGCATCCTCAGTATTCTCTGTAACGAGGCCGTACTCGTCATGCTCTCCCAGCATCTCCTTCATTCCGGAGACCTCCACCGTGCAGACCGGTGTTCCGACAATCAGCGCTTCTGTTGCGGCTGTCGAAAATCCCTCACTAAGAGAGGAACATACATATAAATCACATTTAGCCACATACTTATATGGATTCACCTGATATCCAAGCATCTTTATATTGTCTTCCAGATGATTCTGATCAATAAAAGTTCGAAACCTGTTTCTCAGCGGCCCATCGCCCAGCAAGTATAAGCATACACTTTTTCCTTCATCGTTCAAACGCTTCACAATGCGCAGCAGGCGGTCGAACGCTTTCACCGGTTTCAATGTACCCACTGCAACGATCTTAAAAGAGCTGTTATTCTCTATTTCAGGCACTGATTCCCGGGCTTTTTCCAGAACTACATCCGACTCCACAGTATTATATAAAACAATACATTTATCTGCGACCGGCATCCATTGGCAGAAATTCTCCCTCATGAACTGAGATACGCAGACAATCTTATCA
>OCTX014515989.1_pt1 | contig 13151 bp, 12 predicted proteins | sample 1539691 | NCBI WGS metagenome assembly OCTX01 (sample SAMN02144231, study PRJEB22623) | gut metagenome | biome: sheep rumen | host: Ovis aries | place: New Zealand
TGCGAGATGCAGAATATATCTTATTTCCTGATCCAGCGCTTCCACACCGCTGCCGCGTTGGATCGGGCGAGAAGCTCGCCGATTTCGATCCCTGCGGGACATACATCCCGGCAGGCCAGGGATTTGCCGCATCCCTCAAATACCCTGCTGCGGTAAGTATTCGCCGCATCCTGTCGCTCAGAAGGGTCCATCTCCGCCAGCAGTCTCGTCATCGGTATAGCCGCTGCCATACCGGCGAACTTCCCTTCCGGATCAAAATTCGGACAGACTTCCAGACACAGACCGCACTGCAGGCAGCGGGATCCCTCATAGCCGACATCCACAGCCCTCTCGTTGAGTTTCGCCTTTTCCGACAGCCAGACCCGCATCTGTGAGAGGTTCTGCATCATGGCAGTCCGGTCTACGATCAGATCTGCGACGACTGGGAATTTTCTGAGCGGTTCCAGCCGGATCAGTCTTCTATATTCCCTGATCGGCGCATTGCAGGCAAGCTTGGGAATGCCATTGATCACCATGGCGCAGGCCCCGCACTTTTTCTGCAGGCAGGAACATTCCCATCGGATCGGATCCGCGGGCTCTCCCTTTTCATCCTCCAGCCGCTCCCTTGCGTTTAAGCGGGTGAGCGCTGTCGCCACCGTGTCTGCAGGTCCCTCAGGTTCATATTGAAAAGTCTGTATATAGGGGCGCGCATCCGCCTGCGCCCGGCGTGTGATCTCAATCCTGATCATTTTTTGTCCCTGTGTCCCGGAGGGCAGCTGCCGTCTCCTTTATATATTCCGTTTCACGTATTTCCTGCACGGGAATCTCACGGAAAGAAATCTGAATGTTCCCGTCTTTATAGACCGCAACGGTCGTCTTCTGCCAGTTCTCGTCATCCCGGGCGGGATAGTCGGACCTTGTATGCGCCCCGCGGGATTCTTTGCGTGCGTGTGCGCACAAGAGCATGGCCTGAGCGAGTTTCAGACGGCGGCTCTCCGCCTCTGTCAGCTTTCCTGACAGCTGCAGCTCTTGTCCAAAGACATCCAGCTCTTTCAGAGCCTCCTCAATTCCGGCCTGGTCGCGGACGATTCCGAGTCCTTTAGAGAGGATCCGGGCCAATTCTTCTGCCGCCGCTGCGGAGAAATCACTGCTGTCTGTCTTTGTGCTCTGCTCCGCAGTGTCCTGTACCTTCTGTACTGAAAAAAGCTGCCCTGCAATACTCTTTGCGGCGACACGTCCTCCATAGAGAGCGCCCAAAAGAGAATTCCCGCCAAGGCGGTTGGCGCCGTGATACTGGCAGGCACACTCTCCTGCGGCATAAAGGTTCGGTATGTTGGTGCGGTGTCCGCGGTCTACCAGGATTCCGCCCATAAAAAAATGGATTCCAGGGCTGACCGGCACCGGCTGGCGGGCAGGATCAATATCCAGATAGTGGCGGATTTCCTTTCGAAGGTCCGGGAGGCGTTTCTGCCATACTTTTTTGGACAGTCCCGTCAGATCCAGCAGGATCGGAGGCTGGCATTCGGGGTCGCGCAGGATCGCGTCCATTTCACGGGACACGACATCCCGGGGCATCAGATTACCCAGCTCCGGATATTTTTCCTCCATAAAGTACCATTTCTGACTGCCGCGCATCACGTAGAGCCTGCCGCCCTCGCCGCGGGCCGCCTCGCTGATCAGCATGCGCTTTCCGGAAATCTGCACCGTGGTGGGATGATACTGGATAAACTCCAGATTTGCCAGCTCGACTCCCTGGGCAAAAACAGTGGCCAGGCCGCCGGCGTCATTGGCTGTCGTCCCGGTCGTTCTGCCGGGAAAAAGGCCGTTGGGACCGCCGAAAGCCAGGATCACGGGTCCCATAAGATCAATCCTTTTTTCCGTATAGGTATCCTGCAGGCGCACACCTTTACATGCGCCGTCCCGCAGGATCAGTTCCTGGAAGCGATGATGCGGATAGCGCAGAATAAATGCTTCCCCTGCAGCTTCTATTGTATTTTCATATCTTCGGGCGGCGTCGATCATGGCCGTCATGAGAGCTTTGCCCGTACTGCTGCGCGCATAAGTTGTGCGTGTTTTCTTCTGCCCTCCGAAGCGGCGCTGCACCAGGGCATCGCCCTCCATGTTAAAGGGGACTCCCAGATCCAGGAGCTCCTGCACGATCAGAGGTGCTTCCTGCGTCAGTCCCCGCACCGCGCCGGGATCTGCCAGATAGACACCGCCCCGCATGGTATCCTCAAAGTGCTCCTGCACGGTGTCATTCTCTCCGGAGACATTCATGGCCGCATTGATCCCGCCCTCTGCGAGTACAGACTGGGCGCGCTCTGAGGTCTGCACGGAGATCAGTGCGCTCGCTATATTCATTTGTGCGAGACGGACGGCCGCCGACAACCCTGCCAGCCCCGCGCCGATGATATTGACACGCATCATAGAGTTTTCCTTTTTCCAACAATACTGTTTCAACAGTACCGCTCCTAAGCAATACCGGTTGGGGATCTTTATATTCTGTTCCAGCGCAGATAGTAGATGACCATGGCAGCCGCCATAAAGAGCAGCAAAACTGACAAAGCAAAGAGGATGTGTCCGGTCTTTTTCTGCAGGCCTTTGATGCCGAAGGTGATCAGCATCGGACGAATATTTGAAATCAGGTGTACGGCCAGTGTCAGGATCATGAAAAGCTGTGTCGCCAGTTTGCCGCTTGTAAACCACTTCAGACGATATGCGCCCGCATTTCCTGCCGAAAATGCTGTCATATGCAGGACCAGGAAAACCAACAGCGCAAAGCCGCTCACTCTCCTTGCCCAGAAGAGGAGGTTTTGACGGATGTAGGAAACGCCCGTTTTACGGGCTGTCCGGATCGTATCCGCTGTCAGCTTTGCCCCGATCAATCCGTGGAGGATCACAAGCACCATGGCGGCACGTGCCGTATGCTTGAGGGCATTGCTCCCCACTCCGTAAAGCTGAAAACTTCCCATGATGCCGTGGGCAAGAAAGAGGACCATTATGAGGACCGTCACTATTCCATTCCATTTTCTCATCAGATAAGTAACCTCTCTTACCTGGCCCCTGCCGCTATTGTGCCTTTTGCCGCTTCTTCCGCAGAATTACCTTCAGTAACTTCCGCCGCGCTTTGTGCAGAATCTTCCGACGAGCTTTCTGCAGAATCTTCCGCTGCACCCTCGATCATCAATGCCGTGACATCCTCCCGGGACATTGCTTTTTTATAATCCTGCAGGTCTGCCATCTCTTTTGACAGTACAATGACATCAAAGAGACCGTTCTCGGCCTTTGATACCAAAAGCGTTCCGTTTTCCCTGGTGACGGTCATCTGATTCTCCGCCAGACGCAGCCTGTATCGGTCCGCCATTTCCTGTCCGCCCGCATCCGCCTGGTCCACAAAGCAGTGAAGATCCTCCATGATAACGCCCACCGGTCTCTCGGTAAAAAAATCAGTCCACTCGGCGAGTGTATCCTCATGCAGGTCAGACCGGATCAGCACAAGATAAGAACCGGATGGCTGGTCCGGTATCTCCATGGAGGCACTGGATACAGCATCCGCTCCTCCCGCAAGTCTTGCAGGCAGATCTGTGAAAAAATACCCCGGCAGAATAACGCACAGGAGCACTGCCGCAGCAGCCGCGGCAAGATGACCGGGCAGACTGCGCAGTGCTTCAATCAGTCTTTCTTTCATTATTGTTCAGCATCCTTGAGCGCGAGTCCGACGGCTTCCCTGAACTCGTCATAGGAAATGGTGGCGCCTGAAACAGCTTCCACGTCTCCGAGAGTTCCCTTTTCGACAAGCTGCTCTGCATATTTCTGGCTTCCCTTTACGGCGCGCTGAGCCTTATTGTAATAATCCTGGTTGGCGATCTCACCATCCTCTTTACCATACTCTGCGTCCTTGACTGTGCCGTCAGGCATGTAAGTTGTAAACTCACAGTCCGTGATCACATTGTCTTTGAGAGTTATGGTCACTACACCATAGCCTTCTCCTCCCTCATCCTCATCTTCATCGGACATGGACTCGTAAAGGCTGCTCTGGGCCGTATAGGTTCCGTCCTTATAGGTCTTGCTTCCGCCGCCGCAGCCGGTACAGACAGCCGCCGCGGTCAGAGTCAGCAGGATCACTGCAATTGCTTTTTTCATAATTCAGTACCATGACCTCCTGTTAACAAACATATATGATGAAAACTACGCGTGCTTTCGTATCAGCCGGCGTAAACGATAGTGAATCAAGACTCCTGGAAGGTGGCATTTTTCACGTCGCGCACGATCTTGCCGTACTCCAGAGTAATGGTGCGCTGTGCCACTTCGCCGACTTCGGGGTCGTGGGTGACTACGATCAGGGTCGTTCCCTCCTTGTGAAGCTGTTTGAAAATATCCAGAACGATATTTTCATTGGCCTCGTCAAGGTTGCCGGTAGGCTCATCGGCCAGGACTATCTGGGGATAGTTGATCAGGGCGCGGGCGATGCAGACACGCTGCTGCTCACCGCCGGAAAGCTGGCTGGGCAGATGGTGGGCGCGCTCGCGCAGACCCACGCGGTCCAGAGCCTCCAGGGCTTCTTTCTCGTCCGGGATGCTGTGATAGTACTGCGATACCATGACATTCTCTACCGCTGTCAGGTAATTGACCAGATGGAACTGCTGAAAGATCAGTCCGATCTTGTCGCGCCGTATGGCGGTCAGCTTTTTCTGGGACTCTTTTGCTATGTCTTTGCCGTCCAGGATAACCTGTCCGCTGGTTGCCTTATCCATGCAGCCGATGATATTCATCAGAGTGCTCTTGCCGGAGCCCGAAGGGCCCATGATCGCGACCCATTCGCCCTTCTCGACACTCAGGCTGACATTGTCCAGCGCGTGCAGATCCCCGTATATTTTGGAAACGTTTTTAATCTCAAGTACGCTCATGATCTGTTTTCTCCTCAATAATAATGGATGACCGGCCTTTTCATAAAACAATACGATCCCCGTGTATCAGGCGGGACTGTACTGCAATCTTTTTTCAGCCCTGTATGCATCATTCTCCTTTCAGCACGATAGCGGGGTCTACTTCTGTCGCGTTCCGGACCGGCATGAGGCAGGCGAGACCTGTCACAAGGATGGAAGCGATGACAGTGACAGGAAGCAGCCAGAACTGGAAAGTGATGGAACTGGAAAAGACATTGCGGCTCACATATTGGGCAAAAGCAAATCCCAAAAAGACGCCGATCAGACCGCCGAATCCGCCCAGAAGCAGTCCCTCGCCCATAAACTCGCCGATGATCTCTTTGTCCGTTGCCCCCAGTGCCTTGCGCAGACCGATCTCTTTTCGTCTCTCTGTCACAACAGCGGTCATGGTAGTTGCGACACAGATCATTGTGAGTACCAGAACGACCGATGTGACCAGGAGCACCAGGGCCTGGAGCTTGGTCAGGACCTGGCTCTCAGACTCCGTCACGCGTTTGACAAGTCTGGGAGTGACTTCAGGCACCGCGGCAGGAATGGACTGTGTAAGGGCTTCCAGCTCTTCGCGCTCCGCGGAGACGCTGAGCTCAACCACATCGATCCTGCCGGCGCTGCCGGTCAGGGCCTCCAGATCTTCGGTCGAAATATAGATGTATTCCTCTTCAGATCCGCCTGTCTCCAGTACGCCGGTCACTGTCATTTTCGCCGTCGGCGCCACCGTCTCACCGTTTTCGAGGACTTCATCGTTTTCAGTGGAATAGACCATGTCAAAGGTATCGCCAACTTTAAGGTTCAGATATTCCGCCTCGTCCTTGCCGACAAGGGCCTCATTGGGTTCTGCCGGCCACTCGCCGTCGACCAGCCAATAGGGGCTCGTCGCCTTTGCGCCCTCCATGTCGGTGCCGGCAACCGCTATGGGCTGCTCGTGGATCTGCACCATCTCGTAGCGGAAGGGAGCAGCTCCGATCAGTTGATCGGCTTTAATAAGGCTCTTTGCCTCCTCCACATTTTCCGCGTTGAGCTGAACATCATTGGAAGAAGCAAGAAAAATCATGTTGGCGCCGTAATTGCGGAATTCATTTCCCATCTGGCGCGGTACATCATAGTAGATCGTCACAAGACCCGACAGGATCGTACCGCCCACGGCAATGGCCAAAAGAGCCACCAGCATGCGGGAACGGCGCCGGATCAGGGACGATGTGATCATTTTGATAAAGAAACTTCGCTTGGACATTTTTGTTTACCTTCCGTGGAGAACCTCGGTGGGACGCAGCCGCAGCAGCATTCGGATTGCAGGAATGGAACCGAGGAGAGTTACAGCAAGGACCAGTGCGATCACAATCGGAATGACCATGGGCTTCATATCGATCGAGGAGCCGAAAACAGTCTGTCCGATGATCTGGGCAAAGCCGAATCCTGCAAAATATCCGATCACGGCGCCGATCACACCGGTGATCATGACCTCTGACAGGATCAGGGCGGAGATGCGGCCGTCCGTAGCGCCGACTGCCTTGAGCAGACCGATCTCCTGGCTTCTCTCCATGACGCTTGCAGTGACCAGGTTGGTGATGCCCAGTGCGGATCCGAGCAGAGACAGGAGAGTAATGAGGACCATCAGAAGTTCTGTTTTTTCCATGATCGCGCCTTCAGAGTCCGCAACCTGGCGGACCGGATTGGCGACGGAATCCGTGATGACTTCCTGGATCTGGAAGCAGATGGAACTGACATAAGCTGTGCAGTACCAGGTCTCGTACTGGGAAATCGACAGGGACTCCGGTCCCTCCTTGGCCGCTTTACGGGCAAGGTCATTGTCGGGAGTCGTCAGCGCGCTTACCTCGATACTGGTGAGCTTTCCGTCTGTGCCGGAAAGTGCCTGAACCGTATCCAGAGGCGCGAAAATCTGAGTATCCTCGTCGCCGCCGGCATTGTAAATACCGATCACGGTCAGATCCTTTTCTCCTGCAGCCGTTTTTACATGTATTGTGCCGCCCGCGGAAATGCCTTCGTTCTGTGCCAGAACTTCTCCGACCATACAGACGTCCGCACTCTCCTGCGCCTGCTCATCGAGCCATTCTCCGCTCGTGACCGACCACCAGGACCTCAGGTTCTGTATGCCGGTATCAAGCGTCTCTCCGGTAGGGAGTTCCATATGGTGGTTGAACCATGTACCGACTATCTTTGCTTCGCTTCCGGACGGAAGTGATACCTGCGTGTCGATAAAAGGCGTGAAGTCCACGATATTGAATGCCCAGAAGATCGTCTTGATCTTGCCGAGTTCTTCCTCCCGCAGATAGGATCCCTGGTCTGTCTCCGACCCCTCCATCTCATAGAGATCGTCCAGGACGGATCTGGATTTGGGGACGACGGTTATATTTGCGCCGTATGCCTTGAGTTCCTGATTGACCTTGTCTCCTACGTCCATCATGACGTTGAGCATCGCCGTTGCCAGCGAGGCGCCCAGGGCGATCGTCAGGGCAATCATCAGCATCTTCATTTTCTGACGTGCAAAAGCACCCCGAATCATTCGAAAAAACATATTGTTTCCTTCTTGTGTTAATAATCTATAAAGCTTATTGAATGGTAATCGGATTTTTATTTAAAATCCGACTTATGTTCAATCAGCGTTGAGAACGGAATAATGATGTAATTGCCCTCGACGCTGTACTCGATGACCTTGGGATTGCATCCGCCCTTGAAACCGATCGTGTTGACGTTCATGACGACATCACAGCGGTTGCAGATGACCTGTCCTTTTCTCTCGTAATAGCCCGTCTCTCCGCAGATATCACAGGCATCCAGGCCGATACCGTAGGAAGAGGAACCGGGTTTTTTGATGACGATCACACGTATGGTGATATTGTCATCCGTTGTATACGCAAACCTGTGCAGATGACCGTCCGAAACCTGATCAAAGGAAATATAGAGGCTGTCATCGCGCTGTTCGCATTCTTCTACCGGGGAAAGCTCCACCGGCCTGTTTGCATAGGATTTGACTGCCGTGATGGTAAGGGTAGTAATGAGCATAGCCGCCAGAAGGGCTGATGACCAACGCCGGATACTGCGCCAGCGCGCCTTGATTTTTCGGTGCTGGGCCGGGTTCTCATAGGGCTCGTTTACATGAAAACTGCGTATCCACAGAACGATGGGGAGGAAGACCACCGTCAGCAGAATGCCATAAGTAAACATATTCTGATGGTTATAGGTATACTTCACGACCTGGAACAACTGTTTACTGACAATGATCCTCTTGGACAGGAGGGTCTGCAGAATCTTGCTCGCCTGTTGGAGAGCCATGACGAAAAAGGCAAGCTTTACAAGCGCGCCCGCAGGACCGATCTTGATCTTGCTTACTACCAGGTATGCCGAAAAAAACAATACGATCATCAGGATAATTCCCAGAAGAACACCGGAAAAACGAATCAGAAAACCTGTCGAAAAGAAGGTATTTCCGCTCAGTGTGATCGTATAGGGAGAAGCGAGGATATCCGGGAAACTGTAGAGAATCTGCAGAAAAGTCAGCACTGCTGCAGGAATAGTCAAAACAAGGCCGGACTTTTCTCCCAGAATTTTCCGGATTGGCCCGATATCCAGGATCACAAGAATAAGAAATGCGATGATGGAGATTGAAAAGATATACAGGTTCACATTACCTGTATTGATCAGTTTTGTATTGTTTTTCAACCAGGACATCACACAGGCTGCAATAAATCCCGCTGCAGCGGAGATTATTAGAATTCTCCTGCCAATACTTCCGGCGCGGCCGTAGATCCAGGCGAATAGCATCCCGAGCAGTACGCCCGGAACGGCCAGCGCTTCCGTTGTCGTGATCAGATATTTAATCATATCAGTTTGCTCCATATGTGCATTTTTCCGCTTTATGCACATCTTCTGTATACATGTATCAGAACATAGTGAAAGCCAATACTGCCAAAATGGCAGTATTGACTCGTTTCACATGCATTATTCACCGAAAAAGCGGCAGATTACCACTCCTGAGGAGTATAATCCCAGACGTCCTTGAGCTCGAGCTCAAGCTTGCCATCGGGGAAGTACTCATCGAAGGAAGCTGCGCCGGGGCCTGTCTCTGCATCGGTGTGCAGCAGATAATTGTTCTCTGCGGGGCTGTGGAATGTCAACTTGACGGAATAGGTGTCAGCATCAGCCAGCTTGATGTTTGCGCCATAGTGAGGGCCATCAGATGCGCTCATGGGCATGAAGGTGCCTTCTGCAGCGGTCTCACCCTTGGAATTGATGATTGCGTAATCAACGGTCAGATAAGGGATCCAGTCGCCTGCGCCGTAGCCGAGCTTATTTCCTTCGAGAGCAGCGATGTCAGCCTCAAAGTGCATGTTATAATCTGCGGGATCGCTTCCGTCAGTCATGGGAACGGGCTGGAAATAAACGCCGCTGACGTTCATCAGGCCGCCGACTTCTTCATCTTCCCAGATCGGATATTCCTGGAAACCTGCAGCTGCATCATCAGCGGCTGCTTCCTCAGTTGCGACTTCAGCCTCAACAGTTGTTGTCTCGGTTGCAACTGCCTCTTCCTCTTTGGTCTCTTCTTCTGCTGCAGGGGCTGCAGTGTTGGAAGCACTGCCGCCGCAGGCGGTCAGAGAAAGAACAACCATTCCGAGCGCTAATGCGCCTGCAATGAGTTTCTTTTTCATAGTATTTTCCTCCTTTAAAAGTTACTTTGATGGCCACTATGAACAGCCTGTTATGTATTTGAATCCTCTTCTCCTCCCAACCTGTATCCGTCTTTCATAAAATAATCCGTCATAGTATTCAATCAAATAATCCGTCCAATATTCCATGAAAGAAAACAGAGGTCCGGAAAGAGAGGACAATTCCGAATTGAAGATTCCTGTTTACGGCTTTTAGATCTGAGCCTGTAAACGGCTTTGACATACCTGCGGCCATGACCTCCTGATCAGGCATTCTTCTCTGCTTCCAGCCGAACCTTTTTGTTGTGGTTCAGATGCATCACAAATGTAATGATCGTAATCACCAGCAGGATCAGCTGAGGTACGAGGGTTCCGATGAGCGGGTATATACCAAGGACATCCAGTACATCGTTATAAGGGATCCAGCTCAGCCAGGCAGGACTGTAGATTGCCCACTCCAGACCATCGAGGACGCCGCCCTCCATCAGTTCCTTGATGCCTGCACCGAGGAAGCAGATCGACATCACTGCCATCAGGATACTGGTACCCATGAAGAAGGGCTTCAGCGGCAGGCGCACGCTCATAAAGCGGATCAACAAGAAGACAACGGCCAGTGCCAGTACACCTGCACCGAATCCTGCCCACACCATGTCAGGCCGGTCTTCCTTCAGCATTGGCTGATAGAACAGGATGACTTCAGCGCCTTCACGGAAGACAGCGAGCCATGCTGTAAATCCCAGTGCGAGCACGTTGCCTGCAGTAGCGGAGCTGGCCACACGTCCCTCGATATACTGGGACCAGACAGCAGCTTCGGATTTGGAGACCATCCAGTTGCTGACCCAGAACAGGACGACGACTGCCGTCAGAGCCGCAATGCCTTCTATGATCTCCTGGCTCATGTGGTACTCAGCACTCCTTGCAAGGAGCATGTTGATGATGCCCGCCATAATGAAACTGCACACCACACCCAGAGCGGAACCGACATAGACCGGGAACACGCTTTTCTGGTTGCCCGTCTTGATCAAATAGGCAATGATCGCGCCGACGATCAGGATCGCCTCGAGACCTTCACGAAGGATGATGGCGAAGGCGCCCAGGAAAATGGCAATGCCGCTGGCGGAAGATTTTGTCGTATCGGCGGCTCCCGCCTGCTGTGTATCAGCAGCGGCGCCGGCTGAGACCGGTCCTTCCGGACTCAGGATCATGGCATCTTCAAACAGTTTGGTAGTCAGCGCATCCGCTGCCGCCTGGACAGCTTCCGCCCCGTTGTCTTTTTTGATGGCCTTGCGGAGTGTCGTAAAGGCGAGTTCCACCTCACTCACGCGGCTCCCGGAGATGAAATTCATGGTATTTCTCTCAAATCCGGAGGTCTCGTAATAGCCCCAGTAGGTTGCTTTGGCATACTCGTATGCCTGGTCCATCTCACCGCTGTTGTAGAGCTCCACAGCGTGATTGGCTACACCGGCTATGACAGAGGCGAGATCGTTATAATTCCAGTCGCCTACGCCATAGGCTTCTCTGTGCTCATCCCAGGAGAGATAATAGGTATCCAGCACTGCTGCCTGCCCTGACACTGCAGTAGATGCTGCCCCCGCGCTCTTCGCAAAGACAGGTCCCTCCGGACTCAGAAGAAGTCCGTCCGTCGTCAGCTTCTCGATCAGAGAATCCGCTGCCGCCCGTACCGCTTCCAGACCGTTATCCTTTTTTATCGCCTTGCGCAATGTTGTAAAGGCGAGTTCCACTTCACTGACACGGCTTCCGGAGATGAAATTCATGGTATTTCTCTCAAAACCGGAAGTTTCATAAAATCCCCAGTAGGTCGCTTTGGCGTATTTATATGCCTCGTCGTTTTCACCGGCCTCATACAGGTCGACCGCATGGTTTGCAACCCCTGCGATCACGGCTGCCAGGTCGTTGTAATTCCAATCCGTAACACCGTTGGCCTGCATGTATTCTTCCCAGGTCAGATAATAAGTTTCCTCCGCCATGGCAGAAGCTATGGAAAGCTGTGTGGCAAGTGTCAGCGCAATCGTTGCTGCAAGCACCATACAGGCAAGCCTGCGGAATAATTTCATAAGAATCTCCTTCTTTCTTTTTATTACCTGTATACTTATTTCCTGTATACCTTTATTGCCTGTATACTGTTTAATTTCCTGTATACCGGCTCGCTGCCATCGGATGTCCCTGTAAAAAATCCTCTGTCAGGAAAACATCTTTTGGGGTGCGATCTTCACATTCTCCGCTCCCGAGCAGATAGTACTGGTACACCTCGCTGCCAGCATCCCATGTGGGATCAAGAAGGTACCACTTACCTTTGATCTCAACGATCAGCCAGGCATGAAGCTCTTCATTGCCCGCAGTCCCGGTCACGATCCTGCAGTTGATTCCTTCTTCCCTCAAAAGTCTGTACATCGCTGTGCAATACCCCTGACAGGTCGCTGTTCTCTGGATCAGCGCAGCATAGGCAGTGGAGCATTTATGATAGTATGGATTCTTGCGATGGACCTTGTCGTAACTGACATTTTCACACAGCCAGGCATAAATTTTGCGGATCCTGACTTCCGTCCCCGACCAGGGCAGAAAATGAAAAGACCTCCTGATTTTGCGTACTGCCTCAGCAACTTCCTCTTCCTGTGAATAATACGTAAAGTAGGAAGGTACGATCCTGACTGTATAATTCCAGCTGTCCTCCGATGGACTGACGCTGCTCTTGTAGGTATATCCTCCCAGCTGCCAGCGGATATAATCGCCCTCATCCGGTTTTCCGGTCTCCTGTTGGGCAGCCTCCATCCATTCTTCAACAGTGCTGTTGAGTTCTGTAAAAATATCGCTGTTGTATCCAAAGGAGATCGTGATCGCGGCGCTGTGCCTGCGAAGACCCTCGCGGATCTCACGGATTACCCTGCTGCTGTTTCCGATCCTGCCTCCCAGGGAGTAGATATCCTCATTCTCTTCCTGTATCTCATCATGCGTCTCCACATATATAGAGGCTATGTAAAGACAAAAACAACAGAAACAGAAAAAAAGAACCACCAGCAGCATCGGTCTGATGCGCAGACTGCTTCTTCGTGCCGACCCGGCCGGAAGATCCGGCAGAATATCCTTTTCCAAGTCATTGGATTCCGTATGCAGATCCATCTCTAACCGGTATCCATCCTTCTCCCGATGCTTCACATTCCAGCGAGTTAGTCCCGTTTAATCATTCGGATTTTATCACGCTGTGTTAGTCATGTCAACCTTAATTTGTATCAACTAACTAGTTTTCAGTAGAAGATTTATTTCGTCGTCCGATTGGAGCCTTAAATATAAAACGCTTATAAAATCCTTTATTTAAAAGGCTTTTTCAATATTACTCTCTATTAAAAGTATCTTTTAATAGAATATTTTGTTATTAATTTATTTGTTCGACATTCCATGATGTAAAGGTCAAAAGGTATCCAATGGCTCTGAGTCTCGTCAAGCTGCACAAACAGCCGAAGGGCCTTGGGCAGCTCCGAAGGAGATGCTGCGTGCCAGGTACTTGGCCGCTGTTTTTTAGCGGCCTTAGTACCGCTGCCAGCGAGGG
>OCTX012286546.1_pt1 | contig 13149 bp, 6 predicted proteins | sample 1539691 | NCBI WGS metagenome assembly OCTX01 (sample SAMN02144231, study PRJEB22623) | gut metagenome | biome: sheep rumen | host: Ovis aries | place: New Zealand
AGAAAGGGTGCAGGTTCGTTGTGAGCCGGATCGAACTTGATAGAACGTATAAGATGTTGAAATTGGCTCCGGTACGTATCAGGAGCGTTGGTGCTTCAACGGTCGGAGACCGTCGCTCCTACGCGTGGGTTGCGCCGGCTGGACTATTCGTAGTGGCGGATTCTGACGTCGATGGAGTCGGCCTTGAGCTGTGCGGGCAGGTTGGAGACGTCGGTCCGGCCATAGTGGTAAGGGAACAGGACTTTCGGCTTGACCATGCGTGCAGCTTTGACGAGCTGGTCGGTGGTCATGGTGTACGGCTGGTTGCAAGGCAGGAAGGCGATGTCGATGTCGCTGATGCCGGCCATCTCAGGTATGTCTTCCGTGTCGCCCGCGATGTAGATACGCGTGCCGTCGATGGTGAGGATGAACCCGTTGTCGCGTCCTTTGGGATGGAACTGCGTGTGCCCCTCGGTGTAGTTGTATGCCGGAACCGCCTCGATGGTGATGCCGTCGATGGAGGTGTTGTCACCGTTTTTCATGACCTGTCCGTAGCCCAGCTGGTCGGCACATCGCTGGTTGGTGACGAGCTGTGTCTCCTGCTTGGTGAGCGTCTTGATGGCAGCCTTGTCGAAGTGGTCGCCGTGCTCGTGGGTGACGAAGATGTAGTCGGCTTTGGGCATGGCTGCGTAGTTGATGGTGCGGTCGCCCATCTTCCCGACGGGGTCGACTTGAATTTCCTTGCCGTCGAACTGGATACGGATGCAGGCATGCATGAGCGCATGGAATTTCAGTGTCTTACCGCTCTTGGTGGTGAAGATGTCCACCTCATAGTTGTCGGTAGTGACCGGCATCTTGTCGGATTTCCAGGCTTCGATTCCTCCCTTGAGGTTTTTTACCTTGAACCCCTTGTCTGCCAGCTGGCTGGCTGCATTTGCCGATCGTCTTCCCCGTTTGCAGTAGACGGCGATGGTCTTGTCCTTGCTGAGCTCCTTCTCAGCCCGGCTGATGAAGTCGTCCTGCTTCACGTCGATGTTGACCGCTCCTTCAAGATGACCCTCCGCAAACTCCTCGGCTGTCCGCACGTCGAGCAGTGTGATGTCCTGCTGCTGGATACACTTGGCGAATTCCGCCACTCCGAGGTTCTCATAATTTTTCTGTCCGCATGCTGTGGTAAGTCCGAGTGCCGCAAGCACGCAAGTGATGATTTTTTTCATTTGTCAATAAGTGTTTGGTATATTCTTTCGCAAAGATAATTCATTTGCATGAATTTTACGTTATAAAAGTTCTTATTTATAAAAAAGTAGTTGATATTTTATGTTTTTACAGAATGAAATAGGATTATTTAAGTGAATAGTGAAAAGTGTAGTTTCTCTGGAAATGGAGATTAAGCGGACACAGACGTTGGCTATTATTTGAAGAAAGGAAATGGGTAGAAAATTAAATGAAAATTCGATTCAGAAAATATTGTTTTGGTAGATTTTAACACGAATTCCCATGAATGCCCACGAATTGCCATTAATTATTTATGAGGGTGCATCAAATCAGGATTTCTCGCCGTCTGACGAGTAGGTCCTAAATTGACACACCCTCAATAGATATTGGGTTATTGAAGCGCGATTATCGCTGTTGTGGGATTATTGCAGCTTGATGGTGATCATGGAGAAGGAGTAGGGCTCCATGTCGATGGTCATCTTCTTCTGGATGTCGAGCGATGAAGTCTGCGGCTTGATGGGCTGCTTCTCGAAGTTGTTCTCGTCCATGGGCTGACCTTTGAGGACGGTGATCTTCGCCGTCTTGGGCAGCTTCTTGAACTTGGAGAGGTTGACGGCCGCCTGCTTGGTCTCTGCTGTGGCGTTGCACATCTTCAGGTAGAGCTCTCCCGTCTCGGTGTTGAGCACGCACGACTGTCCGAGGAACTTGTCGTCGTCCACCTTGATGACGTCTCCATAGTAGTAGTCGCCAGAAGATAGTCCGAAGAACTGCTGCACGTAGTAGCTGCAGGTGAGGAAGAGGTCGTGGTTGTCGAAGTAGATGAGGTCGGGGTTCCAGCTAAGGTGGTTCTTCTTGGCGAAGAGGGGTGCGTAGCTGGTCATGACCACGACGTCGGCGTTGCGCTCGATTCCCATGAGGTAGAGCGCCTCAGCGAGTGCGTCGGTGAGCTTCTTGTCCTTCGACGCATACTCGCCGAGATATACCTTTGTCTTGCGGTCGCGCGGGTAGTTGTCGTAGTTGTGCTGGTTGTTGTAGAAATAGTCGCGCGGCTCATAGTAGTGCTCGTCGATGATAGGGAGGTCGATTTGCTGAGCGAATCTCCATCCGTTCTCATAGTCGGGGTTGCCGTGGTGTGAGCCCGGTCCGGCCGTTCCTACGATGACGATCTCGGGGTGCTTAGCCCTCACGCGGTCGTAGATATACTTGAAGCGCTCCTCAAATTCGGGCGTGATTTTCTCCTCGTTGCCGAGTCCGAGGTATTTGAGGTTGAACGGTGCGGGATGTCCCTGCTCCGCACGTTTCTTTCCCCAGGTGGTGGTCACGTCGCCGTTGGCCCATTCGATGAGGTCGAGCGCCTCGTCGACCCACTCGTCCATCTCGCTCATAGGCAGTGCGGTCTGAGCCTGCTCCTTCATGCCCCATCCGCCGTTGACTCCCTGGCAGCTGACACCTACGGGAAGGATTGGCAGCGGCTGCGCTCCGAGGTCCTCGCAGAGCTGGAAATACTCATAATATCCGAGTCCGAAGGACTGGTGGTACCCCCAGCAGTTCTTGAGCCCTGTGCGCTGCTCCATGGGTCCGATGGTCTTCTTCCAGCGGTAGGTGTCCCAGAATCCGTCGCCACCTCCGTGGACGATACATCCACCCGGGAAGCGGACGAACTTGGGCTTGAGGTCTTCGAGTGCCTGAGCCAGGTCCTTGCGGAGTCCGTGGCCTTTGTAGGTGTCCTGTGGCATGAGCGACACCATGTCGAAATCGACGGTGCCCTTGTCGAGCAGCAGGAGGTAGAGGCGGGCGTTGGCGCAGTCCTCGGCGGCGGTGAAGGTGCAGCTATATTTTTTCCAGGACTTGCCTTCGTTCTGCAGCTCAGTCTCGGCGATGACTTTCCGCTTCTCTCCCACGAGTGCCACACGGATCTTCATGGCGTCGCCACGCATGAAGAGGGAGAAGTCGTATTTGGCTCCGGCCTTGAGCGGTATGCCGTCGTAGCCGGTGTTCTCGATGCCTACTCCGGTCCATCCGTCGAAGTCAGAGTAATGACCGACTTTCTCAGCATATACCCTCATGTAGTGGGGTGTCTGCTCTGTGAGTGGGCTGTCGGTGCGAGTCTCGATGAGTCCTGCAGAGTGTCCCGGACGGAGCATGCTCCAGAAGGAGCCGCTGCTCCACTCGTTGCGCTCAACCTGGGAGTACTCGAATCCACCGTTCTGGATAAGCTCGGCGCAGAGGCCTCCGTCGGCTGAGCTGCTGATATCCTCGAAGAAGATTCCGATGAGCTCGTTACTGATTTTCTTGCCTCCTGATGGGGCTTTGACTTTCTGCGCCTGTGCGCAGAGCGCTCCGCTGAACAGTGTCAGGGCAGCGATGGTGCGAATCAAATTGTTTTTCTTCATGAGATATGTTATTAAGTGAAAAGTTAATAGTGAAAAGTTAATAGTTTATTTACTCCGGCGATGAGTTTAAGGACGAAAATCTGACGAAAATCTGGACATGAATTTATTAGGGTCGCCTTCGGCGAGAAATCTTACAAAATCTGTTCAAAATCTTACAAAATCTTTTATTTAACATGAATGGCCACGAATGTCCACGAATTATCATGAATTATATTTTTTAATTTCCATGAATTTTTCTTTTAACACGAATTTCCGAATTTGTCAGATGAGCATAGTCAAACTTGTTTGAACTATGCCATGACAAAGAGGAAATCATGAAATAATTTCCATGAATAATTATTTTTAATTATCATGAATTTTTTCGAATACGAATCTGAACGAATTTTTACGAATTAAGTACAAAGATAGTAATTTTAAGCGGAAAATAAGGTGGGGATGGGTGGGTTTCTTGCTGAATGTTACATTTGGAATAGCTTTTGATTCAAAAATACATTGGTTTGCGGGAAAAGAGGACACGAAAAATCCCGCCTCGGGATGGAGACGGGATTTATTCAGTAATAGGAGGCGGGTCTCCTGCGTGCTATTTCACGAGTACTTTCACGCCGTTGACGAGATAGATTCCTGCCGGCACACTTACGGTGACGGTGGTCCCTTTCGCCATGTTGGCGGACTTGACGAGCGCGCCTCCGATGGTGGTGATGGCGACGTTCATGTCGGCTGGAGCGCCTACAGAAATCTGGCCGTGGTCGAGGAAGATGGCAAGGCAGTCATCGGTGCTGACTGTCTGCATGCTGCTGGCTATGTCCTCATTCTCGGTGTCACTGATAGAGATGGTTTTAGCCAGCATGTCCAGTCCCTCGTATTTGATGTATGCCCTGAAAGGGTTCAGCTCGAAGCTGCCTTCGTTCTGATAGAAGGTGTTGTTTGCCACGTAATAGGTGTTTTCTTCCGTGATGTCAGTTTTTTCCATCGTTCCGTAGAGTGTCCAGTCTGCCACGGTGGAGCTTGATTTGTCGGCCGTCGATTTCTTGACGGTGATGTTCTCTCCCTCAACGGTGATGGTGGCCGCTTTGTTCTTCCGCTTGAAGAACACGGGGGTGTATGCGCTGGCGTTGCCATCTATACTGGGGTTGATGGCGGTGAGGATGAGGGTAAGCTTACCATCGCTCATCTCGTTGACTCCGCTGAGATGATAGAAGGACGCGGTCTCGTTGCTTGCCTGCTGGTATTTGTAAGGGAGGATGATGGTGCCCCAGTCGTTTTTCATCTTACGGGAGTAAGTGGACTTGATGGCTGTGAACTTCTTGTCGCAGTAGTAGGGGTGTCCGTCGGTGATGACGAGGTTCTGGCACACCTGCTCGCCTGTGACGTTGACGATGTTGACCCCGTCCTTGATGTTGGCTGCCACGTCGGCTGTGACTTTCACTTTGGCGATGGCGTTGGGATAGAGTGCGTTGCCCTGTGCGTCAACTCCAATATCTTCTGGCTTCCAGGTGGTTCCCATCATGGTGAGTTCAGTGTCACTTTCCGGATAGATGACGAACTGGTAGTAAGGTTCTCCATCGAGCTCAGCCTCCTTGCAGAGGTTGCAGATGCGTCGGTATGTGCCGTCGGCAAGGGGTTCATAATTACAGTCAGCATAGTCGTGCGTGCAGACAGGATTGTCCCCGCCTTGTCCGGCTTCGCCTCCTTCAAGTGTGACGCTTGTACATTCTGCGTTCCACATGACGATGGCAAACACATATCCGTTGTTTTTTATCGCATTAACATCTTCGGCGGTCAGTGTACGGGTGAAAATGAATTGGCTGTTTTCGCTGCTGGTTGCCCATCCTGAGTTCGCGTCGTAGAGTTGATAAGAGTTGTTTGTCCATATTTGGAAGTTGGTACCTCCTGTAAGCGTAACCGTGAGAGTTGCTCCAGTTTTGATATCCGAACTTGACCCATAGTAATAATAGGTGTCTTCCCCATATCCCCAGAACTTATTAAGTCCCTCGTGGACAAGCCCGGCCCCGGTGCCTCCGCCTTCGCCTCCTTCTCCTTCGTCGATGAGATCAGGGAGAGACTGACAGTTGAGACTGAAATATTTGTTCTGATAATCGTTGTTGAGCCATTGTATATGGTTGGTGATGAATGTCTTCATCACTTTGTAAGCGTCTTCTAAGTCAGTATATTGATTGCCGTCAGTCCAGCTTTCTTCTTTTTGAACTTTGTGCCCGGCTCCCTCTTGTCCTTCATTATAGTTGAGAGCAGCGGATTGTTTGATTCTATTCTTTAGTTCGTCTACCTTTCCTAAGAGATATGTGGTCAGCTCTCCGTTGTTGTAAACCTCTTCCCACCTTTCATACAACGCTTTGACAAAATAAGGGTCGTTCTCATACAGTTTTTTGACAACTTCACCGAATGCGTGGGACTCACCTTCCCATAAATGCTTCTCAGTCATGTCTGTATTGTTCGTAAGGCATCCCCAAGCCAGGTCGGTGTCCCAAATTGGACCAAAGTAGATCTTGGAGTAGATATCCGGCATATATGCATAATTGTTTGCTACAACTCCATCATAGTTTCCTGTGATGTCCTCCGTAATAAATGCATTGACGGCTGATTCAATATCCACATATTTTCTCCATGAACTTGTCGTATTGTATGGACCATTCTGTGCAAGTTTTGCCACAGAAACGATGTGGCTTCTGAGTTTGTCGAATTTAGGGTCTTTTGTCTGTCCGTCAATAGTAGCCAGGTCTGCTTCTGGTGACTTGACATTGACATAGCTGTCCCATCCGAATCCGTCGTTCTGCAGGTTGAAATAAGGGTCTTCCTTCATCTTTTGTCCCTTATCTGAATTAAACTCAAAGAAATAGCCCACATTCTCAGTAATTGGGACTCGTTTGTTTGCTACTTGTATCTGGTCCGAAATTTGGTAAGTTCCCAAGTACTTTCCATTGACGACCAAGTCAGCATATACTGCAGCAGGGGTGAATGGCAATCCAAGGTATTTAGAAACCACTGCAGTCATTCCGTTTCGGATAAGTGTGGCGTCAAGCGAGTTGGCCAAAAGTGTCCAGCTTTTCTCGTTGGCGTAGTTGTTGACCTCGACACCATTTTCCTTTGTGGTGAGCAACGGCGTTTTGGTGTTGAACTTGATTCTTAAAGGTCTTTTGTAATTTCCATATCCTATATTCCATGTGGAGTTTCCTCTACCTCTTACTCCGGCCCAGTCTCTTCTTTCCTTGATTGTCCCGCCGTCATCGCGTACGGTCACTTTGGTGATATAATACCAATCGTTTTTCTGGTCGAATATTGTGCTGATGCTTTCAAGGCTTCCGTCAGTGAAAGATGTGGTAACTGTATTACCGTCGTCATTGACAGTGGTCTTATAAACTTCCAGATAAACAGTCGGGATATTCGTTTTCTGTGGGAAACTGTCAAGCTCCGCCTGTGTCCATTGGTATCCGAAGGCAAACGCCCTGTTTCCGCTTTGTGCATGGACTTGGCCACAAAACAACATAAAGGCAGCAATCGCTGCCGTGATTAGTAGTAATTTTTTCATTTTATTGGTAAATGTAGTTTGGTCTGGGTAGTAGTCGTGTGAGAATGTGTGTGTCTGAAACACAAATTCTTGGCAAATTTAATGGTTTTTTGTGAGTTGGCAAAACAAATGGGGGATTTTTTTATGATAGGGTGTGGGGAATGGGCTTTGATGGGCTTAATGGGCATAATGGGCACAGATGGGCTTAATGGGCTAATTCTATTCACTAAACAGATGGGGCGCCTGAATGGCTTTTGTGGTTGATGCCAGTCGGACGCCCCGTGGGGTTATGGAATCTTGCTGCCGACAATGCGTTTGTCCGGCAGACAGGGATTGCTATTCTGTTTTTGTTGCTGTTAGCTTATTTTTTTGCCGTCTTTTTCTTCTTGATGGGGTCGCAGGTGAGGTTGCATCCCAGCTTCTTGAAGATTTTGCGGTCCACCTCGCTGAGCATGACGGTGCTGTGGACCTGGCATCCCCTGAGGTTGGGGAGTTGCTGCAGTGCCCGTCGGCAGTTCTCGTCGTGCTGCGAGAGCACTGAAATGGCCACGAGCACCTCGTCGGTGTGGAGTCGGGGGTTGATGCCTCCGAGGTATTCGGTCTTGGTCTTCTGAATCGGCTCGATCATGCTCTGTGGTATGAGCTTGATTTCGTGGTTGATGCCCGCCAGGTGCTTTGTGGCGTTGAGCAGGAGGGCGGCGCTGCATCCGAGCAGGGGGCTGGAGTGCGCCTTGATGATGGTTCCGTCGTCGAGCTCGATGGCCGCCGATGTGTGTCCGCTCTTCTCCTTGAGCTCGTTGGCCGCGACGGTGGTCTTCCTGTCAGCCGTAGAGATTCCGGCCTGATTGAAAAGCAGCTGTATCTTGCTGATTTCAGAGTCGTTGCACATACCGTCGGCCATCTTGTTCGTGGCGTCGTAGTAGCGGCGTATGATTTCGTCCTTGGATGCCTTGCAGCACACCTCGTCGTCGCAGATGCAGAATCCCACCATGTTGACGCCCATGTCGGTGGGCGACTTGTAGGGTGTCTCTCCATAAATGCCTTCGAAGAGCGCCTTGAGTACGGGATAGATCTCGATGTCGCGGTTGTAGTTGACCGCCACCTTTCCGTACGCCTCGAGGTGGAACGGGTCGATCATGTTGACGTCGTTGAGGTCGGCCGTAGCCGCCTCGTATGCGATGTTGACCGGATGCTTGAGCGGGAGGTTCCAGACGGGGAAAGTTTCGAACTTGGCATAGCCGGCGTGTATGCCCCGTTTGTTCTCGCAGTAGAGCTGGCTGAGGCACACCGCCATCTTTCCGCTTCCCGGTCCCGGTGCGGTGACGATGACGAGCGGGCGCTCGGTCTCCACGTAGTCGTTCTTTCCGAATCCCTCGTCGGAGGCGATTTTAGCCACGTTGTGAGGGTATCCGTCGATGAGGTAATGGTAGTAGGATTTGATGCCCATCCGTGTGAGCCGCTCACGGAACTGGTCGGCGGCGCGCTGTCCGTCGTAGTGGGTGATGACCACCGACCCGACGAAAAATCCCCTTGCCATGAACTCATCGCGCAGGCGCAGCACGTCCTCGTCGTATGTGATGCCGAGGTCGGCCCTGACCTTGTTCTTCTCGATGTCCTCGGCACTGATGACGATGACAATCTCGATGCTGTCGCTGATTTGCTGGAACATGCACAGCTTGCTGTCGGGCTTGAATCCCGGCAGCACGCGTGACGCGTGGTGGTCGTCGAACAGTTTTCCGCCCAGTTCAAGATAGAGTTTGTCGTCGAACTGTGCTATACGCTTCTTGATGTTCTCCGACTGAATGCGGAGATATTTCTCGTTGTCAAATCCTATTTTGCTCATATTTCAACTTGTCAATTTGTATGCAAAATTACGGTTTTTATTCCAAATGCGGTAGAAAAAGTTTAAAAAAGGTGAATAATTGGCATAAAATTGCCTTTTGTTGTGCGTTTTTTGCTAAATTTGTAATTTGTGGGTATATGCTGGAGGCTCTTCAGCGGATTCCGTCGCATGCATACAAAACAACCAAAAAGATGAAAAACAAACTTTTTATATTCTTATTCCTGCTTTCCGTCGGTTCAGCCGTCGGCCAGGAGTTTCCGTATCCTGCCTTGCCTGACTCGCTTCGCACACCAGAGGAACGCATGGATTTTCTGCTTGGCAACTATTGGAGCCGATTCGACTTTAACGACACGACCGCCACGAACTGCCAGGTGGGAGAACAGGGGTTTTCCGACTTCATCTATACCTTGGGATATGCGGATGAGAAGCAGAAAGAACGGGCGGCGGCAGACTTTGTGAGTAGGGCTTTCGCTACCGAATGGGGTGCGAGGCACTACGACCACCTGATGGAGCACTACCTGTTCAACCCCAATTCTCCATTGCGCAACGACCTCGTCTATGCCGCCTTGCTTCGCGAGATCGTGGACGGCTGCCATACGTGCGACGGCGCGATGCTGGAGCGCGATCGTTTCCGCCTGAGCCAGGTGAGCAAGAACCAGGTGGGCACTGTAGCCACAGACTTCGCTTACCGCACCCGGCAGGGCGCTGAAGGACGAATGCATGAGCATGAAAGCGACTGGCTCCTGCTGGTGTTCCACGACCCTGATTGCGAGAACTGCGAGCGTATCCTTCCTCAACTGATGCTTGAGCCCGTGCTTCGCGACAGCCGCGTGCAAGTGCTGGCAATATATGGGGATTCTGACTATGAGTCGTGGAAGGGCAAGCCGTATGCCATGCCTTCAAACTGGACCGACGCCTACAGTCCCGATGGCGAGATTCATTCCAAGACCCTTTACTATCTTCCGGCTACCCCCTCGCTCTATCTTTTGGACAAGAAGAAGCAGGTGGTGCTGAAGGACGCATCGCCGGAAGCGGTGCTGAAGATGTTGTCAGATTTACTTAAAAATGGGTAAAATGGTGACGTTTTGTAAATTTTTTTGTTAAAATTGCGTGATTTTGAAAAGAAAAGCGTAACTTTGCAGAAAATTTTAATTATTCATAAAAAATATAGTTATGTCAAAGACAAAAGTGGCCATCATCGGATATGGCAACATCGGGAAATACACCCTTCAGGCGATTGAGGCTTCGGGTGACATGGAATGTGTGGGAATCGTGCGCCGCAACGGTGCGGAGAACAAGCCGGCAGAACTTGCCGACTACAAGGTGGTTAAAAACATCAAGGAGCTTGACGGCGTTCAGGTTGCCATTTTAGCAACTCCCACCCGCAAGGTTGAGGAGTATGCCAAAGAATGTCTTGCCCTTGGTATCAACACGGTTGACTCGTTCGACATTCACACTCAGATCGTGGACCTCCGCCGTTCGCTTGACGCCTGCGCCAAGGCAAACAACGCCGTGAGCATCATCTCTGCCGGCTGGGATCCGGGCAGCGACTCCATCGTCCGCACGCTGATGGAGAGTCTGGCACCCAAGGGTGTTACTTACACGAACTTCGGTCCTGGACGTTCAATGGGACATTCCGTAGCCGTGAAAGCCATCGAGGGCGTGAAGGACGCCTTGTCCGTGACAATCCCTCTGGGCACCGGCATTCACCGCCGCATGGTGTATGTGGAGCTGCTTCCTGGCTATGACTTCCAGGCCGTGGCTGCCCAGATCAAGGCTGACCCTTACTTTGTGAACGATGAGACTCATATCCAGCAGGTGGACAGCGTGGATGCCCTGAACGACGTGGGCCATGGCGTGAACCTGGTTCGCAAGGGTGTTTCGGGCATGACTCACAACCAGCTGCTGGAGTTCAACATGAAGATCAACAACCCGGCCCTGACTGCCCAGGTGCTCGTGAATGTGGCCCGCGCCTCGCTGAAGCAGCAGCCCGGTGCCTACACGATGATTGAGATTCCGGTGATCGACATGCTCGAGGGCGAGAAAGAAGACCTGATCAAGCATCTGGTGTAAAATTTCATAAGAGCGCATAAAAACAGTGGGCTGGCACAAGGGTGTCGGCCCATTGTTTTTTTTAGAGTTTAGAGTTGAGGGTTTAGAGTTTAGAGTGAAGTAACTGTGAGTAGTTGAGAGTTTAGAGTGAGGTTACTGTGGGTAGTTGAGGGTTGAGAGGACCATGCGGACGGGAAGGAATATGGACGTGGGTCGTGTCATGAGGTGTGGTGTGCATTTCGTGCAGAAATCTGCGATTAAGCGAGAGCAAAGCTAAACATGTTTGAGATTTGCCGAGTGAAAGCAGATTCTCAGAAAGAAAATCTTACAAATCTTATCAAATCTGGCAAATCTTTATAGCGGTTTTTTCAGCTGTCTCGGGCATCGATCCCTCGACGGCTGGAGCGGACGGGGACGTCCACGCCCCCAGTGTGGATGGGCTTCGATGCGGGAGAGTGGGGGCGATGTGGAAGAGTGGGGCGCAAAAAACGGGCGGCTTATGTGCTGAAAGTTGGGAAAAGAAAAAGAGGCATGTGAAAATCCACATGCCTCTTTGGGGTTATAGTCGGTTATGATTACTACTTGGCCGGTTCAGGAACAGCTACTGCCTCTTCAGGAGTCTCCTTGATCTTGCCACCCATTACGAGGTAGGCAGTAGGAGCCGCGATGAAGATGGAAGAGAGCGTGCCGAATACGACACCGAGAATCATAGCGAATGCGAATGAGCGGATAGAGTCACCACCGAAGATGAAGATGGCGAGGAGCACGATGAGCGTAGACACAGACGTGTTGATAGTACGTGTGAGCGTCTGGTTAAGCGATTCGTTGAAAATCCGCTGGTGGTCGCGTTTCGGATAGAGTTTGAAGTTCTCACGTATACGGTCGAATACCACCACTTTGTCGTTGATGGAGTAACCGATAGCCGTCAGAATGGCTCCGATGAATGTCTGGTCGATCTCGAGTGAGAATCCAATCCATCCGTAGCATATAGAGTACATCGCGATGATCATGAATGTATCGATGGCCAGTGCGACGATAGAACCTACCGAGTAAGCCACGTTGCGGAAACGCAGGAGGATGTAGAGGAAGATGGCGATAAGAGCGAGGAATACGCTGATGAATGCCTTGTATGTGATGTCCTTCGCGATAGACGGTCCCACCTTCTGTGAGCTGATGATAGAACCACCCTCACGGTTGTCGCGGTCGATGAATGCGTCGAGTGACACACCCTTGTCAACGAGTCCGATTTCAACGAATGACTTGTAGAGAATTTCCTCGATTTCCTGGTCAATGCTGGCACCGTTGTCCTTAATCTTATAGTTTGTGGTCACACGAATGCTCTTTCCTTCAGTTCCGAGTGCGATGACGTTGGTGTTGACAGCCTCATCACTCTCCTTGTCGACGAGGTTCTTCTGGAGAACTGCACGTGTGGCCTCGATGTCCACATCCTTGAGGAATTCCACCTTGAAGTTACGTCCTCCTGTGAAGTCGATAGACTGGCTGAGACCTCTCACGCAAAGCGAGATGATACCAGCAGCCACGAGAATACCGAAAATCGTGAATGACCTCTTGTAAATGCTCATGAACTTGTACTTGGTGTCCTTGAACAAGTTGCGCGACACGCTGGTGGTGAAAGTGAGGTCGAGCCACTTCTCGCGGTTTACGAAATGCTCGAACACGATACGAGTGAGCCAAACGGCAGTGAAGAACGAGCAAACGATACCGATGATGAGCGTAGTTGCGAATCCCTTGATAGGACCTGTACCCGCCATGAAGAGGATGATACCTGTGATGAGTGACGTGAGGTTGGAGTCGAAGATGGCAGAGAATGCGTTGCTGTAACCAGCAGCAATCGCAGACTTCATGCCTTTACCTCCTCTGAGCTCCTCCTTGATACGCTCGTAGATAAGCACGTTGGCGTCGACCGCTGTACCGAGCGTGAGCACCATACCTGCGATACCAGACATGGTAAGTGCCGCTTGGAATGAGGTGAGGATACCGAGTGTGAAGAAGAAGTTGAGAATAAGTGCTCCGTTAGCCACCATACCCGGACGGAATCCGTACATCATACACATGTAGATCATCAAGATGATGAATGCGATGATGAAAGAGATGAATCCAGCCTGGATGGACTGCTGACCGAG
>OCTX011672055.1_pt1 | contig 13147 bp, 8 predicted proteins | sample 1539691 | NCBI WGS metagenome assembly OCTX01 (sample SAMN02144231, study PRJEB22623) | gut metagenome | biome: sheep rumen | host: Ovis aries | place: New Zealand
CATGGTGATAAACGGTTTTGAATCTTTTCAAATTCAGTCTTTGTTTAGAAACATTGATTTCTATCGAGTGCGGACTAAAAGTCGGACTTTTGCTAGAATGAAACGCGCAAATCGTTGATTTAACGTACTTTACGAAAGGTTAGCATCATAAGAAGACTATTATGCAAGTCGCATCAGGAAACCGCATAAACATAGCATTCCTGGTGTGACTGATGTTTATTCTTCCCGCCATTTGCCCGAGAAATGTAGAATGTCTGCCTGAGATTATTTCTCGATGAGAGTTTATTGACAAAGATAAATTGGAATTTACTTTCTTATGTACCTAACGGCTCCTCCACTGCCAAAGGGATAGTCAGAAACATCTTTATTAAGGTATGTCGAATCATTTAGTAGTTTGCCTTCAAAGATGCAGCGATCAGACTTAAACTTTGTACCATCTTCCGCAATAGCTGTCCATTCCCAAGATGTGACTTCTATTACGCTGCGGACAACGCCTTTGTATACACCAAGCACGTATTTAATCTCTTGGGGCGCATTCTTACTGATTTTCCAATACTTGCGAGTTGCTTCATAAATGTCAATTCTGCGATATACTCCATCGGCTTTTGCTTGGTCAAAGCTTTTATTTAAACTGACTAATAGCAACGTGTCTTTTTGATTTACTTCTATTTTCATACAATTGTATATTGAATCAATTTCATCAACATCTTTAATACCTTCATCCCATTGATGATGACCTGCAACAATATTTGCTAATACGTTTGTCTTGTTAAACTTGCCGTATGTCAACAAGTCGATAAGCACAGATTCTACAATATACGAAGTATCTTCAGTCAAATTGTGACGTAAAATGTAGAGTCCCACTTGTTTTCCTTCCTTTAAAATACTTCTTATAATGTCAAGTTTAAGACTTTGGTCATTATCGTCTAAGGCATCTTTTGCATGTTGAAAAATTCTATTCCCTTTTCCCTTTCCTATATAGAAAATTCTATTATCTCTCGGATCTATTAAGGCGTAAACATAAAATGCCAAAGATTCTATCGTTCGTTGATTGAACACGTTTATCATGCTCATAAATGATTTATCTGTTTATTTATAATTTGCAAAAGTAGATAAAAACCCTGACTCTTGCGAGTCTTTGAAGATAAAAAAAGTTAAGGTATACTCTTCTATGGTTAATGTACATAACCCCCCTTGGCGATTTGATATTACTTTTCTGCTTTTATACTTCTTTTATGTATAGTTAAACCTTAAAACTCGTATAAAGGGAGCTAATAAATGGCTTTTTTTCTATTGTTTAGTCCTTTGACAACACTATAAAAGTGTATAGGTAATTGTATTCAACCCATATACACTCTGTATTTGTATAGAATACACTGTGTATATGCATAAAATACACATTGTATATGCGTAAAATACACTTTGTATATGGATGAAATACAGTATGAATATAAACAAAGAAGTGATTGCTATTTCAATTGTATTTTAACAGAATAATAAGTTGGGGCGTGAAGTGAAACAAAAAGCCCCTTGGCGATTTGATATTACTGCCAAGGGGTATGTCTTGTATTGAGTCTTGTTTCACTTCGTTGGCTCAATAGGGAAGAGATAGAATTCGCGCTCTGGGTCGTAATCTACCATCCATTGGTCTACGATGATGTGTTCGTCTAATGCTTTGATTTTGAGTGTATGCGTTCCCCATCCTAAGTAAGTCTTGACTTCCCTGATGGTTTGTCCACGTAAGACATTTTGTTTCCATCGTTCTGAACGATAGGGTTCCTTGAGGGAGAAGATGACGGGATCGTTGTCGTCAATGCTTACGGAGAAACGAATGTCGCCCTTGTCGTTGGCTTGCGTAGGAATAACTGCTATGCGAATAATTGCTTGGTCATGTCTCGACGTGTTGAAACGATAGGTCAGTTCACCGTCTTTCGGCAACGAGACGGCTTTCATGCTATGACCGAGCATGTCGATGATTTTCGCACCATCGGACGCTTGCGTGTAATTACAAGCATTTTGCGCGATGCACTTATCCATTTCCAACTTACAACTATACGGCTCCATCGTATTGTATTTGGCTATTTCTTCCTCAGTCAACTTGTCGTGCAGGGCAGGTGTACCAAATACGGGTAAGTTGCGAGGCGACATAGACATGCTGCCTTTCCACTTGCCATTAGCCATTTTGTTGTTGTAATAATCCGTCAATTGCACGATTTCCCGATAGGCAAGTTCACTTCTCACGGCAGATGTCAAAGCCTCTGAATCATTGTGGAAAGCTTCGGGACGAGCAATCTCCCTGGCTTCTTGAGCCTCCAATTGCTTGGTAGCCATTGCTGCTGCTGCATAGATGGGATATTTCACGGCTGCGAAGAAAGCATCCTTTAGTTCTGGACGAATCATCTTTTCCACCTTGTCAATCTCATCCTTCAGTTTGTCGTAGTCTTCCATATATCTCTCGCGCTCGTTGCCAAACGCCAAAGCATTGAAATCGGTATTGCTGACAGGAGATAAGCCACGGTCGTATTTCTTCTTGTCGAGTTCCACTTGCGACCAACCCATGAATTCTGGTTTTCGAATACCTGTGAGGCGATAGAATTCTACCATCGAAGGCAGTAACAACTTTCCTTCCACCTCACCGAATTGCTCTTGCAACCATTTACACAAGTGTTGTTGGATGTTGTCATGTTTCACACAATTGATGTTCCAAGCCATGTCAAGAAAGAGCGAAAGGTCGTATGCCGCCACCTTCGGGTCGTGTACGTTGGCAATCCACAAACGTTTTGCATTGTGGTCGTAAGCCGTTTTCATCTCGTTGTAAATGAGACCTGGTTGTGTAGTGGTAAGCCAAAGATAGTCGTGTGGTCTTCCCCAATAACTCAAGTGATAATATACGCCACCGCCACCCGAACGCTTTTGTTGCGCTTCATCAGAAAGGCGAGTCATGTAACCATAGTTATCGTCGCACCACATCAGCATCACATCGTCGGGAACATAAAGGCCGTTCTCGTAAATCTCCAATACCTCCTTATATGGAATGAATACTTGCGGGATGTCCTTGATATTCTTGCCAATCTTGGAAGCCAATAGCTTGCGTTGTTCGTTGATGACCGATTGCAAACCACGTGTCTTTTCCTCCATCGTCTTCACGCCTTGCATGGAACCATCGTGTATTCCACGCATACCTATAGTATATAGAGCGTCCATGTCTTTCGTTTCTTCCACGCGTTCCTTCCAATAATCCAATACGTTTCTTTGATTGGTGATAAAATTGTACGGGCCACGTTTCTTTTCGTTCCATTCCCCCACGTTATTGCGCAACAATGGCTCACAATGAGAAGAGCCCACGAAAATATCACAACTATCTGCCACCTCCCGATTGCCTTTCACGGTGAAAAAGGCAGCCGTTCCTTCGTGCATGGCAGGCCAAATGGTATTGGCACGTAATCTTAACAACAGTTCGAAAATCTTCTTATAGGTACGTGGGCCGATAGTTCCTTTCGGCAATCTCTTATCCATCTTCTCATGCGCCCATTCGCGAAGGCTCCAATCCTCGTCGTTGATGAAAATTCCTCGATATTCAACCGATGGAAATTGCATCGCAACGAAGGTGTCGTTCATGATGAGTGCGCTCTTATGACGTGGTTGAACATCGCCCCACCAAATCCAAGGAGACACACCTGCCATCCGCGAGAGCTCAAGTATTCCGTAAGCCGTACCACGACCGTTGCTGCCAATGACAATAATCTTCCCTTTATGACAACCAATATAGAAAGCGTCTTGCTTGGCGATGATTTTCTCAAACGGCAATTTCGTACGTTCCAACTTCTTAAACTCCTTGTTGGTCAGTTTGTCTAATTGGAAGATTTCTATTTTTCCGTTACTCTTTTCGTGAGCTTTCTTTCCCGTTACGGCAAGCATGTCGTTGCTGAACATATCGAGTGCGATTTCCACGACAGGCGATACCTTTTGATGCGTAACGTATGCAACGGGATTTTTCCCGTCATACCAGACAATGTTCTTGGCGTTAAGGGAAATGCAGATGAGCAACAAGGGAACAATGAGTGTTCTTTTCATGACTGATGGGGGTGTTTATTGGTCGTATGAATGATAGAATGGATTGAAGGGCTTGATATTCTTTGTCGGCTCTCCGAAGAAACTACGCAACGTGGGATTCCAGTCGGCGGTTTGCGGAACTATGGTAAACGCTCCCTCTATTTTGTAACCCTCCAATTGAACGGTCTTCTCTGGCCAGATATTCTTATTGAATGGCGTGGCCACATGTGAGTTATGACTGATGACAATACCGTCGGGATAACGTTCCAAAGCTATGTTTTTCGATGTCTCGGGAATGATGGCAAACCCTTTAGCCAATATGTTTGTAAACAACAGACACTCTACTTCCTCGCGGTTGCCAGGGAAATAGATGTCTCCACTATTGAGTTTCCAGAAGCCAAACTCGCTGAGTGCGTCTTTTCCAGGATAACAAGCGTAAGGACCTTTACCAATCCAACGAATGTTACCTGTCTTTTCACCCGTCTTAAAGGCTAATCCCGTCTCTACGGATTCGCCCTCTCCATGTGCGATAAGGTCGTAACGAATGTGTACGGCATTGTTGTTGGAGTAGGTGAGTTCGATAGTCCCGTCGATGAATTGCGTACTTCCAGTATCGAAAATGACGTGTGCCAAATACTTATCCTTGTCAATTTTCTCCACGTTGGCTTTCGTGCATGGCAACAAATGATTGTTCCATAGATGATGTTTCTTACCTTGCGAACCTTCCATCGTAGCGTTTTCGCAGATAGTTGGCTTTCTTCCAACGCGAGCCATGAATTTATTCTTGATGTATTGTTCGATTTCGGCAGTCTTCAACTTCGTCTTTGTCACATTATCGTTTGTCAAGAGCGAAGCGAGAGGAGTTTCTGGAGATTCATCCATGCGAATGGATTTTTCGTAGAATAGTTCTCCTTGTGCGTCAGTCAATTTCAACTTATAGTAATGGAAATGAGCATTTTTCAAACTCTTAGGTTTGGCGATGTTAAACGAGATGGACTCATGCGGTGCGCATTTCAACGGAATGTTGCTCTTGCTAACCATTTGACTGTCAGTATATACTTCCAGTTCTGCCTTCACGGTAGACAAGTCAGTAAAGTCGTATCTGTTTTCCATCTTGACGATGATTCCGTCGTCTTTCGTTTGAGTTGTCACCTTCACGGGAGCGTATGCCTTTCGTACTTGATAGTAATCGGTTTGCGGAGTGCGGTCAGCATATACGATACCGTCGGTTCCGAGAATGTCGCAAGCGTCGAAGAAGATGGATTGCGAAGCCCAAGCGTGCTTGGTAGGTTCGTCGCGGTTCACCTTTTCCATACTTACGCGTTGTATTCCTTGGTCGGCAAACTCCCATACGGCTCCACCTGCCAATTGCGGATGTTTATACCATTCGTCAACGATGTCTTGCAATTGTCCCAAGTCATTTCCTAAAGCATGGGCATACTCAGTATTGACCAATGCATGATCGAGTTGAGCGGGCCATGATTTCAGTTCGGAAAGCAAGGGATAATGACAAGAATACATCGTCATGAAGTCGTATTTCTTATCCAATAACTCTCTGAATGGTCGATGTGTAGATGGGAAGACATACGGACGTGTTGGGTCTAATTGATGCACGTACTTACCCGTTTCCAAACCATTCTCTGTCACGGGATTCTCGTTGCCTACACTCCAGATGATAACCGAAGGATGATTCTTGTCGCGTTTCACGGTGTAATACGCACGTTCCTTTAAGATGTCGAGCATCTGTGGCTTGTTCAAGAGATTGTCTCCGAAACCGAAAGGCACTTCACATATCACGTAGAACCCCATGGAATCTGCCAATTCCAAAAGTCTTTGCTTGGGTGGATAGTGAGATGTACGAATCATGTTGATATTCGCCTTTTTCATCATGGTAAGGTCGGCAAGTATCTCGTAATCGGAAATCGCCCTTCCGTTGTATGGCGACTCATCGTGATGGTTCACTCCTCTCAACTTAACGGGTTTTCCGTTGACTTTCAAGACGGCATTGTCCCAACTTATCTCGCGCAAACCTACATATTCGTAATGCTTTTCCACAGGTCTGCCATTCTCCTTGAGTTGCAATTGCAACCTATATAAATAAGGTGTCTCAGCCGTCCACGCATGATAATCGGTCAGTTGCAACGAACAATGGTTGCCTTTCAAATCGCTAAACGACGCTACTACGTTGTCGTTAGCGTCAATTAATTGTCCGTCAACGGTAACCGTTACGTTTTTCTTGATAGCAAATTTCTTGAAGTCAAGGTCAATGGTAGCCAGCGTATCAGTCAACGATGTGCGCACGGTGATGTCTTCGAAGTGGGTTACGGGAATGGCATAAATGGTAACACTACGTGAAATACCCGACAAAGACCAATCATCGTTGGTGTCGAATTGATAACCAGGAGATTCCGTCTTTGGTACTTTCACGGCTACCATATTGGGTCCGCCATAGTTAACATATTTGGAAATGTCGAACATGCAACGGTTAAAAGCGCTATTGAATGTTCCCACTTTCTTGCTATTGATGTAAAACGTGAATCCATTTTCCACTCCGTCGAAGGCAATGTAAACAAGACTCGTGTTAAACGAATTGTCTAAGCGGAATGCCTGACGATACAATCCGTAACCAGGTGTAAGTTTACCGCCATAAACGGGTTCCTCGAAACCCTGCAACTGCCAGTTTCCTGGTACGCGAATACCTTGCCAGTCGCTGGCGTCGTATGCAGGAGAACTGAACAACGTATCTTTTCCGAGGTCTGTTCCGTCTACATATTTGAATTGCCAAACTCCATTCAGGGAAATGAAATTGGTCATGGGACACGTAGGAATGGGTTCTTGAGCTTGGGCAAAATGTGTGGATAAACCCAATAAGCCACACAATATGTATTTTCTTATTTTTTTCATGCGAATGATATGCTATCTTTATCGTTTGTAAATATATCCTTTACGGTTCGTAAACACCATGTTTAAAGCTCGTATACATATCGTATACGGGCAGTATAAATGCCTTGTACGGATAGTACAAAAGCCTGATACGAGGTGTACAATTACATGATACTTGCTTGGTACCAGTGCAAAGGTAATGAAAAAAAATCACATACGAACATTTTTATGCGTTCATTATTTGATTTTATCATGAAAATAATTTATCTTTGTTGCGAAAAATCTTGAATAATATGAGACGTGTGGCTTTTATCCTTTTGACATGCCTCGTCGAAATCATAGCTTGGGCGCAACAACCCATTGATGAGGCTACGGTGAATGGCGCGAAAAACGTGTTGAGCGGTACGGTTTGTCGCGAGAAAACGAATGAGCCTATCCGACAGGCGAGCGTGGTAGTGGAAGGAACCAATGTCTCGGTTGTTACCAACGACGATGGTTTTTTCACGCTCAAGACCGACAATCCTCCCGAATACATCTCCGTTTCTCATCTTGGCTATCAGAAGAAACGCATTCGCGTCAGTGGTGAACAAAGCGGTGATTTGATGATTCACTTGAAACCTACTTCCGTGGAGTTGAAAGAAGTAGTGGTGTGGACGGACGACCCACGTGATTTGGTGAATATCGCAATTAGCAAAATTCCCGACAATTATATTAATAAACCCGAATTATACAAGGGATTCTATCGAGAGACTGCCATGAAACAACAACACTATATCTACGTGGCAGAGGGAGTGGTGGATATGTATAAGTCGTCTTATCAATCGAGCGGATATAGGGATAGAGTGGCAATACGTAAAGGTCGTAGGTTGCTAAGTCCTAAACGAGGCGATACGTTGAGCATCAAGGTATTGGGAGGTCCTGTTTTTCCCATCCAACTTGATATTGCCAAAAACTTGGACTTCTTCCTTAACCAAGAAAACTTGGCGAATTATAACTTCACCATGCTCAATCCAACCGTTATCAATGACCGTCTGCAATATGTGGTAGGTCTTTCGCCCAGATGGGTAACTCCTTGGGCTTTGTTTTACGGTACTTTATACATCGACCGTGAAAACTTGGCGTTTACGAGAGCGGAATTGTCGCTCGACATGAGCAACAAGGAGAAAGCTACCAATGTCATGTTAGTGAAGAAACCATTAGGTGTGAAATTTCGACCGAAAGAGTTGACCACGTTAATTGATTATAGGTACGAAGACGGAAAGACACACATTAGTTATATTAGGAACACATTCCGTTTCAATTGTGATTGGAAACGACGGTTGTTTGCCACTTCCTTCTCCGCCTTTTGTGAAATGGTGATTACCGACAGAACCGATCAAGACGTTCGTCCTATCTCTGGACGAGACTCCTTTGATTCTCGTGATTCATTCTATGATAAGGTGGATTATTTCAGAGACCCTCATTTCTGGGAAGACTATAATATCATCGAACCCTCTGAGTCGCTTGACAAAGCCATCGGTAAATTGCTGAAGAAGTATAAGTAACGTTTTGTTTTTCTCTACTTGACAAAGAAAAATTGCAAGAAATCATTAAAACTTTTGGTTGAAGCAATGGAAAGATGTAATTTTGCGAAAAATTTTTCGTAAAACAATGACATTATATCCAAAATTGATTATCGATGCATTGGCAACCGTGACCTATGCAGGAACTAAAAAGAACTTGATTGAGAGTGAAATGCTTGTCGATACGCCAAGCATTAATGGGAATAAGGTAAAGATTGTATTGCTCTTCCCGAGAGAGACTGACCCGTTCTTGAAATCTACCGTTAAGGCGGCCGAAGCGGCCATTCACTATCATATAAGTCCTGACGTGGAAGTGACAATTGAAACGGAATTCAAGTCTAAACCAAGACCAGAGGTTGGCAAATTGTTGCCTGAGGTGAAAAACATCATAGCAGTAAGTTCTGGAAAAGGTGGAGTGGGAAAGAGTACCGTTGCCGCTAATCTTGCCGTGTCGCTTGCTCGCTTGGGATATAAGGTAGGTTTGTTGGACACGGACATCTTCGGGCCATCTATGCCAAAGATGTTTGACGTGGAGCATGAGCGTGTTTATGCCGTCGATATAGATGGTAGACAATTGATAGAACCTATCGAGAAGTATGGCGTGAAGATGTTGAGCATCGGTTTCTTCGTTAATCCCGATACGGCAACACTATGGCGCGGAGGAATGGCAACATCTGCCTTGAAGCAACTCATTGCTGATGCGAATTGGGGAGCGTTGGATTATTTCATCTTAGACACTCCTCCAGGAACAAGTGACATTCACTTGACATTGTTGCAAACACTCGCCATCACGGGAGCGATTATCGTTAGCACGCCCCAGCAAGTGGCTCTTGCTGACGCACGTAAGGGAATAGATATGTATCGGAATGAGAAAGTGAACGTTCCTATCTTGGGATTGGTGGAAAACATGGCTTATTTCACGCCCGCAGAACTTCCCGACAACAAGTATTATATCTTTGGAAAAGACGGATGTAAGCAATTGGCAGAACAAATGAAATTGCCATTGCTCGCACAAATCCCTCTTGTTGCAAGCGTGTGTGAAAGTGGCGACCAAGGAAAGCCTATTTCCTTGGATTCAAATAGCGTTACGGGACAATCATTCCTATCTCTTGCACAATCAGTCGTAACGGTTGTGAACCGCCGAAACAAGAATATGGCTCCGACAAAGATAGTTGGAATAAACCAATCATAATTGATACATCAAAAAAGCAAGGAAAAACAATCTCTTTCCTTGCTTTTTGTTTTTTGAAGAATGTTATATCTTGTTGACTAATAAATCTTATTTAAATGTAAAGCTCTTTGAGCCAATCATGTTTCCACCACAGAAGATGCTCACTTGATAGGTTCCGTCTACCATTGCTTGGTCTACATTCCAGTAAACGGTAATGGGAGTTTCCTGTCCACCATATTCTACGCTCTTCTTCATCGTATATTGCAAAGAGCGATTCTCGTATTGGAATGTGCCTGCATTGCCAAGTACGGCTCCAGTAGGCGTGATGATTCGTACGAAAACATTTTTCATACCACTTGAGGCCGTGACGTTCTTCGCCAATGAGAAATCTACCTGCACCGTCTTACACTTTTTCATGTTGTCAGTTTGCTTTCCTCGTTTGTTTTGGGCGGTCATTCGAATGTTAATAGCATCCAATTGTGCGGCGATGGCAACCTTTTCTGAAAGCGTAACCTTCTCGTTGTTCAAACCTTGAATCTGTTTGGTGGCAGCTTCATATTGGGTTTTCATCCTGCTATTTTCTTCCACGAGATTTTGGTTGAGTCTATTGAGTGAGTCAACTTCCAACACATAACTACGAATGACGGCTCTTGCCGTGGCAAGTTCCTTCTTCAGACGGGTAATCTCGCGTGCGTCTTCAGCCTTTACTTGTTTCAGTTCTGCTAACAATCGTTGTGTTTTCTCTTGTTCGGCAGATAATTGTGCGATGATGGAATCGTTGTTGATTTTAGTTTTCAATTCGCTATATTGCATGGCGAATTGCTGGTATTCGTTTTCCATCTCCTTCTTGTCAAGTTCTGCCAGTTCTTGCATCTCTTGATTATGTTTCTTTTCCAAGTCGAGATGATAGTATAGATAGGCGATTCCGCCAATCAATGCCGCAAACAATAAAAGCAATAAGGGAATTAATATTTTCTTTTTCATTTCGTCGTTTTTAAATCGATGCAAAAGTAATGCATTTTATCCAAATGACAAAGTAAATGTAAGAGACAATCCGTGATTATTATAATTTTTTGTGTTTTGACAGAGAAATATACCTATACTTTCATGAAAAATATTTATAATATTTTCGTTTCTTAAAATATTTTACTTATCTTTGCGAATAATATTGCCTAACGACATTAAACTTTTTCTGTTATGAATAAAGATGGTTTTTGGTATAGAGCTTTCGACCTGTATTACGATGGCTTTCGTAACATGACATTGGGAAAGACGTTGTGGGCGATTATCCTCATCAAACTATTCATTATGTTCGTGATTCTCAAGATTTTCTTTTTCCCCAACTTTCTCAAACAACATGCTCCAGAGGGCGGAGAGTCTGAATTCGTGGGAAACGAACTTATCCAGCGGGCTAATTAAACTATTATGATATGAATCATTTACTATTGGACATTACAACAGGTACGATTGATTGGTCGAGGGCGCAATTCGCGCTTACTGCCATCTATCATTGGCTATTCGTTCCACTCACGTTGGGACTTGCCGTTATCATGGGAATCATGGAAACGTACTATTATCGTACGGGCGATGAATTCTGGAAAATCACTGCACGCTTTTGGCAGAAACTCTTCGGCATTAACTTTGCGATGGGTGTAGCCACTGGTATCATCTTGGAGTTTGAGTTTGGTACCAACTGGAGCAACTATTCATGGTTCGTGGGTGACATCTTCGGTGCGCCTTTGGCCATCGAGGGTATTATCGCCTTCTTCATGGAGTCTACGTTCGTGGCGGTTATGTTCTTTGGATGGAACAAGGTATCGCGTGGATTCCATCTTGCATCTACATGGTTGACGGGTTTGGGAGCCACCATCTCTGCATGGTGGATACTCGTAGCCAATGCCTGGATGCAATCGCCAGTAGGTTGTGAGTTCAATGCCGATACGATGCGCAACGAGATGGTTTCTTTTTTCGACGTGGCATTGTCGCCATTCGCCATTGGCAAGTTCTGCCATACGGTAACATCGGCATGGATTGTCGGAGCCGTTTTCACCGTGGCGGTTGGTTCTTGGTACTTACTGAAGAAACGTGAACAGAAGTTGGCATTTGAGAGTATCAAGATTGGTGCTGCCGTTGGGCTTATTGCTTGTGGTCTCGCATTGATTACGGGACACATTTCTGGTGAACAAGTGGCTAAAGCACAACCGATGAAACTCGCCGCCATGGAAGCTCTTTATAATGGAGGAGTAGACCAGAGTCTCACGGGGGTAGCTTGGGTGAATCCGTTTAAACAACCTGATTATCAAAACGAGGAAGAACCGCCATTGCGAATAGCGATGCCTTACGCCTTGTCGGTGATGGCAACACGCGATATTCATGGTTTTGTACCAGGTATCAATGATTTGTTGAATGGCTATACGTTGCCCGATGGTACAAAAGAACTATCTGTAGATGAGAAGATTAAACGCGGTCGTGCGGCTATCTACGCATTGATGTCTTATAGAAATGCCAAGAAAGCAAAGTCGGAAGAGGGAGCTGCCAAGCACCTAAAAGCATTAAGGGAAAACATGCCCTACTTCGGTTATGGCTATATCAAGTCGAAAGACCAATTGGTGCCTTACATTCCCCTATGTTTCTGGGCATTCCGCATCATGGTGGGATTGGGATGCTTGTTCATCGCATTCTTCGCCTTGGTTCTTTTCTTGATTTACAAGAAGAAAGACCTTGCCAGTTACAAGTGGTTGCTCATTGCTGCCATCGTACTTGTTCCATTGGCTTACATCGCCAGTGAATCGGGATGGTTGGTTGCTGAGTTCGGTCGTCAACCGTGGACTATTCAAGATATGTTGCCTACATGGGCTGCCGTATCTGACATTAATTCGAGTTCGGTGATGCTAACGTTCTTTATCTTCCTTGCATTGTTCACTACGATGTTGGCTGTAGAAATCAACATCTTGTTGAAGCAAATCAAGAAGGGACCGGAGAGATTGAAGATCGAAGAAGAACACTAAACACTCAACACTAAACACTCAACGTTTAGCACTCAACGTTTAACACTAAACATATATAAATATGACATACGATTTTTTGCAACATTATTGGTGGTTCTTGGTATCATTGTTAGGAGCCTTATTGGTATTCCTTATGTTTGTACAAGGAGCCAATTCGATGATATTCCAATTGGGCAGGACGGCTGAGGAACGTCGAATGCTCATCAATTCTACGGGACGAAAGTGGGAGATTACTTTCACTACGTTGGTTACGTTTGGCGGTGCTTTTTTCGCATCGTTCCCCTTGTTCTATAGTACCAGTTTTGGCGGTGCTTATTGGTTGTGGATGATTATCTTATTCTCGTTTGTCTTACAAGCGGTTAGCTATGAGTTTCAGAACAAATTGGGAAACTTCTTGGGACCGAAGACGTTTCAGATATTCCTTGTTATCAATGGTATTTTAGGACCAGTGTTGTTAGGTGGCGCTGTGG
>OCTX012289588.1_pt1 | contig 13146 bp, 14 predicted proteins | sample 1539691 | NCBI WGS metagenome assembly OCTX01 (sample SAMN02144231, study PRJEB22623) | gut metagenome | biome: sheep rumen | host: Ovis aries | place: New Zealand
CATGTAGCTCCATATCTGCCCGGATCAGTGACTGGATGTATTTGGTTCTGGTCATACCCTTGTACTTAGACATGCGATTCAGATAGTCTTCAAATTCGATAATGTCCAGTGTCATATACTTTGTGGCTCGTTTTACTTCGACTTCACTCTTAGTTGGAGCATGCAAATTGGCAATGGACTTAGGGCTAACATTCGATTTTTTCTTTTCGACCTGATCCTGCTGCCCTGCTGCCTTTCCATAATTATCCAGTGCCGTTGTAGCCAGTTTATTTTTCCCTGCCATTACTTTCCATCCTTTCTATCACTTCTCCTGCAAAGGATTCATAGTCCAGTGCCGGTTTGCTCTTTGGGCTATACTCTCTCAATGGTAGCTGTGCCAGCTGACTTTCCGGAACGGCTATACCTTCTCTGATCGGTGTCGAGAACACACTGGTATTCAATCTTCCAGAAAGAGAATCAATCATATCTGTCAGCTTACGACTGAGTTTTGTCCGGTCATTGTACTTGGTTAAAAGTATCCCCATTACTCTGAGTTTCGGATTCCAGTTCTCCCGAACATCATCAATGGTCTTTTCCAGATCCATGAGGCCGGTGATAAAGAACGGCTGAGGCTGTGTCGGAATAATAATCCAGTCCGAGCAGACGAAGACATTTACGGTAATGATATTCAGAGACGGAGGACAATCCAGAAGGATCACATCATAGCTTCCCTGTATGTTGGCCAGAGCTTTCTTCAGCGCTGTTGGAGATTTTATTTCTGCAGATAGATCAGCAACGTCCAGATCAGCAGGAAGGATATCAAAGAAGTCAGTATGAAGGATCGCTTCTCTGATTCTACAGCTGTAACGGCTGTCTGTAGTCAGGACATTATACAGGCTGTTATCGAGATTGCTGGTGTCAATCCCGATGGAAAAAGAGCTGTTAGCCTGACTGTCCATGTCGATCAGAAGGACACGTTTCCCCTTAGCCTGTAGTTCTGCAGCTAAGTTTACCGCTGTTGTTGATTTAGCACTTCCTCCCTTTTGTAGGGCCAATGAAATTACGGTAGCCATAACGGTATCTCCTTTTAAGAAATATCTAATCAGATATAAAATACCATAAAAATATATCAAAATCAATAAAGTATATTAGAATTGCGGCAGAGTGGTGTGTGAAGATAGCATCTTTAGGGCAGATCATATAGAAAAGATCAGCAAAAGTTAGAAGTATCCCCTACTGAAAAAAGATATATTTTTATGATATTTGATATAAATATCTCAAAAATATACTTGACATATGTGTACCCACATGATAGAATATAATCAAGTTAAGGGACAGCACTTAACTGACCACTACCACTACAAACCTTATAGAAAGAGAGGATCAAAAAATGAAACAGACAACTAACATGGCAAGGGTGATCGGTGAGATTCAGAAGATCGCTAGAATGATCAATGAAGACTGGTTTAACGGGGAGCTTCCTATGGATCAGTGCGTATGGACGGTTCAGTCCACGCCTAAGGCCTATGCTCACTTCACGCCCTACCTTTCCTACCGGGTACATGACAAGGACGGCGAGAGAGGAGCTGTAGAAATCAACCTGGGTGCCGGGACACTGGACAGACACATTGAAGAGTGCTGTGCTTCTCTGATCCACGAGATGACGCACTGGTACAACTGGTTACACGGCGTAAAGGACTGCAGTAGGAATAACACCTACCACTCCAAAAAGTTCCGGGATGAGGCCGTAAAGCACGGGATCGCTATTGAATATGACAGCATGATCGGATGGAGCATTACGACACCTACAGATGAGCTGATCGAATGGTGTGCTGACAACGGGCTGGAAGACTTCAGACTCGGAAGGAATGAGTTTACCGCTTATTTCGGCGGTGGTGCTAAGGCCGGGAACGGTGGCACGGCTCCTAAAATCACAAAAAAGGGCAATAGCCATAAGCTGATCTGTCCGGTGTGTGGAGTATCGGTAAGATTCACAACTAAGAAAGCTCCTAGCATTAAGTGCATGGATTGTGATCAGCAGATGATCGAAGCATAAAACGACAAAAGGCCGGGGAGCCTAAAAACTCCCCGGTTGATACAAAAACTTGATATCAATATTTTAAATCAATAAAATATATCAAAATCAAAAAAAGATGTTGACATGTGGGCACACATGAGATATAATAAAGACAGTTCAAGGAACGAACAAACCACTACAATGAAAGAGAGGATCACAAAAATGACAACTAACATCAATGAGGTACTGAAAGAGATGAAAGAGCTTCAGGCCATGGAAGCAGAGCTGAAAGCAGAGATCGAGAAGCTGAAAGCAGAGGCCGTTACCTACATGGTAGACAACGATCTGAGCGAGATCGTAACAGACGACTTCAAAGCCTGCTACACGACAGTGCTTTCTGCTAAGTTCCAGACCAGCGCCTTCAAGAAGGTTCACATGGACTTGTACAAGGCCTTCACGAAGCAGACCGAATACAAGCGCTTCACTCTCAACTGAGAAACACTGACAACTGAATACAGAACAGGGCTGTAGAAATACAGCCCTATAAATAAGAAAGAACAGGTCAGCTGAGAAATGCCGAAAGCGCTCATGACTGCAGACCATATCCCTGTGAACCCGAAAAATGGATGAAGGCAATAGTCAGGAAGATGACTGCAGAGCTGGCCTTTACTATATAGACTGGCAGAAGATGCTCCGGATCACGATCCAGCCGTTTTCTGTCAGCGGTTTTACAAGAAGGAGTATTGATGTGGGGACACAAAAACAGTATACTGTCATTAAGGAGGAATATGGCAGTATGAGTAAATCAAATAATGAAGCAGTAGCAGACTATCACAGCAAATTAACGAATCTGAGAGTAAGGTTCCCGTCTCCGGAAGTGTGTGGCATCGACTACCAAAAGATGATGCGAGACCGGGCTAAGGAGCTGGGTTTTGTAATCCAAAAGGGCAAGGACAAAGGGGAAGGTTCCGTTAATGCCTATATCCTGCATCTGATAGAACAGGACTTAGACATAGCGATGGTCAAAGGCATGAACGACCTTTTCAAAGAATAAGGGTAAATGATATAATACAATGGTTAGTTGTCTTGTTTCCGATTCTCTCTGAATCAAGACTTCAGAAGCGGTGCTCTTGTAGTGGGGAGTACCGCTTCATTTTTTTATTGGCCTGCTGCCGTTTTGTAAAATTAGGGCATACCCTTTTTTGGTTCTGCAGAAGAAGCTCTAATATGTAAAAATAGAGTTAATATATGAATTTATTTACAAGATGTAAATAGGGTATTGACTTATATTTTACATAATGCTATATTATAAATGAGGGTACACATAACAATACAAAGAGGTGGCACATGAATATAGGATATGTAAGAGTCAGTACGGTTGATCAGAACGAGGCCAGACAGATCGAAGGCCTGCAGAAATATGGTATCGAAAAGTGGTTTACCGAAAAAGTATCAGGGAAAAATACGAATAGGCCACAGCTTCAGGCCATGCTTGAATTTGCCAGAGAAGGGGACACGGTGTATGTTCATGACTTCTCCAGATTAGCCAGATCAACGAAAGATCTTCTGGATATTGTGGAAACACTGACAGCGAAGAAGATTCATCTGGTCAGCAACAAAGAGGCCATTGATACATCGACTCCACAGGGTAAACTCATGTTGACCATGATCGCTGCAATCTATGAGTTTGAACGGACAAATATGCTGGAAAGACAAAGGGAGGGTATTGCGATTGCGAAGGCCAACCATGTCTACAAAGGCAGGAAAGAGATCAAGGTCGATCCTGATCAGTGGAAGAAGCTGCATGATCAGTATATGCGAAGAGAGATCAATAAGGTTCAATTCGCCAAGGCACTGAACATTAGCAGGCCAACGTTAGATAAGCTGCTGAAAGCAGAGAAGTAAGAGCAAAAGGGGGAGTTGTTGACTTTGATCAATATCTTCCCTTTTTTGATATTATTATTACAAAACAAAAAGTATGCTCATTGCGTTTTTCGGGGAACCCAGAGGGATAATTCTACCCTTAGCGTCCTGAAAAACGCATTTTCGGTGTGATCGAAAAAGTGATGCAAGACAATCCCTTTATGAAAGAAGGTATCCTGACTTTTCAATAAAATAAATATTCGAAAAACGCTGCAGATATCAGGATAATAAGGGGATCACAAAATGCTACCCTATATCGGCTTTTGGATCGTTTACACAGATGCCTCTATTTGGAATTTTAATATGGGAAAAACGATATAAAAATCTCGGAATAGAATCAGTGGCACTTTCCTCCACGCTGTGCCTCTTTCAACTTTTTTCTTTTGCTGTGGAAAGCATCATGACCATAAATATAGCGATACGCATCTGGAAGGGAAGGAGCTGATGTCTGAGGGTGGAACGGATCACGGCTATGGTGTTTATGTTGGATACGAAACGTTCTGTGTCCTGCTGCCAATGATTCCAATATGTACCAGAAATGACCCGTATTTTTGGATTGCAAAACCATATAGAATGGAGTCGCCTCAATAACTGTGAAATAAGCTGTATTGATAGAAGCAACGTCTTTTTTAGAAATCATGTGGATCCTTTCTGTATAAGCGAATAAGACTTTGATATTATTATTTCAATTCGGGATAAGAAAAAAGACCATGCTATAATAATTTTATTGTTGGGCAAGGTGGTAGCTATCATGACACAGGCAGAACAGAGAGCAGCTGCAAAAAGGTTTGCAGACTTTTGGAGAGGAAAAGGATATGAGAAAGGGGAGTCTCAGCAATTCTGGACTTCCTTGCTTCGTGATGTATTCGGTGTAGAACATCCAGAAGAGATTATCCATTATGAATCCAAAGTAAGGCTATCCCATGATAGCTTTATTGACGGGCATATTAGCAGTACGCATGTCCTGATTGAACAGAAAAGTATTGGCAAGTCGCTGGATCAGAAGATCAGGCAGTCGGACGGATCCTTCCTAACTCCGTTTCAACAGGCCAAGAGATATGCAGCTGAGCTACCATATTCGCAGAGACCGAGATGGATTGTAACCAGTAACTTCCAGAGCTTCTATATTTACGATATGGAAAAGCCAGGCGGAGACCCGGAAATCATCCATTTAAAAGATCTTCCCACTGAATACTATCGTCTGCAGTTTCTGGTAGATTCCGAAAATATCACGATCCAGAAAGAAACAAAGGTTTCCATTCAGGCAGGAGAAATCATTGGCCTTATTTATGATGCCCTGCTGAAGCAATACAAGGATCCTGAGAATCCAGAAACTCTTAGGCACCTGAATATACTTTGTGTCCGACTTGTCTTTTGCCTGTACGCTGAGGATGCCGGTATTTTTGGCAAAAAAAGAATGTTCTATGATTACCTTCATACCTACAGGGCAAAGAATGTCCGCATGGCGCTGATCGAGTTATTCAAGGTACTGGATACTAAACCAGAAGACAGAGACCCATACATGGACGATGATCTTGCGGCTTTCCCTTACGTCAATGGTGGGCTTTTTGCAGAAGAGAATATAGTGATTCCAAAGTTGGATGAAGAGATCGTGGATCTTATTCTGCAGAAAGCATCCATAGAATTTGACTGGTCACAGATCAGCCCTACTATCTTTGGGGCTGTTTTTGAATCGACTCTGAATCCCGAAAAACGAAGATCTGGTGGTATGCACTATACCTCCATCGAGAACATCCATAAGGTTATAGATCCTCTGTTTCTGGATGATCTGCATGAAGAGTTTGAACAGATAGAAGCACTCCAAGTCATACGTACAAAAAAGCAAAAACTGGATGACTTCCAGAAGAAATTAGCTTCACTGAAATTTTTAGATCCAGCCTGTGGCTCTGGAAATTTTCTGACCGAAACATATATCAGCCTGCGTAGACTTGAAAACCGGGTTATACAGGATCGGATCGAGCTTGAAAGGGGCCAGATGGCAGGCCAGATCACATTTGGAGATCTGGGAGACCAGAGTCCTATAAAGGTAGGAATAGATCAATTCTTCGGAATTGAAATTAATGATTTTGCTGTGACAGTAGGCAAGACAGCTCTTTGGATAGCAGAGTCACAAATGATGCAGGAGACAGAAGATATAGTCCACATGAGTCTTGACTTCCTGCCTCTGAAGACAAATGCCACGATTATCGAAGGGAACGCTCTGAGGATTGATTGGAATGATGTGTGTCCTGCTGCCGAGCTAAATTATATCATGGGGAACCCACCTTTTATTGGTGCATCTATGATGTCAAAAGAGCAAAAAAAAGACGCTGTTCAAATATTTGGAAATGTAAAACGTGTAAATAGCATCGATTATGTTGGGGCTTGGTACCATAAAGCGTGCCGGTTGGCCTATAACACGTCAATAAGCTGTGCTTTTGTTTCTACAAATAGTATCACTCAAGGCGAGCAGGTTTCTCCATTGTGGATGCCTCTGTATAAAAATTATGGGGTATGTATAAATTTTGCGCATAGAACATTCATGTGGAATTCCGAAGCATCTGTTAAAGCGCAAGTTCATTGTGTTATTATTGGCTTTTCAACAATTAATACTAATAAATTAAAATATATATATGAAAATGGACGGCCCATTCAAGTTTCACAGATAAATCCTTACCTGATAGACGCACCTGCTATTTTTGTGGAAAGCACTTCAAAATCAATATGTAACGCTCCGAAAATAACATATGGGAATAAACCATCAGACGGTGGTCATTTAATACTATCAGAAAAAGAATATAAGGATATTATAGATGCTGATCCTACGACAAAAAAATTTATAAAGAGATACGTTGGTTCAAGAGATTTTATAAATAATAATGAAAAACGATACTGCCTATGGTTAAGGGATTCCCGGCCATCAGAATATAGGCTTAATAAAGAGGTACTAAAACGAATCGAAGCCGTTCGTAAATTTCGAAGTCAGAGTACAGCAAAACCAACAAGGTTGCTGGCTGACAGGCCTTATAAATTTTTTTCCGATCCGCAAACAAAATCTCCTTACCTATGTATTCCAGAAGTATCCAGTCAACGTAGAAGATATATCCCCATTGGTTTTATGGATTATCAAACTATTGCAAGTAATAAACTATTAATTATACCTAACGCAAAATTGTATCATTTTGGGATTTTGGAATCTAATGTTCATATGTCATGGATGCGTATAGTTGGCGGAAGATTAAAGAGCGATTATTCTTATTCAGGATCCATTGTTTATAATACATTCCCTTGGCCTTCTAAATTGTCAGAAAGTGAATCGCTGAAAATCGAACAAACAGCACAGGGGATCCTTGATGCCAGAGCACTGTATCCGGACAGTAGTCTTGCAGATCTATATGATCCTCTGACTATGCCTCCGGAGCTGATCACAGCACACCAGAAGAATGACATGGCTGTAATGCGACTGTATGGCTTCCAGAAGACCGATGAAGACGGGAAAAAGCATTGGTTCACAGAAGAGGAATGTGTAGCTGCTTTGATGCGGATGTATCAAGAGAAGATTGCAGAGCTGAACAGTAAATAATTTTTGTTGTATTAATATCAACAGCGCACCTGATTTTTTCTTAGGTGCGCTGTTGCTTTCCTTTTTTAATTGATTTTTTCCCCCTTTGGTGCTACACTAAGCCCGTAACAACTAACACACGACAAAGAGCCACATACGGCTCTCTGATCCGTTCTGTGGCTATCCGTGTTCAAAATTAGAAAGGAGGTTTTATCGGATGGCTGAGATGATTATGGAAGCTCTGCTGGCTTGCGTGGCAAGCATTATCGCCGGCATTGCTCTGTACTTTATCCAGAAGATGCTCGATTCCCACCGGAATGATCATCGGAGATAGTTAGGAGTTTAACTCCGTGGCGGGTTCGTAGCTGCAACTGCGAATCCGCTTTTCTCTAACATCTCAGCAACTTGTACCCTCATTAAGAGATCGGAGCATTTTTGGGTTAAGTCCCTCAGTCACCTCCCTCACCCTAATAGTATATACTACCAATTTAACAAATGGTATACTTATTTAATAATTTTGTTTACTTTGAGGAGTAAAGATATGAGCCTTATCGAAGATAATATTTCGCAAAACGATAACACCTTTCCTCACCGACTTGCATGTTTGATAAAAGAACAAAACCTCTCCCAAGCAGACGTTTGTAAAAAAACAGGTATTTCAAAGCAAGCCTTACATCATTATTTATCAGGAACCCGGATCCCTCGTTCAGATACCTTATTAACTTTGTCCGAGCTATTGAATGTATCAATGAAATATCTACTTACTGGTGAGAGTGATCGAAGTGAAATTAATACAAAAGGACTAACGGATATCCAAATACAAAAGGTCAGCGAATATGCCTCGCTATTTAGAATATCTAATGCCGTAAAAAAGGAACTTCCTATTTCTTTGACAGATATGTTTCAATTATCTCCGGAAGATACCGATATTAATATAAATAGCGACTATGCACCACTTTATGAACGTTTAATTGCTGGCAATCCCGGTTCCGGCAAGACCATTTTTGTTTCCAAAACATTGAAAGACGCAAGGTACAAAAAACTTTTATCAGAATCTATTTCACGCTGTCCTAATTGCAGACATAGAATACTTTCAGGCTATGCTTTTTGTCCCTATTGTGGAAAAAAAATAGTAGTATAACTTTCTTTGAGGCAGTATGGTTCCTCGTACTGCCTCTTATTTTCCATTACTCTTTTCTTCTGCTTCCTTCATTTTCCGTACCGCCTGCTGCCATCTCTCTTTCTCCCAGCGCAGCTTATAAACGTTGTGCTGCTTCTTATCTCTGATCTGACACAGCTTTCTATATAACCACTCCTTCATGATCTGGCTCCTTTCGCTTTTTTATTAGTTTATTCTCCAAAAAGCTAATAGTCAATGTTTTATAGATATTAATATTGTATTATTGATATGGATATTATTTTGTGATATTAATATCAAAATCATACTGCCCTCAGAATATACCAAGGGCAGTAATGACTGCTGCCATTAAGAATCTGCAGAACCTACAGCTGCTGAAACGTCATCGAAGTATTGAAGCATGGATGTTTTACCGTCTTCATTTTTGGCACTTACAAAAGCATCCAGATGTGTTCCACCCAGAAGTGCTTCGAAGATATCTGTTAAGTTGCCGGCACCATTGATAACAGTTTTCGAAAAATCTTTGGACTTATCTGCTACGTCCTGCTCCCAGTTCTCATTATCTAATTTCTCTGAACCTTTGTGCATTTTTATATGAGTCGCCCCTTTTTCGATAGCCTGCAGATTTTTTGCATAGTTGCTAATATATGGAGGATTATCCCAATCCACAGGAATGATATGATGGATTGCGCCTGCTGCCACAATGCTCTCCCACTCTGATTCTGGTCTGGCATAGAGTAATGTTACCGTGTGCATGGGAACATTGCTTGCAGCTTTTCTCAGGCCATAAGTCAGAGGAAATCTGTTCCTGTAATAATATCCTGTAGGATACCCTCCCTGTGCCACGTACAATTCCCACTTATCCGCTAAGGTTTTGGTATAGTCTGTCCACCTTTCTGTAAGACTCTTGCTCTTTGACTTTGTGTTTATCTTCAACATAGGAGAGATTATCTTAATTCCCTTTTTGCTGACCGTAAAACAGAATCCCTCACTGGACTGGAATTTCTTCGGATTATAGAACCTGTAGTCTCCTGCTTTGCAAAGCCACTGACCAATGGTTTCTCCCTTTTGCGGAATATAGTTGAATGAATTGGTCATATGCTTGATGAAGAGGTTTCGATAATACTGCTCAACTGCGTCCAGAGGCCTTCCTGCCGGAATAAGGATGCTTTGAATATTAATATTCATTTTATATCTCCTTTCTGACCCGGATCACCGCCGAAGCGGTGACCCAGGTCGAATCTGTTTTTACTCATTTACGTTCCCCACACGATACACGTCACCGTTATATAAAGTGATTGTGTACTGAAACCAGTCTCTGCCCTCGATTTCTCCTTTTTCGATAACTGCAATTCGTTCCAAAGGAATACCGAAGCTCATTTTTTCATTGTAGAAAGCAATGCTGTAATCTCTCTCAAAGCCTTCGTCCATCATAGCCTTATCCTCTGCATCTTCTGTCAGATAGTATACCCTTGCATTAAGCTCGATGGTACTTTCCATAAATTCAGTGGCAAGCTGCAGGGTTGTCCCAACTGTCTGAGAAAGACCCTCAATAAGTTCCTTAACTGTAATTTCTTTATGTGCCATAATTGTTCTCCTTTACATTTTTATTATTTTCCCCACCCATATTACTGATAGGGATTGCATCAAAACCGGATCGCAGATCAGTCCATTCCCCAACAAAAATCCAGCGTTTGGACTGATCTGACGTTCCATCAAAACGGGTAGTCAACTCACCGTTTTAGGTAGTCAGACTCCCTTCCATATTCAATTTTCAAAATAATCCCACATCGCACGCTTTATCTCTCGTACCGCATACTGCAGGTCTTTCCCACTGAAATATTCGATACCGTAGTGCTTCTTGTGCCACTCAGCTCTGTTCATGGGACTCGATACTTCTTCCGGAAACCGGGACAAAAAGTCGACCATCTGAGCCTTGGAAAAGATGCAGTCCTGATAGTAGATGATAAAGTCAGTCAGACTTCTGAATCTGACCGGAAACGCATCCTTCTCTTTCCTGTAAATCCGCTCCAAGGCATCGTTGCAATGAAGCTGGGCTTTCCATGTAATCTCCTTACTGATAGCCTTGTCCAGTCTCATTGTCCATTCCTGTGAGAAAAGCTCTGACATGGGAATACTCTGATTTCGCTGGGACATTTCTTTCAACCTCAGTTCAAGTCTGCTGTGGTCATGACTCTCGCTCATCTCATGAGCCTTGTCGTAACACTCAGCTTCACATCCTCTGGTCTTATAGGCCACGGATATCTGTTCATTGGTGAAAAGGTCGACGGTACAGTAGACGTTCCTTGCAGAGGTCAATTCCGCTAGACACGTTATGAGGTAACGGTTGAGTTTCCGGAAGCGCTGGTAGAAGTCTTTGCCGTAACTGTCGAAGGCCATATCAACTCGCTGATACTCAAATTCGATAAAGCCTGCTGCCTTCCGGATTTCTTCCATAGTTCTCTGAAACTCCGAATACCTCAGTATGGTTCCAGCATTATCGTTCGGATTCACCTTCATCTTGGTGACTTCTTCGACTTCTCCCCCGGACTTGTGCTTCTTCACATAGCACTCTTTCACGCAAGCTCTTAAGGCTCCATCCGAATCCTGTCCGGGCGTGACCGGATCGGGACTGTTGATTTTTATGGTATGGATGGAGCCTTGTACCCTATAGGCTTTTAATTTCTCGGATTGCATCAGCATATCCTCCTTTCATGATATTTTCGGGCATACGAAAAAGAGCGACCTGTTACCAGACCGCTCTTCATCAAATATCATAAAAGGTTCGTCTCTTCGTAGGGATTGCTGGCAGAGACGCCGAAAGAATCGTTTTTAAAGTTTTTCAGAAGTGTGTAGATGCTTTTCCATGTGTTTTCGTTTTTCGTGTGTGTATTGCTTTTGTTTGGTGACTCCCTCATTCATGACCCTGATCTATCAGGTTATGATGTCCACTGGCGTGGCGCGGATTCTGGCAGAAAGGTTCTTTTCCTGTTGCCAATACCTATACTAGCACACTGCATTCATTTTGTCAATATTTTTTTAACATAACATTATAACATTTCTTTCTTGTTTGCGTCAACACTTTATTTTAATTTATTTTATTTTTTTCTTGATATTATTTTTTCAAAAGAGGCAGGTGGTAGTCCACGTTCAGATTGAAAAGGATGGACGTTACCGTTCTCCCAGTCTTGATGCACTTGTAAGAGACATGGTAGTTGCTGGACTCTATCCGGTTGATCTCATTCACGGCTGTATCCAACACCCGGCTCCGGAAATGAGAAAATTTCTCATACTTCTTTTGCCTGACCACGTTCCCCTTCTTGTCGATCTCCTCTTCCAGCCCACAGCACTCTCTGATCTCCCGCACGCTGATCTCTATGTCGACTCCCTCTAAGGGGATCTGCTTGCCGATGTGCTTCTCCTGCAGAAGCTCAAAGATGCGGATCGCATAGACTGACTTCATCGCCAGAATGTTCTCTAACGGATACTGCGTGTAATGCTCTTTTAAATTAAGAAGCCATGGCTTCAGCACGCTGTTCAATTGGATCACAAATCCTACGTCCGGCTGATAACCACACAATTGTACCCACGGAATTGCAAAAAATTCTCCAGTCTTATCATCATTTTTAATATATATAGGGTTCGCAAAGATATCTTGTGCAATCCCTTTAACATCTCTATAGAGGTCATTTTTAGGAATTCCAAGAAGCTGTGCCAGCTCTGTGATCGACACTGCATATGGCTTAATCTCTTGATCTTTCGGTTTGATCTGCATGATAGCTGCTCGAATGATCTTTGCGCTGTTTAATTTAAGCATTTGCTTGCCGCCGATGAGCTTATTGGCCTGTACGACCTGATAGGAAGGCTCTATGCAGAAATCAAATGTCAGCTGCCCATCAATCTGGAAATCATTCTTCTTTCTTCTACCCATAAAAGCCACGCTCCATCATTTCTTGTGGTCATTATAGCGAAAAGCCACATGTCTGTAAATAGCGTGGTTTTTTTGAAAAAATGATATCAAAACGTGGCTTTTCGATTATTTGCCACACTGTACGAGTCCGTCTAAAAACCACGAATTGATACCTTTTCATGGGTATCAAAACGTGGTCTGTAAGGTATCAAAACGTGGTCTGTAAATATCAATACGTGGCACTTAAAAAGTCAGAAATGGCTTATCTAAGCGGTTTTCTGGCATTCATTTTTCCCTAAATAAAGAAATATATAAATATTCTTTTCCAGTGCGCAGAGCGCACAGAGAGAAAGGTGATCTTTTTATAGTATCAAAACGTGGCTTTTCTATGCTTTATCCTCGACCTTAGATTTTTCACTCTTGGGTTTTCTACTCCTGGGCTTTGTATCAAAATCACTTAAATTCCTTAAAGCTCCATACTCTCTCTCATGTAGCTCCATATCTGCCCGGATCAGTGACTGGATGTATTTGGTTCTGGTCATACCCTTGTACTTAGACATGCGATTCAGATAGTCTTCAAATTCGATAATGTCCAGTGTCATATACTTTGTGGCTCG
>OCTX012290077.1_pt1 | contig 13143 bp, 8 predicted proteins | sample 1539691 | NCBI WGS metagenome assembly OCTX01 (sample SAMN02144231, study PRJEB22623) | gut metagenome | biome: sheep rumen | host: Ovis aries | place: New Zealand
GCATAATCCTTTGCTGCAGCAAAAAGCCTTCTTCCGTAGCCGTTTCTGTGGAACTCCTTCTTTACGCCCATTACGGCAAGCTCCACAGTCGCATCGCCTGTCTGCTTAAGACAGAGGAATCCTGCAGGAACATCCTTCTCGTAAGCTGCCCAGAACGGCTGGTCAGCCGATTCCCTGATATACTGCTCCCTGCTCTCTTCGACTTCGAACCAATCGGTAAGAGCCTCTAAGACCTCTCGTGAGATCTTCCGGCGTTCATTAGTATCTTCTATAAATCTGATCATAAAATCCTCTTAGCTATTAAACATTTACACCTTATTTTACCATTACGGAGAATAGGAATCTCTGATATCTGGGTTATAATCATGGAAAAGCGGATAACGACTAAAATACGGAGCCAATTATGATCACCTCAAAAAACAAGCTAATCTCTTCAATGCTCGCATTAACCCTTATAACCCCGATATTCTGTGGTTGTAACATTGTTACACCGCAAAGTGTTGAGACGAGTCTTCCTACAATTCCTGAACAGAGCACATCAGAAGTCACCACAACCACGTCCGAGACGACCATAGAAACCACCGAACCTTCCGCCGAAGAGCGCGTCATATTAAAGACTCCTGACGGCAAGACCGTGATAGATACCACCTATGTCCGCACAATAGGCGATGTCACGCCCGAGATGATGACTCCCGACTACTGGATCGGCGAAGACGATAACGAAGTTCTCATGACACCTGAAGAGATCGCTGAGTTCAACTATAACAACAGAGCCATCATCAAGGCTGCCGACAACAAAACGATAATGCCGCACTTAGAAGACTTCGGAGATACATTTGACGGCAACATCTTAAGGACTTTCCTTACTGACAACTCAAAATCGGTTCCCAAGGACCCTGCGAAAATGTATCTTAACGGCAAGCCTACAACGGCAGAATACTGGCAGAACCTTGTAGCGCTCTCAAATATCGATGCAGTACCGGATCAGGTCACAGTAAAATACGGCTTTTCGACCAAGCGCATGACCGTCAGGATGTTTCCTACGGAAGACAGGGTTTTCGAGAGCGCAGAAGATAAATACTTCGATTCGCTCCTTTATTCTGAATGCATGCCCTACATGCCTGTCGTCGTGCTTCACGAGAGTACGGACGGAGAATATCTCTACGTTGTTTTCGACAGCTTCTCCGCATGGGTCAGAAAGGACGCCATAGCAATCTGCAAAGACAGAAAAGACTGGGAAGCCAGACAGAATCCCTCCCAGTGGCTCGTCGTAACAGAAAGAGAGATCAGATTAGGCAACGATCCGCACAGCCCGCTTACGACCGACCTCGTTCTTCCTATGGGAACACGCATGGAACTCGTTCCTGCAAAGAGCGCTCCCAAGAGCATTAACCAGCGTGCGACTTACGGCAATTATGTAGTCAAAGTCCCTACGAGAGGCTCAGACGGCTATATCAAGGATGAGCTCGTGCTGATCCCTGTATCTGATGATGTCAACGCAGGATACCTGCCTCTTACGCCTGCAAATATCGTAAGACAGGCATTTAAGCTCTTAGGCGACAGATACGGCTGGGGCGGCGACCTTCAGGCCAACGACTGCACCGGCATCACAAGAGAGATCTACCGCTGCTTCGGCGTGCTCCTCCCGCGCGTAGGCCAGTCGGCCTCCAAGGGCGTATACAAAGTCGACATGAGCGGCATGAAAGAGAAAGAAAAGCTCTCCGTGATAAGCGAACTTAAGCCCGGAAGCCTTATATCCTTCCCCGGCCACATGACGATCTATGTCGGCACCAAGGACGGAAAGCCTTATGTAATAAGCGCCTGCGGCACATTCGTAATGCCCGCGCCCGGTTCAACGGAAGTAATTCATCCTGAGAGCGTTATCCTCAACAGCCTCTATGTCAGGAACAGGAGCCTTGTGACCTGGCTCGACAGGTCGACGACGGCATTAACTTTGAAAAAAGCTGCACCGGAAGACGCTGAAGCCTGAAGCCGGGCACTTCTACATCTTAACTTTACGTTGCTGCTTCAACTTACTATCTTTTTTTCTTTGAAATTATGGCGAAAAATCGGGCAAAAAAAGATAGACGCATCTATTCATCTATTCAAGACCGCTTACTTAACGATCTCGATATTATCAACGCTCTTATGTGACCAGTCGTTTGCAAGGTTCATGTTCTGCCAGTCAGATCTGTGCGCGCTGAAGCTTATGGTCAGCGTATCGCCCTTTGCAAGCGAGCCGCTTCCGACAGTTATCGTAAGGCACGTGTCCCTGTCCTCACCGGTGCAGGCAGTGTATGTTCCCTTAACCTTGTCCGTCAGCGCGGTGTATTTGCCTGAAGCAGAATTCGTTGCAGCATGATAGCAGTCGAAAACCATCTCTCCGCCGTCTTTTGTGAAGTAGTAATTGATCTTTATCTTCGACAGGTCGACTGAAGATTTACCGTTATTGGTTATCTCAAGCGTTCCTGCTATCGCATTAGCATTAGAGTTGTTATTGTCGTATTTCATCTTAATGCTCAGGTCACCTGAAGATGCAGTACCGGAGCCGCCTGAGACTTCTGTTTGCGCCGTTGATGCAGTTCCCTGCGAGGTGCCTGTTTCTCCTGATGATCCCGTGCCCTGCGAAGCGCCGGTTCCTCCTGCTGATTCACCTGAACCCTTGCCCTCTTTATCTGGCAGGGTTCCATACACAAGTTTGCCGTCGTCAAGAAGAACTGCACCCTTGCTGTATGAATAGTCATTATTGTTATCCCATGCTCCGTTAGGACTCGTCATCCTGACCTGGATCTCTGACTTATACTGCGACTGGCCGCCGGGTCTTAAGCTTCCGTCATCGAAAACAACGGAAAGATAGTAAATGTGGTTTTCCTCATTCCATACCTTAAGGCCGTCCACTCTTCCGGACTGCATATAGTTTGTGGAGATCTTCACGCCGGATGCATCGCCGCCTGCCTTGAAGATCTCTGAAAGGTCAACATAGTATCTGTATTCCAGTTTGGTTGCCGCTCTTGCAGGCCAAGCAGTTTTGTTGCAGACAATAGCCTTTATCTCGGCGAAATCCTTGCCTTCAACATTGAGGCTTGTGTCTGCGGAATATTCATCAGCAGGGACTTCTTCGACAGCGCCAAAAGCGATCAGGGTCTTGCCGTGATATTTCGAATACATTGCAGCCATAAGGCCTGTAAAACCTGCGTTGTAATCGCATGCGACCTCATTCTTGTTGTAATCGCTTACGGTATCGGTGTAACCGTCAGAAGCATCAGGACCTCCGACCAGAGCACCATAAAGTGTATGCCTTGATTCACCGGGTTCATTCATGTTGTCGCAGTAAGAGCCCTGGCTTGTTCTGTGATGGGGATGCGCGGGCGGATTCTCGCCAAAACCGATCACGTAAGATCTTCCTGAAGAGCCCAGTGCGTAATTAGCCTGTGACACCGCAAAATCCCAATATGTGGAGACTTTATCCTTAGGGCATCCGTCCCATCTGCTGTATACAGTTGCGACAAAAGCTGTCGTCGAAGCATATCTTAAAGAACCCCACTGGTCGAGCCACGCAAGACCTTTGGGAGAATATGTGATCCTCTTGCCGTCCGTGGTGCCGCAGGACCAGAAATCCAGGTGCTTCTGGACTTCTTCCTTGTAGCTCTTCTCACCTGTTATCTTTGCAAGAAGAACAGCTGCTCCGATGTGAACATCATCCCAGCAAAGAGCCCAGTCAAAATCGTGACCGGCTTTGGTAAAACATGTTTTCGCATTGTCCAGGTACTTGCTGTCACCTGTAGCCAGATAAAGCCAGCATCCTGCCCACGAGAGCTCATCGTAAAAGCCGCTCCATGAGTTATAGAAGCCGTTTGCGGCCGTATAGCCCGCATCACTTCTTGTGGAATCGGCGAATGCATAAAGGCTCCTGGCATGCTCTAAACAGAGCTTGGAATAAGCTTCGTCAGTATCCTTGAAAACAACCGCAGAAACAGCAAGCGCTGCAGCTGCTTCGCCAACGACAGCAGAACCCGGGTTATCTTTCGTAACCTTGTAAGAAGGCCTGTTCATGGTCATGACCTCGCAAGGTCCCCACCAGGAATGATCCGCATTTCCGTCACCGACCTGATAGTAGAAGACCTCATCCTCCGGATGGCACTTGATAAGGTAATCTGTAACCCACCTGATATCACCTAACGCGTATTCCATCTGGCCGCTCTGCAGATAAGCGTCCTTATCCTCGTATACTGACCAGCCGAGCATGGCCGCAGAATAAGCCATTGGAAGATTGAATTTTACATTGTCGCCGGCATCGTACCAGCCGCCTGTAAGATCTATGTTATTGTCAGCTCCGTCTGTAAGGCCTGAATCGCCGCGCCAGTTGCATCTTGTCTGTTCAGGAAGCTTTCCGCTTCTCTGGAGTTCGTAGAAAAGGAGTGACTTTTGAAGCGCTTCGCCATAGTTATAATCGCCGGTGCCTTCTATGCCTTCATATCCACTGCCTTTTTCAGTCAGGTCCTCTGTGGAATGTGTGCCGCCAGAAGCGCCGTTAAAACCGCTGTCCGATGTCCCGGAAGACTCAGTTGCAACAGTGTCTGACGGCTCAGAAGTGCTCCCTTCTGATTCTGTCTCAGGGCCTTTATTGCAGGCTGTAAGGGTGACTGCGCCTATAAGGATCAGCGAAATAGTTTTAAGAGCTCTCTTCATATGCCCCTCCGGAATGTGATAGCCACATTATAGTACGCCAGGCCCTGATATCCTTAAAGTCTTATTTTCGAACAGATTTACAAATCATTGTTTATCTTTATTTATTAGGATATACTTTGACGTATTGGGGGATAGATTATTAGCAGATCTCCAATTGTAACAAATAGGCCTGGAAACATAGAACAAAGTGAGGAATAGACATGTTTTGTAGTTCCTGTGGAAAAGAAATCGAAAATTCAAAGTTCTGCCCTTTCTGCGGTTCACCCGTAGAAGCTGAAGAAGCTCCCGCAGCAGAAGCACCCGCTGAAGCAGCTTCTGAAGAGCCTAAGGCAGAATCACCTGAATCACCCGCTGAAGAGCCCGCAGCTGAAACAGCTGCAGAGGCTGCTCCGGAAGCTGAAGCAACTGCTGAAGCAGCTCCTGAAGCTGAGAAATCCGCTGAAGCTGAACCCGAAGCTAAGACTGTTGTTGCAGACGCAGTAATCGATGCAGCTGACGCAGCAAATCTTAAGGCATCTTCAGAAGAGACTCTTGGAAATCACACACCCGTTGAGACAGTTCCCATTTCGAATTCCTTCTCAGCAGCTCCATCAGCAACTGCGCCGGTATCAGCAGCATTTGCAGCTCCCGGAACAGTTGACACCAACGCACCCGTTGCAGAACCTGCAGCGCCCGTTGAGGCTGAGGCTGAATCCGAAGAAGATGATGAGGATGAAAAGCCGAAGAAGGGCAAGAAGATCGCGGTCATCATTATCAGTATCGCAGCAGCTTTGATCCTTTTAGTAGGTGCCGGAGTAGGCGTATTCTTCTATCTGATGAACAGCAAGTATACTCAGGCTACTCAGGCATTCGAGGATGAGGATTACGAGAAGTCCTTACAGCTCTTTACAGAACTTAACACATATAAGGATTCGGCATATTGGGCTGAGGCTTCACAGGTTGAGCTCGATTACCAGAAAGTTGATTCTCTCGTTGACGCAGAGGACTGGGACGGCGCAATTAAGATCCTTAAGGAAGTTGAATCTTTCTACGGCAAAGATACCAAGGGTCTTGAAGCTAAGGCACTTATGTCAGACTGTGCGCTGGTCAAGGAAGCAATTGCAGATAAGTCAGAAGGAAATTACTCACTCGCTAAGGGTAAGTTCAACCAGCTTATCAAGATCAAGGATAAGTACATCAAAGAGCCCGTTCTCTGCGATGCACACGAAGCAGAAAAGAACAAGCAGTGGTTAAACGTCATCATCAGCTGCTACGGTCTCCAGATAGGCGATTACGATCTTAAGTACCTCAACAATCCTAACGGCGACAACGATAAGATCATCAGCGATGCTTTCACTAAGGAGTCTGATGACTACAAGGCTATCGAAGCAGTCATGAAGCCCGAGGGCGACGAAGAGAAGGCTCTCGTTGAGAATGCACTTAAGGGTCTCAAGCTCAAGCAGGCTATAAGACTCGCCGGTGAGATGAAGTACGATGAAGCTCTTAACCTCCTTAAAGAACTCGGTGATTTCGATGAGGCACAGGCTAAGTACACATCAATCAATGAAGAGTATCAGGGTTACAAGGATTCCTATGCTGCAGCTGAGGCTTATTACAACAACGGCGAATACTATAAGGCAATGATGGCCTGGATGAAGATAGAGAAGTATCTCGACTCCGCTGAAAGAGCTAAGACCTGTGAGCAGAAGATGCCTTCAAACGGCTCCATGAAGAAGGGCAGCGGCAGCATCAGCATGAAGGTCAAGGCTCCTGCCGGAATGAACACTCTCATCAAGATCTACAATTCTAAGGGCGAAGTTGCCGCTCAGGTATTCATCCTTGCAGGCAACAGCGCTACAGTTAAGCTCGGCGCAGGCACATACACAATGAAGGTTGCTTACGGCACCAAGTGGTATGGTGAAAAGGACCTCTTCGGCGGCACCGGTATCTACCTCCAGCTCAAGAACGGCACAAGCAACAACTTTACATTGAAGAAGAACCACAGCTACACACTGACACTCCAGTCAGGCACTTCAGGAAATGTCGGAGCAGACACAGTCTCCGGCGGTGCAGGCGGAATGTAAGAGTTCTTAAAACTTAAATTTTCAGGGCGGTGTCTCAAAGGCGCCGCCCTTCTTTTGTGGCAGGAGAATGTATCTGAAACGTGGTTCTTTTCGCGGGTTCAGATACAGTAGAGTTCAGGACGCGGAAGCAAAAAGTGAAGTGTATAATTATTGCCCTGAAAAATGCCCGATAATTATACAAAAACAGCTTTTTGTATAATTTCAGCCCCATTTTTTGATCAATAATTATACAGCGCCAGTTTGGCCCTTCAGCAGTGTGTAATTTTTCCTTCAAAAGTTACACAAAAAAACGCGATTTTGTGTAACTTTTGAAGAAATTTAAGTCAAAGATTACACAAAGGCAAATCCAATCAAGACCGCAGGCAACACTGCCCTTTAAAACAACTCCTTGATATAATCGGTCATATATGCCGCAAGGAGACTGATAATGAACGGACCTGCCCCCATTAATGACAGAAGATTAAGATTCGACTCTTTCTCTGAAGATGACCTCTTCACCAAGAAGCCCCGCCTCCCTGCCATGGGATGGAACAGCTGGAATGCTTTCGGCAGCGGCAACACAGAAGAGCTTACAAAGGCGATGGTCTTAAAGATAAAGGAATTAGAGCTCGATAAGATCGGCTACAAGTATGTCGTTTTAGATGACGGCTGCTACCGCCCTGAGCGCGTGGGCGGACACCTTCAGTCTGATGATATCAAGTTCCCTTCTGGCTTTAGGGCTATGGCTGATTTTGTGCATGAACGGGGCCTTAAATACGGCATGTACAATGACATAGGCACAAAGCTCTGCTCCGGCGCTGAAGTGGGGATCTACGGATTCGAGAAGACTGACTGCGAAGACTATATAAAATGGGGAATAGATTTCATCAAGGTCGATAACTGCTATTACATGTGGGACAATGCGACTTTCGCAGATCCTGAGAACGCGAAATATTCATACGCTCCAAACATAAAGAGCATTGATGTGGGCGGCATCACATACAATGCTTCTGACGCAAAGATCACAGGAACCAGAGCGGAAATCAAAGACGGATACGTGACATATATCGGAACCTTTGACGGTACTGCTCCCGACCACTCACCGGCAGGACTGCGTTCGAGCGAACTGGTTTTCGATATCAGATCAGAAGAAGATACGGAAACTGATATCAGGATCACATATGCCTCAGGCGCTGTAGAAGGCACCGGACAGTGGCTTCAGGTTGCCGTCGGGGAAAATATGTATTTCGATGCGCTCGTGGCTCCTACACAAAGCCAGGACAGTTTTACGGTATCCCCTGCCATAAGGATCAAGCTTTCAAAAGGAATTAATAAACTCCGCATAATGAATCACAGAAGACAGGAAAACACCCTTCATTCTTATGCTGAGATAAGGCGCAGTCTCGAAAATGCAGGCGGCAGGGACATAGTCTTTTCCATCTGCGAATGGGGCAAGACACAGCCTCAGGACTGGGGGCACAAAGTCGGCGATTCCTGGCGCATCTTAAACGACATCACATTCCAGGTAGGTTCTGACGGCAATCCGGGCACAGCTGCATGGGAAGGCGATTATACGACATCTATTACATCGCAGTACAACAAGGCGGTGATAATGGATGAATTTGCAGGCCTTGGCAAGGGCTGGAACGATCCGGATATGCTCGTGATCGGAATGGACGGGATCGATGATATAATGTGCCGCTCACATATGGCCATGTGGTGCATGATGAACTCTCCCCTTATGCTCGGCCTTGATTTAAGACGCGTCACCAAAGGCGATAACTTATATAACATCATCGCCAATAAGGAACTGATAGCACTCAATCAGGATGCCCTCGGCGTTCAGGCAAAGAGGATATTCACGACATTCAACTGTTCCGAACCTGACAAGGAATATATCCGTGACAACAACAGGATCGATGTGCTTGCAAAACCCCTTGCAAACGGCGATATCGCGCTCGGCTTCTTTAACCTCAGCAAGGAGAAAAAAGCAGATGATCCTTCCGTAAGCGTTCAGCAGATACTTGATGCAACAGGTCATAAAGCAGCCGGGAAAGAGCTTTTCGCAAACGCAGAAAAATACAGGATAAAAGATCTCTTTACAGGAGAAGAATCCACCACGGATTCACGAGAATTCAGTGCAGGCGTACTGGAGGCCTGCGACTGTAAAGTAATCAGGATCACGCCCGTCTCATGACCACCGAAGAATTCATAAAAGAGCTCTGCAATAAGGCCGGGATTGGATTTGACGGCGTTTTCGAACGCGGGCGCAAAGAGGGATGGCTGGAAGCTGAAGATGAGCTGAAAAAGGATCAGGCTATTACCCGCAAAAATGCCGCGAGGATCTGCCACATGTACCTTCTGAATGTCATGAAGGTATCTGATCTGGACATCAGCGGTGCGGCGGCTATTAAGGATCTTTACGACTGCAGGGTCTGCGCAAACCATGTGGCGCAGGTATATATGCGCGGCCTAATGGACGCGAAAAATATCATGCGCGGCGGTGAGTTTTTGTGGTTTGATCTTAACGGCACGGATGATGACCTTACAAACAGCGGGATAATCCGCCGCCTGTTACTTATCCATGTTGGCGATCATGTGCATCAGGATATGAGCCGCTCTTGAGATGCCGCCTGAATAATCGGCCTTGTCCAGAGCATTATTTATCAGCATCGGATTATCGGTGCCGATTACGTCCACATCACAGCTGACAAGGTACTGGACCGTATCGTCGAGATCGACGGTCCAGCAGAACACCTTTATGCCCTTCTCGTGCATTGCGCGCACAAGTTCGGGAGTAACATAACTCTCTTCAATAGTTATGTTGTCGGTATATTCGATATCATCGAGCGCTCCGACTGCGATTACCATGCAGTAGCCCTTTGTTATTGTCGGATCGAGCTCCATTATCCTCTTAAGTCTTGATGCATCCTGGGCAATGACCATTACATTGTCGTGCATGCCTGTCTCATTGATGACTGCAAGAACGTTCTCTTCGAAGTTCTTATCGTCATGATGGCCTTTGAGTTCCACCTGGACGTTCATGTCGTTTTCTTTCGCAAGCTCTAATGCTTCTCGTAATGTCGCCAGATGGACATGCTCATATTCTCCCGGCATCCAGCTGCCGAGTTCGATCTTCGACAGTTCTTCGTAGGTAATGTCGTGGATCGCTATATTTCTGCCGGTCACTCTCTTGATCGTTGAATCGTGGTTGCAGACGATGACGCCGTCTGAAGTCTGATGGACATCTAATTCGATCCACTTAAGGTTCTCACTTGCGGCAAGCTCGAATGCCGGCATCGTGTTCTCAGGGGCATTTACGTTATCTCCTCTGTGAGCGCATACCAAAGGTCTGTCGACGCTCTCTAAAAGATACGCATACCTGTATGACATGAAGCCGATTATCATTAAAGAAACCGCTGCAAGGGATACAACGAATGCCACCGTACGCTTCATCGAATATTGCTTAAGCTTATGGACCTCACCTGATACTGTCTCCTTCTTGGTCTTGTCATCAAGGAACTTATAGAACAATACAGTAAGTGCGGCATTGTTGATAGCCGGTGAGAAGAAGCTCTTAAGGACCTGTCTCAGAGCGTAGGTATATGTGCCAACAGCTTCGGATTTTGCTACAACATTTCCGGTCCTTCTTATAAACGACATCAGTTCCTCGCCGTTGACCACGAGTACCGAAGACACTGAATTGATCGCAAAATTAAGGATCAATGTCAGAAGGAACATATTAAGGAACACTTCGATCAGATGGCCCTTGCAGAGCTTTCTGGACAATGAGCAGCTCTTAAAGAATGATTCCTTCTGAAGTACAAAGCCGTTGATCGAGAAAATATAGACCGTAAGAAATATGATCAGCACCCAGTACAAAACAATATAGAGGATGTTGAGCCATTTCGTATAGTCGATAGTCTGGTTAACAAAACCGGGTAAGATCAGCTTGAACGTCGAACCTGAAAGAGGCAGCAGCTTTGTCAGCGGGAAAAGGACAAGGATAAATATCATCATCGGCCAGTTTCTCGGATTAAGGGCCTTCCAGCATGCGCGGAAACCTGCCATGAACATACAGGTGAGGTTGGTCTCGCGTCCGGCCTGGGCTACCGAGAATGTATGAAGGAGTCCTGCTATCTCAAATAAAGACATGAGCGTAACGATGACAGCAAAGATCAGCATCATTAATACCGACAGCGGATTTAAAAGTACCTTGCCGAGATTTACCGGTGCGATATAAGTAACGCCGCTTACAAACATCATCGCCTGGATAAGGACTTTTTTCAAAAGCGATGTCATAGCAGCCGTAATTATCGTGCAGAAAAGGATAAAGAGCGCAGTCTCAACATAATCCTGCGTAAACAAAAGCAGAACGCGCTTAAAAAAGTGTCCAAAGCTTTGAAAATACTCTGTGACATGCTTTTTTACGATAAGGAAGACTTTATCTATCTTTTCCACTCTCTTGCCGGCCTTTTTTTCACATCAATCTATCACATCAATCTATCTTTTTGAATATACGCCTTTTCGACTGTAAATGAAATCTTTTGATATAATTCTATAATTAACGAAAAAGGTGTTTTTACAACAACGATGAAAAAGACAAGGATAATATCCATTCTGTTAACGGCCGCCTTGCTGATGAGCATTCCTGGCTGTCAGAACAAGGCAGCAAGTTCTTCCGTCCCGGCGACTTCAGAGATAGAAAAAGCCGCTGTTAATCCTCTGACTGATGATATGTGCGGCGGTTATCTTGACGGATACTCTACATTCAATGTCACATCGGAAAGCCTGACTGACGGCATCTGGAACGACATAACCTCTAATACCAACATAGGAGAGAATAAATCCCCGCAGCTGTCCTGGGAGCCTGTGGAAGGCGCAGCAGTCTACGCCGTCTACATGTTCGATACAAACACCAACGGATATCTCCACTGGAAATCAGGCGGGATCACTGAGACTTCCCTTCCTGAAGGCTGGGCATCTCCCCTGGATTACAACGGCCCTCATATCGGCCACGGATATACGCACAATTTCGATATCTATGTAATAGCTCTCAAAGCCCCTGTTGAAAAGCTTAAGGGCACGGTAAACGGCCAGAATAAAAAGCTCGGCGAATTCATCAAAGAGCTCGACACTGATAAAGACGGCAACACCGGCAACATTATCTCTTACGGCAGGATCTCAGGGCTCTTCACAGATTCCAGATTCAGGGACGGCAAGACTCCGGAATCGACTCCGGTCATGTAATCTATCAGACTATATTCTTTATTCCCTCGCAGATCCTTCTTGCAACCAGAGGATTATTCATCGTGTAAAGATGTATGCCGCTGATGTCGCTTACGAGAAGGTCAATTATCTGGCTTAAGCAGTACGATATTCCGGCGTCGAAAAGTGCCTCTTTGTTATCTTCATAACGGGAGATTATCTTCTGGAACCTTGCAGGGAAAGATGCATGGCACAAAGACACCATCCTCTTTATCTGCGCGGCATTGATTACCGGCATTACGCCCGGAATGACCGGCACATCGATATCTGCGATCCTGCATTCCTCATGGAATCTATAGAAGATCTCATTATCGAAGAACAGCTGTGACAAAAGCACTTCCGCTCCGGCATCGACTTTTTTCTTAAGACTCTTTATCTCTGTAACTACACTTGAAGATTCAGGATGGCATTCCGGATAGCAAGCGCCAAGAAAACAGAAGTCATCACTGTTCTTCAGGTATGAGATAAGATCGGACGAGTGCCTGAAATCATTCTTGGCCGGAATATTAGGGTTCGGGTCCCCCCTTAGGGCAAGTATATTCTCGATGCCTTCGCCTTTTAAGACTCTGGCAAACTCGTCGATCTCATCCCTGTCATAATGCAGGCAAGTAAGGTGGACCACAGGCTCGATCTTGTAGTCGTACTTGATCTTCTTTGCAAGCTCGATCGTACGGTTACAGTTGGAAGATCCGCCGGCGCCAAAGGTAACGCTTATGAAGTCAGGCTTAAGCTCTGCCAACACTTCAAGCGTCTCGTCGATATTGTCGAGCTCAGCGTCCTTCTTCGGCGGGAAGATCTCAAAAGAGAGACTTCTTTTCTTCTTGTAAACCTGTGATACTTTCATAACTTATCCTCTGATCTGCTTTGCAGCCGCAACGAGGTTTCTAAGGCTCTTAACGGTCTCCTCATTGCCTCTTGTCTTAAGGCCGCAGTCGGGATTTACCCAAAGCTTGTTATCTTCGATCTTTGCTCTCATCTTCGTGAGTGCATTTACGATCTCCTCAACAGAAGGAACACGTGGGCTGTGGATATCATAAACACCCGGGCCGACTTCTGTCTTGAAGTTATTCTCCTTCAGCGAATCAAGGATCTGGAGATCAGATCTTGATGCCTCGAAAGTAATGACATCAGCATCCATTGCGTC
>OCTX012278723.1_pt1 | contig 13140 bp, 9 predicted proteins | sample 1539691 | NCBI WGS metagenome assembly OCTX01 (sample SAMN02144231, study PRJEB22623) | gut metagenome | biome: sheep rumen | host: Ovis aries | place: New Zealand
GGGTAACTCTGAGGTGGGTCACCTGAATATCGGTGCCGGACGCATCGTTTATCAGGACCTCGTAAAGATCAACCGTGCCTGCAAGGACGGTTCTATCGTTGAGAATCCTCAGGTAAAGGCTGCTTATACCTATGCCAAGGAGAATAATAAGAAACTGCACCTGATGGGTCTTTGCTCTGATGGTGGTGTGCACTCAAGCCTCGACCACCTCTTCAAACTCATCGAGGTGGGTAAGCACTATGGTCTGAAGAACCAGACCTTCGTACACTGTTTCATGGACGGTCGTGATACCGACCCCAAGAGTGGTAAGGGCTTCATCGAGCAGGTGACAAAGGTTTGTGCCGACAACGATGCTGCCATCGCCTCTATTATCGGTCGTTTCTATGCTATGGACCGCGATAAGCGTTGGGAGCGCGTGAAGGAAGGTTATGATCTGATTGTGAACGGTACTGGCAAGCAGGCCACCGATATGGTGAAGGCTGTTGAGGAGAGCTATGCCGACGGTGTGACCGATGAGTTTATCAAGCCTATTCACAATAGCAGCGTGAACGGCTGTATTGAGGAGGGTGACGTAGTAATCTTCATCAATTTCCGTAACGACCGTGCCAAGGAGCTCACCATCGTGCTTACACAGCAGGATATGCCAGAGCAGGGCATGAAGACGATTCCAGGACTGCAGTACTACTGCATGACACCATACGATGCCAGCTTTACTGGTGTAAACATCCTATTCCCCAAGGAGAATGTAGAGAATACACTGGGTGAGTATCTCTCTCAGCAGGGCAAGAAGCAGTTGCACACTGCCGAGACCGAGAAGTATGCTCACGTGACATTCTTCTTCAATGGTGGACGCGAGCAGCCTTACGAGGGTGAGGACCGCATTCTGGTTCCAAGTCCAAAGGTGGCTACCTACGACCTGAAGCCTGAGATGAGTGCCTTTGAGGTGAAGGACAAGCTGGTGGGTGCTATCAATACACAGGAGTACGACTTTATCGTTGTAAACTTTGCTAACGGTGACATGGTGGGTCACACAGGTGTTTACAATGCTATCGCCAAGGCTGTCTGGGCTGTTGACAACTGCGTGAAGGACGTGATTGAGGCTGCTAAGGCCAACGATTACGAGGCTATCATCATTGCCGACCACGGTAATGCCGACAACGCTATCAATCCCGATGGCACACCAAATACCGCTCACTCGCTGAACCCCGTGCCTTTCATCTATGTAACCAACAACAACTCGGCTACAGTTAAGGACGGTCGTCTGGCCGACGTGGCTCCTTCAATCCTGCACATCATGGGGCTGGAGCAGCCTGCCGACATGACTGGTGAGAACCTGATTTGCGATTAATAAATAATGAATGTTCAGATAGAACAAAGCTGGAAGCAGCATTTACTTGGTGAGTTCGACAAAGACTATTTTGTCGGGCTCACCAATTCTGTTCGTGCAGAGTATCAGCAATATACCTGCTATCCTCCAGGCAAGTTGATTTTCAATGCCTTCAACCTCTGTCCGTTCGACAAGGTAAAAGTGGTGATTATCGGTCAGGATCCCTATCACGAGCCAGGACAGGCCCATGGACTGAGTTTCTCGGTGCAGGACGGCATTCAGTTTCCGCCCTCGCTGCAGAATATCTTTAAAGAGATACAGGCCGACCTTGGTACGCCTATCCCCACATCGGGCAATCTCACCCGTTGGGCTGAGCAGGGCGTGCTGTTGCTGAATGCTTCGCTCACGGTTCGTGCCCATCAGGCCAACAGTCATTCGCAGCTGGGCTGGCAGAAGTTTACCGATGCCGCTATTCAGGCGTTGGCGCAGCATCGTCAGCATCTGGTGTATATGCTCTGGGGCGGTTATGCCCGCAGCAAAGCCTATATGATCGACAAGCAGCATAATCTGGTGCTCGAGAGTGTGCATCCATCGCCGCTGAGTGCCAATCGTGGCGGCTGGTTCGGTCAGCACCAATTCTCCCGCTGCAATGCCTATCTCGAACAAAACGGTATGACTCCCATAACCTGGTAATCATACCTCTCAGTTCTCAGTTTTAACTCTTAATTCTTAACTCTTAATTAATTGAATTCTCTTCCTCCAATTATACAAGTAGGTGATGTGTTGCTCTCGTCGGAAATCCTGACGGAGAAGTTTTGTTGCGACCTGAGTGTTTGCAAAGGCGAGTGCTGTGTTGAAGGCGACGCTGGCGCTCCTGTGACGATGGACGAGATTGCGGCCATCGAAGCGTGTGTAGATGATGTCTGGGACGACCTCTCGGCATCGGCACAAGCTGTCATCGATAAGCAGGGTGTGGCCTATACCGACCAGGAAGGCGACTTGGTGACCAGTATCGTAGGCGGTAAGGACTGTGTGTTTACCTATTACGGCGATATTGAGGACTGGAACACCCATCTGCCCATTAAGAACTGTTGCCTGTGTGCATTAGAAAAGGCTTACAGAGCCGGGCGAACCCATTTCTGCAAGCCTATTAGCTGTGCCCTTTATCCCATCCGCGAAAAACAGCTTGGCGGCGATTTGGTTGGCTTGAACTACAATCGCTGGAGCGTTTGCAAGATGGCCATTGCCAAGGGCATTCAGGAGCATCTGTATCTCTATCAGTTCCTGCGCGATCCGCTCATTCGCCGTTTTGGCGAAGCCTGGTATCAGGAGTTGCTTGATACCGTGGGCGAGCTGAAGGAGCAGGGCTATCTATGATTTGCGATAGGCCGAGGGCGTCATGCCCACGTGTTCCTTAAAGTACTTGCCCAAGAAACTCTGGTTGGGGAAGTTCAACTCTTCGGTTATCTCCTTGATGGATTTGGTGCTGTTTTTCAGTAGCACGCGCAATTCCATGGTTACGTAGTTCTCAATCCACTCTACTGCTGTGCGACCGCTGATGCGCTTCACGGCTGTGGATAGGTATTTGGGCGTGATGTTGAGTTGCTGGGCATACCAGCTAACGCGGCGTTCGCGTTTGCAGTTCTCCTCAACCATCTTCAGGAATCGTGTAAACACCTTCTCGGAGCGCAGCAGCGACTCGTCGAAGTTCTTCACCCTGTAGATCACGTTGCCCACATCGTAGAACATCGCCAGCATCAGCGTGCGAATCAAATCCTTACGGAAGTGGTTGTGATTGTCGCTGATTTTTTGTTTGATCACCTGGAAATATTCCACAAAGGTAGTGATTTCGTTGGCCTCCAGCTTCATCACAGGCTGCATACGGGCAAACACAAACAGCGAGCTGACATCATGGACACTCTTAATGATTTCGTGGAAGAAATCAACACTCATCATGATGCAGAGTCCCTCCATATCTGCAGATGGCTGGTAGCCATCAATCACATGGCGCTCGCTAGCCACTAGCATCTCGCCGGCATGTACCACCAATTCTTCGGTATCCATGCGATAGCTGATCTGACCTTTGGTGCAAAGGCCAATCAGGATAAAGTTCATCTTTCTGGGTTCGCTGGGCATGGGGGCCTTGTTAATCTGGTCGGATAATAGTAGGTCGTCGTCCAAACAAACCGATCCTTCCCAATTCTTGGCCTTGGCCCAGTCGGTATTTTGTATTTCGTTTTTTTGTTTCTTTACCATGTCTTGATGTTTTGTTCTTCACCAGCCTTCAGCTTAACCTTCTTTTGCTGACCATTATATAATAAGGTGAGCATACCGGCTTTTTTTGCCTTGATGCGACAGTTGCGTACCGTGCCTTTCTTCCATTCGAAGCTTACCTCGTAGCCGCCGCGTGCACACAGGCCGCTGATGGCACCTTCCTGCCATTGCTCTGGGCATGCTGGCAGCAGCTCGATGGTGCATTGACCATCAACGATTGAACTCTGCATCAGCATCTCGCACACACCGGCTGTTCCGCCAAAGTTACCGTCGATCTGGAAGGGTGGGTGAGCATCAAACAGGTTGGGATAGGTGCCACCACCTTTGTGCCAGCCTTGCCAGTCGGCACTCTTCGAGCCGCGAGGGGCAATAGGCGTGAGCAGTTTCTGGTAGATGTGGTAAGCCTGCTTGGCATTGTGCAGTCGGGCCCACAGATTGATGCGCCAACCGGTGCTCCAGCCGGTGGTCTTGTCGCCCTTAATCTCCAACGAACGTTCGCAAGCCTTTAGTAATTCAACTGTAAACTGTCCACTGGCAATATGATTACCAGGATAGAGACCGATGAGATGGCTCTGGTGGCGATGCTGGAAATCCCAATCGTCCCAGTCGTAGTACCACTCGTTCAGGTCGCCCATGTGTCCGATGGTGTAGGGGTGCAGCTTGGCCAGGGCCTGCTCCATCTCCTTATTTCTCAGTCCCAGCACCTTGCCTGCGGCGATGGTGTTGGTGAACAGTTCTCGGATGATGGCCAGATCGGCTGTGCCGCCATAACAGGTGGTGCCGTGATAGCCCTTATCGGTCTTATACTCGTTCTCGGGCGAGGTGCTGGGAGCTGTAATCAGCTCGCTTGGCTGCTTGGGATTCTCGATGAGCCAACGCAGGCAGAACTGGGCTGCGCCCTTCATCAGCGGATAGGCAATATTCTTCAGGTAGGCCTTATCCTGTGTAAACTGGTAGCGCTCCCACAAGGTGTTCACCAACCAGGCACCGCCTAAGTTCCAGTTGCTCCATTCCGGACTCTCGTTTTTCTCGCCCACGGGGTTGGTCATTGCCCAGATGTCGCTGTTATGACTCGAGCACCAGCCCTCTTGAATGTTATAGTAGTTCTTGGCGGTAAACTTACCGTTGGCAGCCAGTCCGGCAATAAAACCGTCTAATGGCTCAGCCATCTCGGCCATGTTAGCCACAAAGGCTGGCCAGTAGTTCTCCTCCAAGTTGATGTTCACCGTATAGTTGCCACGCCATGGCGACCACAGTTGCGGAGCCCACAAACCCTGCAGGTTGGCAGGTACGTTCTTGGTGCGCGAGCAGGAAATCAGCAGATAGCGGCCAAACTGGAAATACAGTTCCTCGAGATAAGAGGAGTGGTTGCCGCCGTTGGTGTAGTCCAGCAGTAGCTGGTCGGTGGTCAGGTTTGGACTGCTGGAGATACTAGCCTGGTTAGACAGTCTCAGCTTTACGCGGTCGTAGATAGCCTGATAGTCAGCCAGATGGCGGGCATAGAACTCATCGTATGTCATGTTCTGCGTATGCCAGAGGTCGTTGGCTGCCATCTCCAGATAGTTGGCACCCTGGCGAACAGGATGCTTGTCGAAACCATTAAAACTGGTTTCGTTCACAATATAAATGATAGCCTCTTTCGCTTTGGTGATGGTGAGCGATGAGTCGCTGGCAGCCATCTCGCCATCGGTCTTCACGCTCAGCATCGTGCAGAAATGTGTGCTCTCCTGAGGGTCGCCAGTGGCATGGCCCGTCATGGTGAGCTGTCCCAGGGTGCTTTTCACATGATGGGGCACCTGGGCTGTGAGCGCTATCTGGCAGTTGATATCGCCACGAAGGCGGATGGCTATCAGTTTGTCGGGATTCGAGGCGAAATATTCGCGGCTGACGAGGCGCCCGTCTCGTTTGTAGCTATCGCGCACGATGGCCGAATCGATATTCAGCGTGCGCTGGTAATCTTTGATCTCGCCCAGACCTAAGTCCTTGATGTGCAGTGTGCCCAATGGCTGGTAGTACTGCGAATTAGGGCCCTGCACGTGCAGCTGCAGCGAGTCGGCCAACTTGTAATCTTCATTAAACAGCGCTTTGCGTATCTCGGGTATCCACTTGTGGGCATCGGCATCCAAGTTGCGGTCAACGGGTTTTCCCGTCCACAGGGTGATATCGTTCAGATAAATCACGTTGTCGTCGCTGCCGCCATAGATGAGTGCACCCATCTTACCGTTACCAATAGGTAGCGACTCTTCAAAATAGGTCGCTGGTTTGTTGTATTTTAGCACCATGGGTGCCTGCTGCTGAGCCAAGGTTGTCAGGCAGGTAAAAGCCGACAAAAGTAGGTATTTTCTCTTCATTTTTTTTGTTTTTATTGCATTCTGCTTGCAAAGATACAAAAAAGTTCGTATATTTGCAGCATTGAAGCAATAAAAATGATAAACCTATGCAGTCTATTAGAACCCTGAACGATATGATTGTCTTCCTCCAGCAGCGAGGTGATAAGAAACGTGTAGCCGTGGTTTGTGCCAACGACGCAAGTACCCGTTATGCCGTTGAAAAAGGCAAGGAAATGGGATTTATAGAGCCTATCTATGTGGATGGCGAGGATAAGGAGGAATGTGCTCGACGTGCTGTGACGATGTGCAAGAATGGCGAGGCCGACATCCTGATGAAGGGCCTTGTGAACACCGATGTGTTGTTGAAGGCTATCCTTGATAAGGAGCATGGTATTCTGCGTCCAGGCCATGTGCTCACCCATGTGGCAATGGCCGAGATTCCCAAGTACGAGAAGCTGCTCTTCTTTACCGATGCTGCCGTGATTCCAGTGCCCACCGAGGCGCAGCGTCGTCAGCAGATACACTATATGAACTATGTGTGCCATGCTCTGGGCATCGAGGAACCCCGCATCTCGCTCATCCACTGTGCCGAGAAAGTGAGTGCCAAGACATTCCCCTATACCGTGGATTACCTGGAGATTATTGCCGAGGCTCAGACGGGTAAGTTCGGCAGATGCATCATCGATGGACCGCTCGACCTGAAGACGTCGCTCGATTCTGTCAGTCTGCGCGAAAAGGGTATCCATAGCGTGATTGACGGACAGGCTGATGCCTTGATATTCCCGGATATCGTAGCGGGCAACGTGTTCTACAAGACCATCACCCTCTTTGGCTATGCCAAGACGGCTGGTGTGCTGCAGGGCACCCAGTGCTGTTGCGTGCTCCCATCGCGTGCCGATAGTCCCGACTCAAAGTACTATAGTCTGGCTCTCGCCGCCATCTAATCATAACTGTCAATTATCAATTATGAAAATCCTGGTCATCAATCCTGGTTCGACATCTACGAAGATAGCCGTTTTCGACGACGAATCGCCTATACTGGTCCGCACCATCGCACATAGTGCCGATGAGCTGGCCCGTTTCGACGACGTTATCGAGCAGCAAGATTTTCGCAAGCAGTTGGTGCTCGACGAGTTGCGACAGGCCGACATTCCTGTTGAATTTGATGCCGTGATAGGGCGAGGCGGACTGGTGAAACCGCTCGAAGGTGGTGTTTACGAGATTAATGACTTGATGATACGTGATACCCATAGTGGTATTGCTCTGCATAACCACGCCTGTAACTTAGGCTGCCTGATTGCGCACGAGATAGCATCTGCTATCCCTCATTGCCGCTCGTTTATAGCCGATCCTGGCGTGGTGGATGAGTTGAACGATTATGCCCGTATCTCTGGCTCGCCACTCATGAACCGTATCTGCATCTGGCATGCCCTGAACCAGCGCGCCATCGCCCGCAGATATGCATCTGAGATAGGTAAGGAGTACGAGGATCTGAATCTGATTATCTGCCACATGGGTGGTGGCATCTCTATCGCTGCTCACGAAAAGGGGCGTGCTGTTGATGCCAACAATGCCCTGGATGGCGAGGGCCCTTTCTCGCCCGAACGTGCCGGTTCGCTGCCTGCCTCCGACTTGATCCGACTTTGTTTCAGTGGGAAATATAACGAGAAGCAACTGCTGAAGCGCATTGCCGGCAAGGCCGGACTGAATGCCCACCTGGGCACCAACGATGTGCGCGAGGTGCTGCGCCGTATCGAGGATTATGGCGACCAGCATGCCAAGCTGATTCTGGATGCGATGATCTACCATGTGGCTAAAAACATCGCTGCCGAGAGTGCTGTGCTCTGTGGACAGATTGATGCCATCCTGCTGACGGGTGGCCTTGCCCGGAGTGAATATATCGTGAGTCGTATCCGTGAGCGTGTAGGCTTTCTGGCACCCATCCGCTGTTTCCCTGGCGAGGACGAGATGGAAGCCTTGGCCCTGAATGCCTTGGCCGTGTTGCGTGGTAAGCGTAAAGCTAAGGATTACAAGTAAAACAAAATAACGATGGTGAATATGACTAAACTAGCGAGGTTAATCCAAGGCCGTCTGTCAGTCAAAATCAGTCTGATGGCTGTCTCGGCTATGGCTGTTCTGCTCATAGCCTCGTTGTTTGTCATGCTGTTTTACTCGCGCAAGAAAGTAAGGGAGGAAACCTTGGCACGCGCAACCCTGACCCTCGATGCCACTGTGCAGAATATCGATAATATCCTGCTGAGTGTTGAGCAGTCCACAGGTAATGTGTATTACAGTCTGGCTCCTCATACCGACAATCCTGATGCGATGGAGTACTATCGCCGCAAACTGATAGAGAGTAATCCCTATGTTACCGATTGCACCATCACACTGGGCGACAGTTCGGTTACCGACTCGAAATGGTTTGTGAAACCAGCCCAGGAGGGCAAGGACCCACTCATCTGTTTCAGTCTGCCTGTGCATAATGTGGCAGGTCAGCCCGTCGGCTCTATCTGTGTCGATGTGTCGGTGGGCTTGCTGTCGCGTATTGTGGCACAGGCCAAACCTTCCGAAAACTCGTTCTGTGTGCTGCTCGATAGCGTGGGCAATTTTATCGTGCATCCCTATGCCGAGCAGCTGATGCAGCAGTCGGCTATCGAGATATCAAAGGCTAATGCCGATTCTGATGTGACTGAGGCTGTACAGGCTATGATATCCGGACAGACGGATTATCGCTCGTTCCATTTGTGGGGCACCGATTACTATGTGTTCTTCAAACCATTCAGTCGTAGTAGTGTGCGCGGGCGAGCCATCGGCCATCTGGGGTGGAGCGCTGGTATTATCTATCCAGAGCGCGACATCTTTGGCGATTATAATAACCTGACATACTATGTGCTCGCCATCACGATTGTCGGCCTGTTGCTGATTTTCCTGCTTAGTCATGCGGTTATCAAGAGCCGACTGAAACCGCTGATCATGCTTACGGCCCAGACACAGCATATTGCTGAAGGCAACTTCAACGAGCCTATTCCTGATAGTCGGCATATCGATGAAGTGGGGCGCTTGCAGGATAATTTCCAGCTGATGCAGCGCTCGCTGGCCACCCAGATTGAAGAGTTAGAGAACCTGAAGAATACTCTGTATTCGCGTTGCGATGGCTTGCGAAGGGCCTACGATCAGGCAAAGAAGGCCGACCGTATGAAAATATCCTTCCTGCATAACATGACCAATCAGATGATGGAACCTGCCGATGCCATCGAGCAGGATGTGCAACAACTTTGTAGTCTGGCTGATCATGACACAGCCCAGTTGGTGAGTGATATCCAGAAGAAGGGTAAAGCCATTACTGTACTGTTGAAGAATCTGATTTCGATGTCGGATGATGAAATGAGAAAGGAGGCCGATCATGATTAATATCCGCAAGTCGTTCTCTACCAAGCTCAGTGTGGCGCTCCTTATATTGGCCATTCCTATCTTTGTCATCTCCATAGGTGTGCTCTTTACCCAGTCGCGCAAGATGATTCGTAACGAGGCTATCGGGCATGCCAGTAGCGTGCTTAATGCCGCCATGCAGCAGCTTAATAGGCATCTCCTCACAATCGAGACGGCCACTAATGCCTATCAGTGGCAGGTAGAACAGACTTTTACGCCCGACTCGCTGTTGTATTTCGCTAACCGTATCGTTAGTCTTAATCCCCATATCGATGGCTGCTCCATCAGTGCCCAACCTGATATGTTCCCCAAGTACGGCCGCTATTTCTCGGCTTACTCGGTGCGTAAGGCCGACTCGGTAAGCACGGTCATCGAAGAACCCTACGACTATTTTAATAAGGTGTGGTATAAAACACCCCATCAGCAAAACGGCGCCTGCTGGGTGGCTTATTACGATGAGGTCGATTCGTTGCAGCTCACACTCGATGGCATGTTGGCTTCGTATTGCAAACCGCTCTATAATGCCGACAGCGCGTTTGTAGGTGTGATTTCTACCGACCTCTCGTTGTTGCAACTCTCTCGCAAAATGGCGGAGCTGAGTCCTTATCCTCATTCGTATTTCATACTGATAGATGAGGCGGGCAGATATCTTGTGCATCCCGATTCTACACTCCTTTTTAAGCAAACCATTTTTGGTAGCGACGATACTCGTCAGCAGGCCGACCTGATTGTGCTGGGCTACGAGATGACCCGTGGCAAGCAAGGTAATATGATGGCTAATATAGCAGGCGCTGATTGTATCGTGTGCTATCAGCCCTTGTCTGGCACCTCGTGGAGCCTGGCCATTGTGTGTCCTGATAGTGATGTGATGGCGGGCTACCATCGGCTTACGTATATTGTCGGATCGCTGCTGCTCATTGGTTTGTTGGTCATCATTCTGCTCAGCCATCGTGTCATGGCCCTTACCATCCGTCCGCTGCACCAGTTGCTCGATAAATCCCAAAGTATTGCAGCTGGCAACATGGATGTGACTATCCCTCGTACCACGCGCATCGATGTGATAGGCCGATTGCAGAATAGCTTTGCACAGATGTTGCAGTCGCTGAACTACCACATGAAGAGTGTGCGCTTTGTGAGCGACCAGACCCGGCTGCGCAACGAGGAACTGCTACAGGCCACCCGTATGGTACAGGAAGCCGACCGCCAGAAAACCACTTTTATACAGAACGTTACCCACCAGATACGCACGCCGCTGAATATTATTATGGGCTTTGCCCAAGTGCTGAGCGATGCTGGTAATGGTAACCTGTCGGACGACGACCTGAAGAACGTTACCGATACCTTGAACCATAATGCCACACAGCTTAGGCGAATGGTGCAGATGCTGTTTGACAGTTCGGATTCAGGATTGAACGAAGAGATGAATTGCGATAAAACCGATACGCTGTTGTGTGTGCAGGCTGCCCAGGAGGCCGCCGATGTGATGCGCCAGCACTATCCGGATGTTGATATCAGCATCCATACGCAATTGGCCGACGATTTTGCCTTGATTACCAATCGCAATTATTTTATGCGGTCGCTGTTAGAGTTGGTGTACAACGCCGCCAAGTATTCCGACGGTAAGCATATTGAACTGCAAGTATCGGCCGATGAGGCGATGGTTAACTTTGTGGTTCAGGACCAGGGCAATGGCATTCCTGAGTCCGAAATTGAACACCTGTTTAAGTTCTTCACCAAAGTCGACGACCTCTCCGAGGGTCTCGGATTGGGCCTCCCTCTGGCCAAGCGCCACGCTCAAACCTTAGGCGGCGATGTTACCTTCGACACCACCTACCAAGCAGGCTGTCGCTTCATCCTTACCATTCCCAATACAAATTAATAATCATGAAGAGAATAATATATATTGGTTCGATGGCATTATTTGTCATCATACTCCTATCGGGTTGCCATTACAGCGGCAACAAATATTATTATCACGAGCTCGACAAGATAGATCATCGACATAATCGCGACTTAGCCCGAAAGGAACTGGCCCAACTAAAGGGACAGACGGATAATTGTGCCGATTATGTGAAGCATTATTATATGCTGTTGGCACTTGAGATGAACAACGAGCTGTCGCCCGAGCGCAACTTCAAGACTGCTGATGAAATAGTGGATTATTACGAGGAGGTAGGCGATAAGAAAAAACTGATACGCAGTTATATCATAGCTGGTTCGGTAGCAGCTAACTGCAGCGATGGTCCTAAGGCAATCGCCTATTATCATAAGGCTGAAGAGCTGTTGCCAACCGAAATCACGCCTCAGCATATCGATTTATACGAAAGGATGGTGAAACTGCTGCTGCGCCAGAATATGCCCGATGTGGCCAATCGCTATGCCAATTACATTCTGCACTATGCCGAAAATCAGGGTGACACGCTTAACATGATACAGGCCATGCGCTATATCAGTCAGGCGTTCAGGGTACAACGTGTGCCACGAGGTATGATGTCGTACCTGAACGATGCCTACGTGTTGGCTACAAAAGCAGGGTTGATTAACGAGCAGGACGAGCTGAGGCTCGACATGGCTACCTATTACTGCGAAAGCGGGCAGTATAGTGCAGCTAAGGGATTGGCTCTGCCCCTGAAGGATAAGCATATGCAAGGCGGGCGTCATAAGGTTGATGCGTTGTTAGCAAGTGTATATTACCACACTGACAGAATTGATTCTGCACTCTATTTTGGCCAGCGAGTGATGGAAGAGGGCAACTCGGTAAGTAAGCGTGATGTGCATGAGATTCTGGCTCATATAGCCATTAAACAAGGTAAAGCTGCCGAGGCCGAAGACCATTTCACACGTTACAAGGATTTGAACGATGAGCTGAACTTTATTGCCAACAACGAGGCCATCGCCCAAGCCGACGCTTTTTACAACAATCAGAAACAGGCCGAAGAAAACGTACAGCTGAAAGCCGACAACAACTTTAAGCAGTCTATTATTATAATAGGTATTGCTGTGGTGGTGATTATCGTAGTGCTCTTTGCTACCTATATCCAGCGTCATCGCCGTCGCCAGGAACTGATGGAGATGCGTATCCAGCACCTGCAACAGTTGAAAAAGAACTATGCCAAGACCGACGTTGAAGAGATAAAACGAGCCGAACAAACGATTGAGAGTACAGAGATATGGCAACGACTGGCTACAATGTCAGACAATGAGCACCCAACAGATGATGACTGGATAAATCTGTCGGAGGCCATCGATGAGGTATATGATGGATTCACAGGACGCTTGATGCATCTGTGTCACCCATCTACTCACGAGCTGCACGTCAGTCTGCTACTCAAAGCAGGTTTCGAACCCGTTCGCATTGCCACACTCACCCTCCGCAGCAAGGCTGCCATCTCTACTGTTCGCAGTCGTCTATACGAAAAGACATTTGGCAAAAAAGCTCGTGCAAAAGACTGGGACGAGGTCATCCGAACCCTCTAAACACCAAATGCAAACTATTTGCAAACTCCGTTAGCATCAGGCAATCGGAGTTTTTATATACTTTTGCCGCAGTAAACAGAATTTGAGAAGAATGAAACAGATTGTATTAGTAACATTAATGGCATTAGGGACCATAGGTGCTTCTGCCCAGAAGTGGGTGGGAGTGCCTGAGAATAGGTTTGCGGTAACGGTGAAGATTGATTCGGCCATTGCCAGCGAACCGCAAAAGATGTATATGTACTCGATGATTGAACGCGAGATGCAACTGCACGACTCTATCAGTTTCGACTCGTTGCATCGCGA
>OCTX011862065.1_pt1 | contig 13139 bp, 14 predicted proteins | sample 1539691 | NCBI WGS metagenome assembly OCTX01 (sample SAMN02144231, study PRJEB22623) | gut metagenome | biome: sheep rumen | host: Ovis aries | place: New Zealand
TTTTCAACTGTCCCTTTTTGTAAAACATATGAAAAATACAAAAGATCATTAGAATATACTTCATACCACTGTTTGAAGTACCTAGCTACCGTTGCCGTTCCGGAAAAAATATCACAAAGACTATTTGCATTTGGCGCATTTTCATCTATAACCTGTTTTATATTGTCTAAAAGTTTTGTTTTTGTTCCAATAAATCTCATAGCTGGTCTCCATTCATTAATTCGTTATATCTTTTAATTATTAATTGTCGAATTATTTCTGATTTATTCATTTTTTCTACTTCCATACAAAATTCAAGTTTTTTGCATGTTTCTTCATCAATTCTTACTTTTATGCAAATATCCTTTTTGGCCTCGGTGGGCCTTCCCATTTTTTTCATTGTATAATCCTCCAAAGCATCACTAATCTATTAGTATAAGTTTTGTGGGAACAAAAGTCAATTGTATTACCTAGAAAAACTCACTTACAACTATATGCTTTTATTGCCCAACATATGCTGTCCTATATACGTCATACGCCAGAAAGGTTAAACCATCATTGACAGTCTTATTTTTTTTCGATATATTCATTTCATCAGATATTCACGGGCACATCAGCCCATGATTCCCTTTTAAACTATTCAATTGTTGCCATTTAAGATTCCAATCGGAGGTGTTCTATGCATTATTCTATTCCTGACCTTATTATCCTAACTGATCCATATTTTGAATTAATCAACCTTTCAACCGATTATTGTGAAATAAAATCTAACTGTACTGGACATTGTTGGAAAATACATTATAAATCTGGTTTCTTTATTCTCCAACATCGACACAGCACTGATAAACCATACCATTACCAATCCAGTTGGCTAGCAATTCAGGATTGTCTACTCGAAATAGTCAATCATGATGAATTCCAACTAAACCATAGGCACCGCATCAAATCCATCAAAGAAGGTTCTTTTTTCGAATACGTTCTCAATCAATATCAAACTTAATACCCTAGCATAAAATGGTTTATTCAGAATCGTTTTCCATATCATATTTACAGATTTCATAGTATTCACAACTGCAACAAAAATGCTTACAGTTGACTATATTCCGATGAAAGCATTTCCAAATCCAAAATCTCAGCTTCCTCAAAAAACCACTCCTTCCTTTTTTATCGTTTAACGTTTTCCTTCAGTTACCTTCAGTTATATAATATAAAATTTGTTGTCCCATTGTCTGGACTCTATACGAGTTCATTTGCTAGTTTTGTTCCTTTTTATTCACAGTATTAATAAAATGATGAATTCCTTAACGATGGTTACATGTTTTAAAGATATTAAAGTATAACCTTAATCTTTTTGGATTCTCCTATCGAAAGAAAGACCGGCAGAAAAAAAGATTCATCAGTTTCCCAATGAATCTCATTCATTTCATTTTCTCTTGAAAATGTCTTTCAGGCTCTTCTTGCGCTTTACTCCTATCCAATCATAGAAAAGCTTGGCTCTTAATACAACATATACTCCAGCATCCTCAATGAATATGTCCTGACGCAAATAATTCATATAGACTTGTGCTTCCTGTTTATTATTTGCCGGCATTAGTTCCTTCAGATTAATTGTAAGCGTTGGTTCCTTCAAATCCTTAGAATCTTTATAGATGAAGTTTTCCGTTTCCTGATCATAAAGAGTTCTCCACATATCTCTTCCCCTGGATTCATAATCGCTATATAAATCCAAAGGAAAATACTTCGGTAATTCAGTTTGAGCAACTGCGTAGTACTCCTTAAACACCTCACGAACTATACCGAGATAGTCGGAAGATTTCTCCGTAAAAAGACTTTCACTTGCCTTTATTTTTTCACCCATACGGAAACAAAAATCCCTGAAAAGAATATTATCCGCTTCATTCATTACTGAATCATAATACTTATTCGCTTCATTTTTTAATTTTTCATCGAAGCAAGCATCTACTTTTAGAAAATAAATTCTTCTTGCTACTTGCGCAGGAATATTAAATGCCGTGGTATTTGTGGTACATATCATCACGGGGTGCTTACTGTCCAAAGTGTTCGAAAGAAACTTTATCAATTCCTCTCCCTTATTAGAAGATTTGCTGTTAAAAAAACTTGTCGCAACTTCATCAACTAGTAACGGGTATGTATTATTGGAATTAAACAAATCTCCAAGTTTTCCGCCCTTATCCACCTGCTTGTACTGTAAGTAGTGATGATCATATGACAGCTTTCTGCCACTAAGAATCCTATCAATATATGCAAGCATATTTGATTTTCCAGAGGATGCTCTTCCGCCAATTACCAAGATGATAGGGATGTCCGCTCTGTTTCCTATCGTTTCCTGACGGAGTTTAAAAATATAGGCGGAAGCAAAAGAATAAAGGATTACTTCAAATATTCTTGAAAGGTTTTGCGTGCTGTTCTCCTGATTCGAAACGTACTTCGCATATGCATTTATAAAGTGAGTCAGATTGTTAATTGAGAATTTTATTTCTTCATCTGATGCCTTTCTGTCAAAAAGTTCCGGTGCTCTGGCTGTCTTTTCATCCTGGCCAAATATAATATACTGTTTTTTGTCAGCATCATTATATGTCAACGAGAACCTGCTAATCTCCATCTCAGTCTTTGTATGTCTAAAAAGAATATCTATTATTTTTCCTTTCGCAACCGATAATTCCTCCGCGTTCTTTAATTCATAATTGCCACTTTTATCACCACGTTTTCTTTTTCCTAAAGATGCTATCACCTCGAAAGTTGTTTTAACTTCTGCAACTTCTTTTTCTTCTTCAACTTGAGCTTCCTGAACATAATCCAGTATTTTTTCATTACATACCGGAACAATATTCTTTTCCTTGAATACCTCAATCAGTTCATCCGTTCTCTCTTCAGGAGTTAAGTCAGCCATCGAAATAAACTTACCATTTTTGTAATTTTCAATAGCTTTTCTTGGAACATAATCCTCAGTTTGAACATAAAGATAATTGAATCTTCTTTGATATGTTTCAAACAAAGAATCATTATCGTATACCATCACTTCTTCAAATTGATTTATCTTGCATTCAAAAGCGGTATTGGTAAAATTTGCTGAACCGATGATAACTCTATTATCTCCCGTTTCAGAATTTGACAACAAATAAATCTTTGAATGAATAACGCAATCCGCCTTAGAATACCTAACTTCGATTTGTTTATCAATAAGTCTTTGCTTATTCTTCTCGGATAATTTTTCAAAAAAAGTCACGCCTTCATTATTTGTACTAACGCGAATATTTTCAGCAATGGCTCTTCTGACATCTTCTTTGTCGATTCCGATTATCATCCGAATTCTATCAAAGCCATTTGTTGCCTTAAAGAAAAAATCTGCTGAAGAAACATATGTGACACAATCTAACAAATCATATTTATTGCCGTCAAATAATTCTTTCCAGTCTATATTTTTACATTCACCATTTATCACAATGCATGTACTATTTGTAACAGGATCTTTTCCTCTATCTTCTATGAATTGATCTAATGTAAACTGTCCATCCATATTATTTCCTGTCCTCCATTTCATAATAAAAACAATCTTCCCACTTACAATCAAGAGCAATGCAAATCAGTCCGGATAAATAGGCAGTAGGCGAATACTGCCCAGTCTCTAGTGAACTTATTGTGTTTTGAGTGGTTCCAGCAAGTTCCGCCAGTTTAGCTTGAGAATATCCTTTTGACTGTCGTAATATTTTTATTCGATTTTTCAATTTTAAATGTGAATTCATGCGAAAAATACTCCTTTTACATAAAGAATCAAAAATACAACAGTAAGGATTTCACATATTAGCCCGTATATAATTTGTCTTTTACTTTTATTCTTAATCCCTTCATATAAGTCTGATGTTCCGATTACGACGGTAACAAGCGCAACCTTTCCAAAATCCATTTTATGAGTTATAAAATACTCTACTGCAACCATAGCAGCACAGAAAAAAAGACCAATGAGTGTTGCAATTACCGCACCTTTTCTTTGAAAATGAACTTCTGATTCTCCAAGTTTATCTGGATTATTGTGAACTTCTTTAAGTATATCTTCTCTATTCATTAGGAAACCTCCTTACCAAGTTTACGGATATTTTACCAAGTTTACGGATATATGTCAAATGCGATTTTTCTGTCTTTGAATTCAGTTCACACTAATTCGCAAGCAGTGCATGTGTGACCACATGCTACTTGCTTGTTGGCGGGCTAAGCCCCCAATCCCCCATGAACCTCGTCAAGACTCGGAGCTACGCATCACCTTCAGTGACGCTGATTGTAATAAAAAAAGAGGGAGACCGCACCGAACTTCTCCGGTGAAATCTCCCTCTTTTTTACAACGCCTTATTCTCTTTTTTCTTCTGCTGCTCTACTTTTTCTGCCTCTTCCTTTTTAAGGAACTGATCTACATTGTACTTGGCCGTCTGGTAATCTTTCATCTCCTGACGAAGTTTTCTGTACTCTGAATAGGTCTGTTTTTTCTCAGCAAGCACTCGTCCGTATTCTTCATTTAGGTCCTTTATCTTTGGAATCGGTCCTTCCATTTTCGAGAAAGCTTCCTTCGCTGCCTTATGCAAAGTAATTGCCTCTCGGTGTTCCTCGAAAAACTTTTTGGAGTATCCGCTCTTACGATACTCTGCATAAATATCTCTGGTCTTGGAGTAATTTAAAATATGTTTTTTAAGCGTCGCTATCTCAACAAGTCTGGTTTCTAACTCCTTTTGCTTTGCTGTAATCTCTCCAAATCTTTCCGAAGCCTCCGCTGCTTTTTGTGCTAAAGCATCGTAATCTCGAAGGTCATGTTCCTGCAAAAACAAAAGCGTTGCTGCCATCTGTTTTACGTTATGAACCTTCGCCCATCGTTCATATCCCGGTCCCTTTCCCTTGGCAATCATCTTCTGAATATCCAGAAGCATATCCAATTTGGGTTCTTCCAATCCTTTGGATGTTATCTCGGAATCTGAACCAAACTTTCTTTCTCCGGCGAATACTTTTTCTAAATCTTCTTCCCGGTATCCTGCTCCCAAGGAACGGAACCGCACATATCTTTTTTGTTCCTTACCCTTAACCGCGACATGCTTTCCGCGCTTAACTTCATAATCCATTTCTTCCAAAAGTCGCAGAAGCTCGTCTATGTCTTTGGGATTTTGTCCCATACAAAGATCAATGGATTCACGAATTTGATTTCGAAAACAGTTCTCATTCGGATACTCGGTTCTTCGAGATCTTTCACTTGGTTTCCTTGGCTTGATTACAGATAATCCGTTTTCAAGACAGACCAGATCACTGACTCGTTGAAGTGCAATTCCACAGAAAGCAAAGTTACGAAACTTTCTGTCACATTCCAGATTTGTAGAATTATAAATGATGTGATTATGAATATGAGCACGGTCGATATGTGTGGCAACAATGAAAGCATTCTTACCTTTTGTCCATCGCATCGCCGTTTCATATCCGATTCGATTTGCCTCCTCCGGTGTAACTTCTCCCGGCTTAAAGGACTGTCGGATTTGGTATGCGATGATGTCACCCGGAATAACACGACCGGTTATCCTCAGGTATTTCTCTTTAGACTGATCAAATTGTTCCTCTGCAGTTTTAGGATCACACTTATAGCTGCTTACCAGTTCGCCGTCATTTGTTTTCTCTCCATTTTTTGCATAATCCATTCTGTCCTTAAGACATTGCAAAATGGTTTTTCCTTTATTCTTGTGCATTGCGATTAATCTGGTTGCAGCCATATGTGATTACCTCTCTTAAGACATTTTTGAGACTTTTCTTAATACTTCTTTCAATGCTGCCCAGATTTTTTCCTGACCATTTTTAATTTCTTTTATGTCTTCCGAATAGATATGATCTGTTTCATTGAGTCTCTTTGCTATCTGATTTGTATTATTTGCCTGGATTCTTGTTAGTCTTAGTACCTCTTCAAACTCATCTCCCAAATTCACCTGAATGATGCATCCGTCAATGGCTATTTTACGAATATAGGCGGACATGTTATTCATGCCCGCCTCTTTCATTCTTCTATTAATCGAATCGATATCGTCCTGGTCGAGTCTTACGTGAATGTATTTATCGAGATTGATCATGTCACACTCTCACTCTCTCCGAATCCAAAATACATACCGGAACCGGTTTTGCTTTCTCCGGTTCCGGTGCAGCCTCCTTCAGTTTTTCCAGAATGGATTTCTTTTTCTGCTCGGCCTCGATTACATCCTCGTTCAGTTTCTGGGCAACAGGCTTTTCGTCAGGAAGGTTGTTAAGGATTCCATCTAAATTGTTGTCGTTCTGCTCTACCGCATCTTCAACACCACGTAAAGGGTTCTTAATAAGAGCGGGATCACCACCGGCAGTCTCAGAAGGATCCGTAACAGTTTCATCGACTTCCACTTCACGGACTCCGCCGAACTCATCCCACTTTTGTATTTTGCATTTCCTTTTCTTCTCCATACCGTTCGTCCTTTCATTCTGCTTTTCCTTTTCCCTTGTTTTCGAATTGCAAAGCAAACTGGGGCTGGCCTTTTTCGTTAGTCGTCATATGCAATGTTGCATCAAAAATCTTTCCACTCCGTTGTGACTTACACTTCTTAAGGCTTGCCCTGCCGCCTCGAAGAAGCTGCTCCGCAATCTCCCTGTTCAGTTTCTTTCCGATGGAATCAAAAAAACGGTTATCCTTCCAGAGAGCAAACTTGCACTCCTTGTTGGAGCAGAAGAACCCTTTGCTTTTCTCTGCAATATCCCCGCCGCAGTGTGGGCATTTGCCGATTGGAGCATAGACCGGATGCATCAAAACTTCCGCATCTGGAATCACCTCGTAAGTTTCAATCAAAGTTCTTATCATGTCTTCAATTTCACCCATGAACTGATCCGATTCATAACGACTCTTTTCAATCTCAAGAAGTTTCTGCTCCCATTCCGCTGTCATGGATGCGGATTGAATTTCTTCCGGAATCACCGTAATGAGCGCTTCGCCCTTATGCGTCGGAACCAGATATTTGGTCTTTTTATCCCCGCGTCTTTCAATGAAACCGATACGAACCAGTTTCTCAATAATCCCCGCTCTGGTGGCAGGAGTACCAAGGCCTTTTCTCTCAGCCTCGTCCGGTGTTTCTTCCTTTCCGGCATTCTCCATTGCAGAAAGCAGAGTATCCTCGGTATAGGATTTCGGTGGAGATGTCTTTCCGGATTTGACATTTCCGGTATAGATATTGATAACGTCTCCTTCTTTCTCCGTTCCCTTAAGAGCCAGAACCGAATCCTTTTCTTCCGGTTCTTTCTCACTTTCCTTCCTTACACATTTCCAGCCGAGATCCACGATCTGCTTCCCCTTAGCAGTAAACTTTTCGCCTTCGCATTCTGCATCCAGAATAGCCTCCATGAACACGCAGGGAGCCGATACGGCCTCCAAAAGTCTGGAAGCAATAAGTTTTAACACTTCCCGTTCTCCTGACAGTAATTCGTCCAAATTTGCTTCATCTGCGACAGAAGTTGGAATGATTGCGTGATGATCCGTGACCTTTTTTCCGTTAATGACCTGCTTCGTTACAATAAGTCCCGTTGTATCCAATCCGGTAATCACTCTGGCTTTTTGTACAAGACCCGGCAGCCCTTCTTCCATATCCTCCGTTAAGTATCTGGAATCAGTCCTCGGATACGATACCAGTTTCTTTTCATACAGTGCCTGGGTATAATCCAATGTCTGCTGCGCGGTAAATCCGAGTTTCTTATTGGCTTCCCTTTGCAGGTTCGTCAAATCAAAAAGTGCCGGAGCATTCTCCTTTTTCATTTTTCGCTCCGCTTTTTTGATGGTAACCGATCCTTTCATCAAACATGCCTGTAAAAGACTCTGTGCTTCTTCCAAATCCTTAAACTTCTTGCTGGCTAGGGTTCCGCTCTCTGTTCCAAGCTGGATGGTATAGATATCTTCCACCTGAAAAGCACGAATTTGTGCTTCCCTTTCTACTGTCAATGCAAGTGTCGGTGTCATTACACGGCCGACATTTAACGTCTGTCCGTAAACGGTTGAGAAAAATCTCGTCGCATTGATTCCCACAATCCAGTCGGCACGCTCTCGGCAAAGCGCTGCTTCGTATAGTTTGTCATACTCGCTTCCCTCTGCGAGGTTCTGAAATCCGTTTCGAATGGCTTCATCTTCCAAAGATGAAATCCAAAGACGCTTCATGTGTTTCCTGCACCCTGCCTTTTCATATACAAGTCGGAAGATTAATTCTCCTTCACGGCCTGCATCACAGGCATTTACGATGGTATCCACATCGTCCCTGTTCATCAGATCTTTTAAAATCTGATACTGTTTCTTTGTCCCAACGGATACCTGATACTCCCAATCTGTTGGCAAAATTGGGAGATCTTCTTTTTTCCAGATTTCATATTTTCCGTCATAATTCTCCGGCTCTGCCAGTTCTACCAAATGTCCCACGCACCAGGAAACAAGATGGCTATCTCCTTTAAGATAGCCATCGTTCCTTTCGTAGCAGTTAAGGACTTTGGCAATGGCCTGTGCCACCGAAGGCTTCTCGGCTATCACCAAACTGTACATATGCGTTCCTCCTTATATTGCGTTCTGAAGATTCTTTTTCGGCATCTTCTTCGGTTTCATGGTTTCTTTTGCCTTCTCCTTACCAGCTTTCAGCTTATCCTTTACAGATTTCTTCTCAGCCTTCTTTTCTTTGGATTCAGCTTTGTTTTCTTTGGTTTCGGCCTTGCTTTCTTTGGTTTCCTTCGCTGTTTCCTTTTCCAAATCCTTCTTTGCCTCCGCAAAGTCGATAGTAGGCTCCACGGTAACAATCGGCTGATCCACAGGTGCATCAAAAGGAATATCATCGCCCTGATTCTTTACGAACTCTTCCAGAGCCGCAAAATCGTATCTCGGCTGCTCCTGCGTTAAATCCTGCGTCTTCTCCTGTACCTTTTCATCGATTTTTACAATCAAATCCGAAGCGGTACGGCGGATGGTATCAAGGGATGCTTTCAGTTCCGGTACTTCCTTATCTGCAGACCATGTTGCCACATAAGCAAAGGAATAATCAGAAGTGTCGATACCGTAATGCTGGCATACGACGTAAGCTATGGATTCCGCTTCCACCTCTTTCTGACCCTGGGACTTCTTATCGGCAGAATGCTCCATTGCCTCCCTCGAATGAAGTGCCTGATGGGAAGCCTCATGAAGCAGAGTCTTTACGGTCTGTGCCTCACTCATGCCTTCCTGCACAACGATGCGATTCTCTTCCAGATTGTAAAATCCCTTAGCGCCAGATTCGATGTTCTCAAAAGCAATCGGTACGGGAACCACTTCTTTGATTGCATCGAGAAGCGTCTCATAACCGTTTACGCCCCCAACCAGTTCGTCCACACCGAGTTTCGGTATCGGTTCGCCTTCCGTTTGGGAAATATCAAAGGTGCTGACCGGCTTAAAAGCATTTACGGTAACTTCCACCTTTTCCTTTACCGGCTCGCCGTCCTTATCGAGAACTTTGCTTCCGAAAGAATCCAGTTTATCCTGTTCCTTCTCCATCTTGTAAGGTGCCGGTGCCAGAATACGGATACCCTTCTCACCGCGTTTTACGGTACGGTTCATATCCTTCCAGCCGGTAAAAGACTGACACATGGTTGCGTCGGGCTTCTGCATCATGATCAGAAGCTGGTTATTTACGGAGTACCTAGGAAGCTTTGCACAAAAGTCCAGATACTTCTTAAAGCTGTCTCCGTTAAAGACATCCTTTACACCCTGCTCCAGTTTTTTGCTGATGTCCTCCATCTCAGCCTTTCTTGCTTCGGCTGCAGCCTTCGGATCAAAAGCAGTTTTGTCAAAATTCTTGTTCTCGCTCATATTAGTTTTCCTCCTTTTTCATGTTCTTTGCGGCTTCCTTCTTCATCTGCTCAATGCGTCTCATGATGGAAGCCTCTCTTTCAAATGCCGACTGTGCTTTGTTTGCCTTCTTGGACTGCATATATCCTGCATAAGCAGCCATTCTTGATTTTCTTGCCATGGTTTTGTTCTCCTTTTCATCAAATAGGGCGACCGTTTGGCCGCCCCTGTCGTTAATTGTTCTTTTGTTCATTTCTACTTCTTACGCGTTTGTAGTCGTTTCATCCGTTTCGTCGATGTCCGGTAAATCGTAATCATCCTCATCCTTCGGAAGACTCTCTAAATAGTCTTCTTCGTAATAATCAATATCCGGGTCGACGTCGCTTTTCTTCTTCTGACCGCCCTTTTTCTTCTTGGCTACGACGAATCCTGCCACACCGCAGATGACTGCAATCACGGCAAGCATCGGAAGAAGTTTGGAATTCTTGTTACCCTTCTTCTCGGTCTTTTTCTCGCCTCCTCCAAGCTTCGGGAACTGAATCAGCCCGGTACCTTCGGAAGCCTCCTCTTCTTCCTCTACCGTTTCCTCTCCTTCTTTGGCTTCTTCGCGTTCCTTCATCTTCTCTTCGTAGGCCTCTACTTCCTCATCTTCCATAAGTGCAAGCAAATCCGCTTCGTCAACTTTGTTTAGAAAATGCACCGTTTCATTGCCTTCATCGTCACGGTCGATAATGATGTAGAAATAATGACCGGATTTGCTCATTACCGTAATAAACTGCTTCCCGCCGGCTTCCATCGAACCGTAATCATCCACCAGTTCCATGTTTCCGTCCGGTGTTAACGGTCCGTAGGTTTCCAGTTCGATTTCATCTCCTTCTTCCGGAATTTCCGTTTCTTCCACACCGTCTTTGCCCGTTACTACCGGTTCTTTTGCCTGACAGTAGGTGTAATCATAGGCACAAACCTCACACTTTTCGTTAACGTGCCCTTCTTCGCACTTTTCGTCACAAGTACAAACCACTTCGCCGGTTTTTGGTGCTGCATATGCGGTAATGGGCATCATTCCCGTCAAAAAAACTGCCGTAAGCAAACCGGCAGTCATGACGTGTTTTACAATATCCGTTTTTGTTTTATTCATCCCCTGAATCCTCCTTCGTTTCAGTATTTTCCACACTTTCCGAAAGTGTATCCTCTTTTTCAAACTTTTCCGCCTTCTTCGTGGCATAAGCCTTGATTCCAGCTCCGCCATTCATCGTAAGACGGATCTGTCCGCTTTCCACAAGTTCCAAAACGGCACCAACCTGTTCGGGAGTAAGCTGCAATGCTACCACATCGGCAACCACTCTGGCACCTTCTGCCTGCTTTAATTTTTCCTCCTTTTCCTTAATCTGCTCCTGCAGGGCCTCTGCCTTTTTCTTATCCCTTGCGATGTCCTTTCGCATTCGCTCTAAGTTATCGTATTTTCGCTCGCTCATATCTTTCCTTTCCGCCGTATCGGCTAATTGAATAAGTCCTCTTTGTTTCCTTTGGTCGTAATCAGAAGATCGTACCTGGCTTTCTGGTCATCCGTAAGCACATCGTTTGCATACTCGCCAATCGACTGCCCCGTTAAAGTGATGTCCATGATTTTATACTCATACTCTTCTTCCGCTTCGTAAGACTCCAAAGAAGGATAGGAAACCGTAACCGTATAGGGATAAGACACTAACTTTCCGCCTTCCCACTTAAAACCGGTTCGCTCTTCTTCCTTCTCCTTCGTTACCCAGTGCCACTTGGTTACTGTCCTCGTTCGGATTTCCGTCCGTCCGACGGCACTTAAGGAATACTGACCGTTCAGAATTTTCTTTAGTTCTTCCTGCACCACATCCTCCGTATAAGCCTCATACAGAACGGTTAAGAGTGCTGCAAGTTCCACCGGGTCATGCCCGATGGGGTCCAGATGATAGTTATACTCGTCATATCCGGGATTATCCGACTCGATGTCGTTAATCTGATCCTTTAGCAAATCTTCCAGATTCTGATAATCCTCTTCCACTGCCAGGATTGCTTCATCTTCTGCAGTAAACGAGGATGTAATGACCACGTTATTTCCCGGCACAAACAAAAGTCCCATCGAGCCAACCGCTCCGGAGGCTCCGATAATGCCGATGCACGACGCTCCGCCAAGAATCCAGATTAGCGGATTATCTTTGAAAAATACCCCAATCGCCTGCATAGTCTTCTGCGCCATGGCTTCTATCTTTGCTCCGATTGTTTCAAAGAACCCGCCTCCGGAGGTGGAAGATGCACTGTTATTCCGGCTCATGATCTTCTTTTGCGTACTGCGTTTCTGCCACTGTCTGGAAGCCGGATTACTGCCTTCCGGTTCTGCCTCTATCTCCTCAAAGCGGGTGCCGCTTAAGTCCTTTGCGTACTTCCCTCCGCTTAGCTTACTTCCGTAGTTTTCCGTTCCGCTGTGCAGACCGTTTCCGGTATTTCCGCTCGCCCCGCTTTTTGTGCCACCATGAATTCCTCCCTGTGCACTTCCTCCCCCGCTGCTTTTTGCATGCGGAGGTGAATCGGAGCCATGAAACCTGGGATGTCCTGCATCGGAACCTGGATCTATCTGCTTACCGTCCTTTGCACTGCTCCAGTCGTGTTGTTTTGACTTATCCGGAGCGCAATACACTCCTTTTCCTCTCCATAAAAGTGCTGCTCCGATTAAAACACCGGTATTTCCTTCCAGGTCTCTGGTCTCTTCCGAAGCATTCAGGTTTTCTTCATACTCTTTTCCGGTAAAGTTCGTACTTCCAATCTGCGGAGGTTCGGGAAGAGGCGGTTTTACGCCGGTCCCCTTCTTAACCTTTTCGCCCGTTTCTTTGCTGACTGTCTTTCCGCTTCCGGTTTTCTTAAGCCTTGTTTTCTTCTCCGGCTTTTTCCTGCCGCTTTCATATTTGCTTTTCATGGACTCCGAGCGGGCATTCTCGGTTTTCAGTTTTCCTCCGTATCCGCTTCGTCCTTCTACTGTAACTCCGCCTTCGGATGTGGTCTGCACTTCGGCTTTGCCACCTTCCCAGGACCCGCTCTGATTCCTCGTATATTCTTCTTCATTCATGTATCCGTATCCTTTCCGTTTTCTCTATTCCACATTTATGGAATACCTATTCCGCATTTGTGGAATACTGCTGACTTACCTCCGCATCATCCTTGCTTTCATGGATTTCAGACAGGCGGGTTGTCATGATGCGATAGAGTTCAATATCCGTCGGGAATCGGTCCACAAACGGCAGAATCACGTTTCCGTAAAAAATAAGCCCTTCACCGGCTCCTGAAT
>OCTX011877656.1_pt1 | contig 13138 bp, 13 predicted proteins | sample 1539691 | NCBI WGS metagenome assembly OCTX01 (sample SAMN02144231, study PRJEB22623) | gut metagenome | biome: sheep rumen | host: Ovis aries | place: New Zealand
TCTTGCTGGTTCCCTCGCCAGCCCGGAGCATCCCGGTCAACTTATCGTATATCTGCGTCTTAAAATCCTTGCGATACGCCTTATTTTTCCTCCCCAAAGACTACTCCTCCTCTCTATACACGAAAACAGACAAAGACCCCGTCTTTGCCTTCCAAAACTCTATCATATTACGGCATATACCAGTTAAAGCTAGGCGGCTTACGCGGATCCGAAGACCCGTTTCGGCGAACACTTTTTTTCATTCCCTGACCGGGCGAGACTTATGTGTGTCTATCAAAACACTTTTGTTATCCGGCTTATGTGTGCCGACCTTACGTTTAGCAGTTTTGGTCCTGCGGGTTTTTTAGAAGCTCCCACTTCTTTGGCTCTTTTTATTACGACCGGAGTCCACGATCGCCCGCCGTCGCACCTCGCGCGGGCCAAGCTACAGCTCTGTCTATCTTTAACGGCTCGACAGACAGTAAGCCCGCAGGCCACCTAGTCGATTATCGTGCGCCTGCGACACGGCTGATCCACAGCTTCGGGTACTTTTTTAAGCCCTGCTTTTCAATAGATTACTCGACAGCGCCAACGCTTGCGATCCTGCCCACCTCGGTATAGACGTCACCGGTGTTGTCCGGCATCGCCTGGGATGTACCTCTCCCAACTACAAATAATAATATGTTTCTACACATATGATACCAGATAAATGATATAAGTCAAGGGCATATTTTAAAATTATTGGGCATATCGGTTTACCCGTTCATCGGTTACGGGACATACGTCCCGCCCCGATAAAGCGTGTAAACCGATACAGCAACCGCCCCAGGCTGACCATCGCCTGCGCCGATCCGCGCCTCACCAAGACAGCCAATCCGGCGCAAACGCCGGCTGTCTGTCCTGCTTCGCCGCTCCTCTCCGCTGCCATAACCATGACGCAACATAATTGCAACTCTTTTACGTTGTTTTTATGTTGTTTAAGAAGTGTAAGTTCATTGATTTTTCACTTTTATCTGTTATGTTCCAAGCACAAATACATTCCGGATATAACTGCAAACCAACTTATTTTAAACAGAAAGGAGACCAACATGAGTTTCGCTTCAATTAAAGATTTCAGAGAACGAGCCACCGAAGATGATATGAAAGAACTAGAATCCTTCATTATGGCGCAACCGAAGAAGGCCGAGGCGTTCCCTAACGAAACATACAACTTCTCCTACACCTCTGCGGCAACATATCTCCGCAGCAAAGGCTACCTCGGAGACACGCGCAAACAAGCCCCTGCTGCTAAAAAAACGCCCGAATTTAGCATCTCCAACCTTGGCGAACGTGGTAACTTCACAAACCGATCTTTCAGCGTCAGAGACACCACCCTCGAAAGATTTGACAAGTTGTGCAAAGATTACTGGCAGTACAGCAAGAAAGCTGTCTTTGACAAGCTGTTCGATGAGGCATTAAGCAAGTACGGATATTAACATGCTACCGCCGATCCGCATGGACTGGCGGTTTTCTTATACCAACAGAATCCCTTTCAGAGCATTCAGTTCCAATAAACGAAATATCTGTCTCCGTTCGACAAATTGGTACTTTCGGCTGACTTCTGAAGAATTCAACGAAGCGACCGCTTCGACAAATTGGTATCCATATTCTAGCGCCCGCTCTTCGAACTTTTGGTACTCAGGGCTCGAACTTTTGGTACTCAGGGTTCGAACTTTTGGTACTCAGGGTTCGACAAATTGGTACTTTCGAGAGGCTCAAAATATGTCCACAAAGCCTTATTTTATATGGGTTTCTGGCACAAAATCTCAAACGGGTAGATATGGTACATATTGTAGATATTGTAACCATAAGAGGAGGCCCCCTTTTAAATCGGGGTCCCCGTCTTATGATGACCTATATTCCCATAAAAAAGAAACCTGCCGAGATCTTGACCGGGCAATCTCTTTTGAAACCTGCCGAGATCTTGACCGGGCAATCTCTTTTGAAACCTGCCGAGATCTTGACCGGGCAATCTCTTTTTGTTGGCGGTTTCTTTTGATCGGAAGGTTACATATATGCAAAACGCCACTTGACATTTATATAATATTGGAGTAATATTATATTAACACTATTTCAAATGAAAGGATTTGGCTATGGATAGAAATGATGCGATAGCTTACATAAAGAGTCAGACGCCTGATGCGTTTCTGCGAAAGGCGAGGAAGCATGGGTACGTCTGCCCGCAGTGCGGTAACGGTACCGGAAAGGACGGCGACGGTATTGTCCTGAATAAAAAGAACGGCAAGTACAAATGTTTCAAATGCGGGCTTGGCGGAGATATCCTGGATCTCATCGGGGTGACTTTTGGTTTGTCTGAATTTAACGACCAGTTCCAAAAGGCTGTTGAGATTTACGGAATCACCGTAGACAAGTACCGCTCCGGTCGAAACCGTTCACTTACTCCTGAGCAAAAGCAGCATGCAGAAAAGACAATCCGTGAAGTCGCGGCTGTCGTTCCGGTGGAAGACATCAGTGGATATATTACCAGGTGTCATGAGGCCGCCGGACAAACTGATTATTTTTCAAAGCGAGGGATCACCAGGGAAAGCATCGACCGCTTCCAGCTTGGATACGACCCTGCCTATGACGAAAAGAATGTCGGATACAGACCGTGGAAAGCTGTTATTATTCCGACATCCTCTGAGACCTTTGAAGCCAGAAACACGGAAGTCGAACCAAACTCGGCGGAGAACGGCAAGAATAAATACCGGAAGCATGGCAGCAGCCGGATATTCAACATATCTTCTTTAGGGGAAGAAAAGGAGCGGCCGATCATTGTGTGCGAGGGTGTGTTTGATGCGATCAGCATTATCCAGAGCGGCGGACAGGCCGTTGGACTTGGCAGCGCTGTCAATTATAAGGCGTTGGTCGATGAGCTGGACAAGGTAATCCCGGCGAAACCGTTGGTCATCGCTTTCGACGCAGACGATTCAGGCAGGGATAACGCGGCGAGGTTGGAGGCTGAGCTGCAGAAAAGAAAGGTTTCATATATTACGGTTTCGGACTTTTACGGGGAATACCATGATGCGAACGATATGCTTCTAAAAGCCCCGGACAAACTGAGGGAGGCTGTTAAAGCCGTGTATGCGTCTGCTGAAGCTGTTCCTGATCCGAAGGAAGATGCAAAGAACGAGTATCTGAAGACAAGCGCTGGAAGGTCTCTGAAGGCTTTTATGGAAGCAATACAGGCATCCGCCAGCCGTCCCAAACTGAGTACCGGCTTTAAGCCAATAGACGATGCTCTTGACGGAGGGCTTTACACGGGATTCTATATTATCGGGGCTATCTCTTCTCTCGGGAAAACGACGCTGACCATGCAGATTGCGGACAATCTGGCGAAGCAAGGACGGGATGTGCTCTTTTTTTCTCTGGAACAGAGTAAGTTTGATCTGATGTCGAAGTCGATCAGCCGTGAGACTTTCTTGTACTGTCGGAATAATAATATTGATACCAGGAATGCGAAAAGCAATCTTGGTATCATGGATGGTCGCAGATGGCTTGATTTCAATGCGACTGAGAAGAAGGTTGTCAATGAGGCATGGCAGGCGTATGGAGACTACGCAAAACATGTCTTTATATTTGAGGGCATCGGAAATATCTCCGTTGCAGAGATCCGGGAGCGCATCAAGGCGCATATTTCTCTTACAGGAAATTCCCGGCCCGTCGTCTTTATTGACTACCTGCAGATCCTGAAGGCTGCCGAGGGTGACGAGCGGGCTTCAGACAAGCAGATCGTGGATCACAATGTGACTGCCCTTAAGCAGATGTCCCGCGACTTTGACATTCCGATTATTGCAGTTTCTTCTTTGAATAGACAAAATTATTCTGAGAAAGTCAACATGTCGGCCTATAAAGAATCGGGCGCGATTGAATACGGCAGCGACGTCCTGATAGGCCTTCAGCTTACCGGAGTAGGTGAGCCCGGCTTCGACGTAGACAAGGCGAAGGAAGCAATCCCTAGGAAAATTGATTTCTGCATTCTGAAGAACCGGAACTTCAAGACGACAGCTAAGGGTCTTCCGATGACGTTCTTCCCAATGTTCAACTGTTTTATGGCTGCGGACGGAATAGACGGAGACGGCGGTTTCGTGCCTCTCAGCATGACGGATGAGGACAACTGTCCTTTTGATTGACATGATGTTGATGTGATATTATAATAGCATTGTTTGGATATTGCTTAAAGAAAGGAATGTTGTATGGAAGTCATTGCTCTTGCAAATCAGAAAGGCGGCGTTGCGAAAACGACGTCCACATACAACCTGGCATATCTGAAGGCGCAGGAAGGCAAGAAAGTTCTTATGGTCGATCTTGACCCGCAGGCTTCACTTACCATCCTGTGCGGCATGATGCCGGGCAAAGAAGAATATTCCGTCTGCGACCTCTTTGACCTGAAGACAGATCCATTTGACTGCGGGTATGAGGTCGAGGCGGCCGGACTTGATAATCTGTATATCATACCGTCAGACATCGACCTGGCCGTGACTGAACAGAACCTTTCCGGAAGAACCGCCAGGGAAAAGATCCTGAAGAAGCAGCTGGACAAGTTCAACGGCGAGTTTGACTATATCTTCATTGACTGCCCGCCTCAGCTCGGTATTTTGACCACCAACGGGCTTGTCGCGGCAACAAAGGTAATTGTCCCGACGAAGGCGGAATATCTCTCTTACAGGGGAATACGAGCCTTGAAAGGCACGATCCGGACGGTGCAGGAAGAGTTCAACCCGGATCTCTCTTTAGAGGGATTTATTATCACGATGTATGAGAGGGTCATCAATGACCAGCGTGATATGCTTGTTCAGTTCGAAAAGGAAGCTCCGGTCCTTGGCACGGTGAAGAAGTCGGCGGATGCTTACCGAAGCGTCCTGGAGGGGACGCCGGTCGTTAAGAGCAACCGGAAGAGTGATGTGGCGCAGGAATATGCAGAGATAGCAGCGAGGATCTAACAGGGAGGAAACGGATATGGCAATCAAGAGAGAAAACAAATTTGACGAGGCTGTCGCGGAGTTGAACGCGCAGGAAGACCTTGCGAGAGAGAAGTCCGGGAAGGTTGTAAAGAATATTGCCGGAAAAGGCGGGAAGACAAAGGTCATCGTCGATAAGAACGGCCGAAAGAGGGAAGTAAAGGTGACAGAGCCGAGAAAGACTCTGCCTGTATATATTCCGGAAAGCCTGTATGAGCAGTTTGACGAGATTACTACGTCTTATGGGATCTCGAACAACGCGGCGATCTGCCAGCTGATCCGGGATTATGTGACTGATAAAAAGGGCGTGCTTGAAGATGTCTAATATGATGACAGCCCAATGACATTTTAATAGTAAAACAAGATTAAAATAATATTAGAATAAGAGGAAGCGTGAGCATATGTCATTGAGTGACGCGGCGAAAAGCCTATGGGTGAAAATAGGGGACCAGGAAGAGGAAACCCTGCAGTTTGAGATAGAAGAGCACGCTGCCGGAAAAAACACGAAACAGATGCGGCGGCAGCTTCTCCGGATAGCGCATTACTACCATCTCCTTCAGAACCTCGGAGATCCGAATGCGAATTCGGAGAAAATGGAGCGATATTGGACTCTGGCGAAGGTGAAGATCCAAAAGGCGAAAGATTACGATGGACGCTGGCGGGAGATCGCGGAAGCAAATCTGATAGATGAGCATACCAGGGCATGGAACTTGGCTGAATATTACTATGAGAAGGCCACAAAGATCCTATGCCAGATGACGATAACCCTGATGGATTACCTTTTACAGGAAAAAGCCGGTTTCAGCATATTATACAAGGGAAAAGATAAGTCCAGTTACTTCAATCTATTGGATGAGATAACTTCCTTGAATAGCGACTATGTTGAATGTTGCTGCTTTCTGTCATCCTATGATTATTGTACACAGAAAATAGCGGATTTTACCGGAATAGAAGAGTACCGAGGGCTTATTAAAGAGCATGAGAGGATCGTGACGAATGGTATGCCGGCCAGAGTCACGGAGGCAATGGAAAAACTGAAAGAAATAGCAGGCGAAAGCAAGGCAGAGTATTTTATTGACATCTGCAGGGCGTACACGCCGCAGCCGCCTTACCACGAAGATATCCTGGAAGAACAGTACAGGAAAGCGGTCGATTACTACGGCAGCGAAGTGAAGGCTATGGCAATGTTTTCAAATCTCGTTATAAAGGCGGATGAATATTATGAAGCCTGTATCAAGGAGTAATATGGCAAGATCGATTTGGAAAGAAGAAGCGCACAGCGCGGATCCGAAACAGCAAAACAGCGAGACAATAGAGGCTGTGGAAACCGAGGACGGGCGTATAGATACGTTTGTCCAGCAGAACAGCCCGGTGAACAATGAGCTGATTCGCAATGCGACAATGAATGAGCTGTACGGGCATGAGATAGATGGTCAGTTGACCATACTTCCTACCGAGGTTACTGTGCGGGAGAAGCACGGGCGGATGACCCCGGTTATTTCCATGTGCTCTTTTTCTTATGACGACGATGTTGACCTTGAAATCCTGAACAGGAACGGCAGGTACAAAATCACCGGATACGACAGGCGAGTATATAATGCCGTTGGAACGCTCTGGCTGAATGGACGTAGAACAATCTCTCTTACAGAGATTTTCGTTATTATGAACGGATACGCCAGATCAAATCCTTCCTCCAAGCAACTGCAGGCGGTTGAGAAGTCTTTGATGAAACTAAAGAGCATTAAGTTTTATATCGACCTTACGGAAGAGGTTAAAGCGAATATCATCAAGGACAAGGATGTCCTGGTTGAAGCCGGGATCTTGAAGAGCCGGACGGATAAGATCAAGAGCGCCGTGATAGAAGATAATATGCTGCACTTCCGCGTCGGGACGATCACGAGCGAGCAGGGAAAGGTATTTAAGAGCATCCAGATTGTCGGGGAGCCGAGCCTTCTGACGTACAACCGGGCGAAGCGCACGCTGCTTTCTATCCCAATGGAATATATAGGGCTGGAGACCGCAAACGCCACGGAGAAAACTATTGCTTTCCAGGATTATCTTCTTATGCGGATTATCGGATATAAAAATGGGAAGCTTAGGGAGAATAAGATTCTTTATGATACACTGTATAGAGACAGTGGGATTGAACGGCCGGAACTTAGTAAAGACTTTATCCGGGATCGAGAGACTGTTCGGAAGCTGTTGGAAGAGTGGAAGAAGAAAGGTCTGGTCACTGGGTATGATGAGGTGAAGGAAGGCCGGTCCTATGTGGGGGTTATTTTCTATATCGATACAGTAGGTGGAATAGAAGAGAAGCATAGAAAAAGCGGGGAATGAGACCCGCTTTTTCTATCAGCTGATTTTGTTGATGTAATTTATGACAATGTCGGCGAGTTCAGCCGGAACTATGATGGACGTCCCTTTGCCTTTTTTTATCCGTCTGTCAAGAGTCGAGGCAAAGACCCATACGAGACTCGCTGTGTGCTTTGGGCACGTGATCGTTTCGGTTTTGTTTTTCTCTGCCTTATGGGTTGTTTTAAGTTCGGGCTTCGGAACAGGTTTCACCTTTTGCTGCGGTACTGGCTTTGGGTCAAGCTGTTTTTGCTGATCTTTAATTGCAGTATAGAATTTAATCACATCTGGCGCCGCGAGTTTATCGACTTTACGCAGGTCTCCATCAATATATAGATTGCCCATAGTCCGGACTCTGGAAAGTCCGACATACAGCTGCCCGTAAGCGAAAATCTCCGGGATCAGGACAACCTTATCAATGGTCTGTCCCTGCGCCCGGTGAATCGTGATCGCATAGCCGAGGCGCAGCGGGAGCTGCCGGTAGGTCCCGATCTGCTCTTTCGCGATAGCGGACTTTTTCCCGCGCGTGTTCTTTACCACGATGTACTTATCAACGCTCCAGGTGGCATATGAGACCTGGACCAGCTCGCCTGTCGCATCGAGCTGCACGGTGACCGAATCTGTATTCAGTGCCGTTACCGTTGCGGCGCTGCCGTTATGGTAGTGCTCCGTATTGGCAGCCATAATGACACGTGCTCCGCGCTTAAGGGTGAGACTGTCTGGGACCGGCTTGTCCTGTTCAGTGACATACCCGCTTATTTTTGCGTCATAAGTGCGCGCTTTCCCTGGCAGATGGGCGATGGCTTCTGCGTTGCGTTCTTCTGCGGTTCGGTTCTTTCCGCACAAATAGGTAACGGCTGTTTTTGTCGGAAACCTTCTTTTGCGGGAGTTTTTTTCAAAATATGAGAGGGCAGTGGGGTCTCCGAGACGCAAAGCATTTTCGGCTGCGATCATCTCTTTGTCTTCCTGCCGGACAACTTCGGTCAGCGTGATCATGGTGAAGCTGCATCGCGCCCATCCGGGTGCCCGGAATGCATATCCGGCGCCAACGTCAAAACCGTAGTAATCCGACATGAGTTCTGCTTCGCTTGGAGTGTCATCTTTTGGTCTGACTATGACCGGCGGCAACTGCGCAAAGTCGCCAACCGTAATGATCTGTACGGGCTTCCGCTCTGATCCGCGTTCGCTGTTAACAATCTCAATCGATTGCACGATGTATTCAAAGGCATCGAGGCGCAGCATCGACACCTCGTCTATCAAAACGGCATCTGCAGCGGCGATTGGAGAGTCTTCGTCTATATAAGGCGACGCGGCCCAGGTCAACGACGTCGGGATACCAAAAGCACGATGACATGTCACGCCATTGATCAGAGAGGCAGCCCTGCCGGTTGAGGCGGTTATCAGCACTGTCTTTCCGGCCGCCTGCAACTCATCTATGATCAGCTTTGACAGATAGCTTTTCCCGACCCCGCCAGGGCCGGTGACAAAAATATTATTGCCAGCCCTGGCGGCCGCAAGCGCTTCCTGCTGCCCTTTGGTCAGCGTAATCGCCATTTGCAACACCTCCTTAAGCTCCAGACTTGCTTTCCAGGATTTCGATTTTGGTCTGCAGACGAGCAACCTCGAGTTCTGCATCACGGACGGCTTTAGCGACCGCGAGTTCTCTCTCTGTTGCGGCTTTATCGAGTTCAGCCTGTAATGCTGCAACCTTCTGTCGAAGTGTTTCGTATTTGTCCTGGAGTGCCTTGTATGCATCCACATCAGCAGCCATCGCCGTCATCTGTCTTATCAGGATCTCGTTGCTAGATGTTTTTTCTGCCGCTATCGTACGGGCATCATCTCGCTCTCGGAGTGCCTGGTCGCGTTCCATGGTGGCCTTATCAACTGCGATGGCAGCTTCTTTCTTGGCCGCCTCGATCATATCTGTCGCCTGTTGCTTCGCCTGCTCAGCGTCAGCTTCAGCCTTTTCTATGATCGCGTCTGCGTACTCGACCTTAGCCTGAGCCGCGTCCGACTGTGCTTTGGCTGTTTCCTGGGCGGTACGTTTATCGGCGATTGCCGCGTCCAGCTTGGCCGTTAAGTCATGTATCTGTGCGTCCTGCCCGGATACGATCCCGTTGATCTGCTCGACGAGCGTCTGGATTGTCTTGTCGATAGAGGTAAGCGTAGGCTTGAGGGCTGGATGTGTCTCTTTAAGGGACTGAGACTCGGCGACTTTGAGGATGCGGAGCAGGGTGTCTTCCTTTTTGTCGCCCTCTTGGGCGTACATGCCCATGATTTTGTCCGCGAGCTCAAGGGTCGCGGCGCTTGAAGCGACTGCAAAATTTGCCATGGCGGTTCTCCTTCCTATTATTAATATTAATTGATTAATTTTAATTTGACATATATTTTTTAAAAAGTCAAGCAGTTTACAAAATCTTCACAAAAAAAATCGGGACTCCCAAAACAGGAAGTCCCGACAACCATCTCTTAGTGCTTACAATATTTATCCTTTATGTCGTCCCATCTCGGGATCTCGATGTTCGTCCCGTAGTAATTCCGGTAGCTTCTCTTAAAACGATTTTTCCATTGAGACGCCTGTCCCCGTGTTTCGCTGCACTGGTAGACTGTTTCCTCAAACGCAGACAGATAATCCTCCTTGCTTTCAAAGACCTTCCCCGACCTGACGCTGTTCGTGAACCAGTTTCCGGGCCGCATCTTTTGGAGGACTCCGTTTTTAAACTGACACGTGATCGGCCAGTTTGTTTGCGTTTTTGTGATCTCCCATATCTTCTTCAGCCACAAATCCTTGATGACGATATCTCCGGTCGCCTCATCCATCACATAACCAAAGATAATATAATCTGTATCCAGATGATAAGGTTTCTCGATCAGCTCGTTTACAAAAGCTTTGAAGTCGGCGATATCAAACGCCGGGCTCGCATCCCGATTGAACGCCTTGACCTCCAGCCAGTTCTTTGTCAGGTCTTTTGTATTAAGGAAGATGTCGGGAGGCATCTGACTTTGCGGGTTCGGCTTGAAATCCACGTTCCGCTGGACCAGCCATCCTTCCAGCCACTCCTGCACAACATTGCCGACGATGTCCTTTTTCTTGACGATTATATCGACATCGCCCAGATGAAAGCGGATCTGCCCCTTGATAGTCTTTATCTTGTCCTCATAAAGCAGCTTGTCGTAAACCTGCTGTGCCGTCAAAACGATTTTAGATCCGCTCATTTTTTCATCTCCTGTGCTATGATATCTAACAGCCGCTCCGATACCGCCCGGATAACGGGAACGCAAACAGTGTTGCCAAGCAGGTCATATCCGTCGGACTGTTTCACCTTGAACTTGTAATCCTCCGGATATCCGAACAGCCGCAGGCCCTCTCTCAGGCTGAGCCTTCTGATCCCTTCTCCGTCGGGCACGTACAGATGCAGCATATCCATAGCGACCAGCGTCGGTGCGACATCAAGCGGATCCAGGACCTTCGCCACCTCATAGGACATCTTACCCGCAACGATGTTGTACCCGAGGGGCAGGGATTCATCATATTCGCGGCGTCCACCCACCGCTTTTTTGGGATGTTCCTTGACAACATACCTTTTTTCCGCAAGGTCTTCCAACATCGCTTCAAGGTCCGGATCATCGCCCCAGAACGAGCGTATCATATCGATCGTCAAGGGCATGCCGTCCATCCACTTGATCCCATACATCTCAGCCCATTTCTTTTTCCGGCGCTCGGTCATCATTGCGGATAACAGTTTTTTCTGCTTGTCGGTCACCGGGCCTTTGATCTCCAGATCCCAGGAATGGATATTGTCCTTGCCCCCGCGCTTATCCTTGACGGCTTTGCCCGGGAGCTCCTCCACCTTGTAATGGCGCAGCAGGTTTTTGACAAACGGATGGTCAGACGCCGGAAGTCCATAATCAAGGATATCTTCAAGGTGCTTCGTTACCACCTTGAAATCTTCAAGGTTCGGTTTTTCCTTTTTTGTGCCGACAATGTATATGCGTTTACGGTCCTGCGGCACTCCGAACTGACTTGCATTCAACACGCGCCAGTTGACCTTATATTCAAGATCATCCTCCAACGTGTTAAGGATCGTCTGCAGCGTCCGCCCGATCGGGTCCTTCGGGTTCTCACGGTCATGGTTGACGAGTCCCTCGACGTTCTCCAGGACAAAACCAAGCGGCTGCTTTTCTTTTAAAATACGAGCAACTTCAAAGAACAGAGTCCCCCGTGTATCCTCAAACCCAAGCCTTTTCCCGGCTGCAGAAAATGCCTGACAGGGAAATCCTGCCAGCAGGACATCAAAATCCGGGATATCTTTCGATTCTACCAGAGTGATATCACCGTCTATCTTTTCTCCCGGATGGTTCTGCTTTAAAACATCTATCGCATACGGTTTGATCTCTGATGTAAAAACGCATTTTGTGTCGATGCCTCTGCTTTGGCAGGCCAGCTCAAAACCCTTTCGAATTCCGCCGATACCGGCAAACAGGTCAATAAAACGCAAGCTATTGTTTTCCACTTAACTCTCCATTCAATTCATGTTTTAATGTATTGTAACACAAATTCTATTATGATATGTCAGAAAATTTTCAGTTAATACCCATCTCATCCAAGATTTCCCGTATTGTCTCACACGGCAACCGGTAAGGATGATCCGTAAAAGGATTGATTACAACGCCCTCTATGGCCGCCTGATCCGCTGTATACGCCAAAACAGCTCCCCACGATGCCGGCAGATAGACATGCTCTGCATACCGCTGATCAGCCGCGAAAACAGGAAACCATTTCTCGCATGTCTCCGGATCCATTAACACTAAATCCGGAACTTCTTTCCGTAACCGATATTCGACCCATGTTTTTGGCAACAAAATCTCCACCCATACAACCTCTTTCCGCGCTACCGCAGCCTTGATTATGGCCTTAATTTCATCCATGTCAGTCCCCCATAATGTTCATTAAAAGTATTTATCCAGTCAATTTCAAATGGATATAGCAACTAAAAAGGAGGACTCAGTCCCCCTTTCCATCTGCTATATCCAAATATTTATAGAGCGTCGTTCTGGAGCAGTTCATCAGACGTGCGTACTCACTGACTGTGATCTTACCTTCTTTATACAGTCCCTGATACCGCCAGAACTTGTCCGGCAGATTTTCGACCGTCGTCTGCGGCCTGCCAATCCGCTTGCCCTTCGAGATAGCGTTTTTCATGCCGGATTTCACTCTCTGCGAAAGGATATCACGTTCCATTTCAGAGAAAACACCCCACATCATCATCATTCCCTTCGTCATCGGATCCATTTCACCCTTTGAACAGTCAACTACAAAAGACCCGCCGATATTGAGGATCAGTTTCTTATCCTTCACGGCCTTCAAAATCTCACAGAGATGCTGCGTTGACCTGGTAAGACGTGAGACCTCTGTCGAAGCAATCGTGTCCCCAGCTTCAACCACATCCAGGAGCTTCGCGAGCTCGGCGCGATCCTGTTTTACACCCGAAGCGTATTCCCAATAAATATGTTTATCTTCTGCAACGCCCAAAGCTTTGAGTTCCCGTCGCTGGCGGTCGATGTCCTGTCTGGTTTCATCCGTCGAACACCTCGCGTAGCCGTATATTATCGCCATCAACACACCTCCGTGTTCATAAAAACCCTTCCTTAATTTCCTTAACACATATCACGCCCCCAAAACAGGGATTTCACAAGTTTTCAGGTGTCCACGAAACCAACTGTTTTTATGGACACCAAATATTCAATCCGGCAGATCTATATCATCATCCGAAACATGTATCTTCGTCTTTGTTCCGCCCTGCCGG
>OCTX011402934.1_pt1 | contig 13136 bp, 6 predicted proteins | sample 1539691 | NCBI WGS metagenome assembly OCTX01 (sample SAMN02144231, study PRJEB22623) | gut metagenome | biome: sheep rumen | host: Ovis aries | place: New Zealand
GAGGGCACGCTGACTAAGACGAAAGAGATGCTGGACGATATGCATAAGAGAAAGATCGATATGGCAGACGAGATCTTCGTTGTCAATGTCGGCGGTTATATCGGGTCCAGCACGAGGTCCGAGATTGAGTATGCAGAGGCGTCCGGGAAGCCGGTCAGGTATCTGGAAGAGAGTGGACCAGTTAAATAACAAGATATTTACATGACATGGCGCTTACTATGCCATCTTGGTGCTTGGCAATAGTTTTATATTTGTAAACAGTATACCGATCCTACTAGAAGAAATCACTGTCATAGAAGTCGTACAGCTTGCTCTGATTCTATTAGCATACTGGGATGGGTATAGCTACCAGCAGGAAACGTTGTAATGTCAAGCATAGTGTAAATGTTAATGAAAAATCGACAAATCATTCGATGACGCTTTATTTATTTTAAGGAGGGATATAAATGGATAAAGCATTTGACATAGTGTTCCAGACAGAAGTAGATGCGGGTGAAATAGCTAAAACTCTGTATTATTCGGTAGGAGATAGATTTAGATACAAGTGTCTATGTTGTGGTGAAGATGTTTATCTTGCAGCTGCAGATAGTATAGTAATGACGCCACATTTCCGTCATCGACGAGGCAATAACGAAACCGATTGTGAACGCTATCTTGGACAGCCAGGAGCTATAGAACACTATGTATTAATCAGGAAGAACAATAGAGAACATGTAAGATTTTGTTTTAATATAGAACAGAAGATTTTTGAGATGTCAATAAATCTTTCACATGACGAGATTGAGAGTTTCGTTGAATGTGGAAAGAAGATTTCCTTGTTTACGAAAAATAGCACACAAGCATTTTTCACTATACAAATTCACAAAGGGATTTTACTTCCAGATAAGGATAATTACTTCATGCTTGATGAATATTCGAATGATTATTATGTTTCGGTGGATAATTCTGGAATGAAGGAAAAATACTCCGATGTGATAAAGAGTCAATTCAGATTAAACATTTATCGAATTAATGCGGAAAGTGTGCATTACAAACGTAATACTTCAGGCATTTTGTATACTGGCGATAAATATCTAGCAGTTTCAGAAAGTGAAAATTATATAGCTGAGCTTATAAACCTTGATAGCGTGAATGAGGAGGATGGTAACTTTTCGTTTATTACACTCGGAAGAAAATTTCATGCAGCAAAGTTTAGTATTCATTTTATTGATCATAATACTCAAGATTTTTTTCGGAATCATGGACTGAGTATTGAATGCGCAGAGTCAATGGATATTCTTTGGCCACCTGTTTTTACTAAAGATAATGTGATAGTTAGCAATGAAGAAAAAATGTATTTATTGCCCAGCTTTGAGTTTATTCCTCATGGAAATATCGACTCAAACGGAATGAGCTTAAGGAAAATATGTAACAATATTTACGAGATTTGTTATAAGGACAGAGTTGCTATCATTGAAAAAAATGTTGAATGTCAGGTTTTATATGAAGAATACAGGTTGCCTGATACAACATATGATACTCCTGAATATATATATTCAAATAAATTTATTGTTTCGGATTCATATAGTTACTTTTTATTTGACAAGAACGGATGTACACCATTGGCTGTAGGTGCAACAATTTATCTTTCTGATACAGACTACATTGTTGGCTACAAAAACGGACATGTAAAAGTCATGATTGTAGCGGAAGAAAGAATAGAATTGGATAAAGGGTCGTTGATACAGGTAGTAATTAAATACCATCCACAGGATGAATTATTTGAACCAGATGATTTCATGGATATTGTAGCTGAAGAAAGTGTATTGTCATATCTTGAAAGCTGTTATAGAAGTGGACGGATTAATAGTGTCATCAAGCAGTACATTAAGGAGGGGCTTATTTGAACTATTTGGTGGATCTAACAAAGGAAGAATTAAAATATGTATGTGATGCAATTCCTTATCAGGAAACAGTAACCTATTTTCGAAAATATCCGAAAGAGTTTACAAAACTAAGACCGGGGTTTCGTGTTAAATCACTTAATGAAGATATGGTCGCGCGCATTCTTTATGAATTTCGAACAAGAGAGTTTATTTCTTCTTATCTAGTCAGACACATTGATAACTGGATTAAACAAATCGAAGAAGAACTGATAAGAGTAAAAGAAAGAGGATTAAATCAAGAAGCTGCATACATAGATGTACTTTCTCGTTCTTTCTTTGCTGATAATGTTGCGCTTTTTTTTAAGATAAAAGAGATTGAGAAATCTGAAGAATATCTTATGGTACTGAGTTCTGCTATATGTTTTGAAAGTGAACATAAGAAAGAAGAAGAAGCAAGGGAACTTTCAAATAAGCAAAAATTAGAGATACTTACTACAAAACGGGATGAGATTGAACAGCGGTTATTAAACGGTCAGAAGAAGGCAGATAATTTAAAAAAGCGTGTGCAAGATTTAAAAGAACAGTTAGGACAAGTTAAGCGTTCTTTTGAGGAAGAAAAGGGAGAACATCAAAAAACTAAAAATAAATGCATGCTGCTAGAAGGGAAGGTAGAAGAACTCGAAGCAAAGATTGTTAAAGAGAGAGACGATGAAATTTGGATGTCCTCTGAAATGCAGCAAAAAATTGATGCTTTGATGCAGAGAGTTAGAGAACAGTCTGAATCTGCTGAGAAACTGACAGAAGTTATTACAGAACTAGAGGGTAAACTTGCTTCTGCAGAGGATGATGTTAAGACTTGGAAAAATAAGGTTAGAAATCGTGAAAAACAGATTTTTACTTTTAAGGCTGAGAGGGCAACACTTTTGGCTGAAAAAGATAACAGTAAAAAACAGCTTAAAGAGCTTAAAGAAGCACTTGAACAAGCGTTAAGCCTGGAGCGGTCATATAAAGAGCAGCTTGAAGAAGTGAGACTTATAAAGACTTTGGAAAAATCAAAAACAGATGTTAGTGGGGTACTAGAGGTAAAAGAATTAGAGGCTTCAGCAAAAGTTGTTTCAAAGAAATATTCTGAAAATGACTGCGTTATGCCCATGCGACCAGAGGATATGGATGAGTTTGATGAGTATTATAGAAATAATCTAGAGAGTATTGGATTCAACCAGAATGACGATGGTTCAATAGATTTTTTATACTATTTAGAAAAGGTGCTTTTTCAAGGAGTGCCATTGCTGATAAAAAGGGGCCCTGGTATTAATCTTGCAAATGCATTATCAAATACACTGTATGGTGTGCCAGTTGCAGCTCGGTTACTGTATTTTGACGGAGCGTCTGTTCGAGATATTGACGAATTTCTTACAAAAACGCCAGACAGAGTTGTCTGTATAGACGGATTCATAGGAAACTGTAATTCTTTGGAACTGATTCCCGTACTTGAACAACATCGAAACAAAATCATCATGCTTACATATATGTTTGATAAAACATTGACGTTTGTTCCTAATGAGATTTTGGCGTCTGTTTATTTTATTTGTGCCGATATGTTTGAATCTTTATTGAGGAAAAAAGATATTACGGAGAAGCCGTCTGAAATAAAAGAAGTGTCCTTTGCATATATGGATTTTAAAAATCCGGATACTCGCCTTCGAAAGATATTTAGGGATATTGCAATAGAATGTGGAGTAGAAATGTCGGCAGCCTCAACAATGGCAGATACAATCAAGGATGAGAATCATTTAAACGAAATTCTTATGTTTACACTACTTCCATATGTACAAAAGGTCTTTAATATGAATCCTTATAATTGTTCTAAGCGACTTCAACGCTATGCTGGAGAAAACGGGCGCTGTGTGAAGAAAGATATTATAATGGAGTGGTTTGGATATTGAATGAATTGATTGAAATAATGGCAATGGATATGGATATCCAACCATACAAAAGTGAACCTGATAATTTCTTTGAATATAGAGTTATATATTCAGCGCTTGGATTATGGTGCCTGAAATCAGCACTAAATGAAAAAGAGAATAAAAAGGGCATCAGTAAAAATGCCCAAAGTATGCTATTGCATAATCTCGCCAATAAATATATGACTCTTTGCCCAGAAACAAGACGTTTGATATCAGTTGCAAAAAACACGGACATTGCAGTATTTATACGAAACGTATATGAACAGACGGGATACCTGCTTACCCAAGATGATAATTCTAATGTTTTAAACAATAGTAAAGAGACGGTACACGTTACGAACACAGCGCATTTATACTTGGGATTGCCCCAAATAGATTATTCTGTTAATGGCCTTGGTATTTATACAGAAAGAATGAACACTGAAATATCATTAAAGGATTTTCTCATACGTGATATTTTGACTCCGGAGGAATACTTAGCTGTTCAATTTGATGAATGTGATTTTTATGAATGTGTTATAGATTTGGAAGAGCTCGAATTCTTCAACCCGTATTACTATGGCAATGTATCAAAATCATGGTCCAAGTACATGAAATCGGATATCACAATGGCACGTAAAAGTCCGATGGGTCCATATTATCGAGTCATTAAAAAGAGTAACGGCACATATCTTTTCGCAGAGGATAATAATACTTACGATTTAGAGGCTCTTGCAGGCGCCGAATTTCGAAGAATTTATGTTGCACTAAAAAAGTTTTACGATAATCCAATGCAGGTACTTATCTGCCCCATTGACGAATTGTATTCACACATTCGTATTCTTGGTCAGCTTCCAAATAGAGAGTACTATTATTTGCTCATGAATGCATGGCCTAAAAATGGTTTTAGAGATCGTAACAGTTTTATCATACGTAATGAATTGACAAAACAGGTAGTAGAAGTTTTAGGCGCTATAGGCTTTACAGACAGAAATGGTGAATTTTATGGATAAGAACACGAATAGCGTACAAGCGTATTATCAAACCATTAGGGAGAGATTAGCAAATTACATTAAGTCCGATTATCTAGCAAACAGCGAAACACTTCTCAAATACACTGACGATTTATTAGGGGAGATGTGTCCAGAGGAGATTAACATTGCTAAAGAACCGTATATTGAAACATCATCTTCTTATAAGAAAATAAGCAATGGTATCAAAGATGCTGATATTGCATATAACGTAAAGGAAGTTCTTTTAAAACTTATTGAAGCGAAGCTTGGTATATATTCAACTCCTTTTGAACATCAAGTGACTGCACTTGAGAGTGCGTTAAAGGGAAAAGATTTGTTTGTATCAACTGGTACAGGTTCAGGCAAAACAGAATGTTTTTTGTGGCCTATTATTTCAAGAGCGGTAGAGGAATCCTTAAATAGACCTGACGATTTTAAGCTTCCAGCTGTAAGAACACTTATAATTTATCCAATGAATGCACTCGTTTCGGATCAGCTTGCTAGGTTCAGAAAGATAATGGGATCCGAGACTTTTAAGGAAGTATTCATTTCTGCTTCTGGCGCAGAACGAATCCCGCATTTTGGAATGTATACAGGGAGAACGCCTTATTCAGGTGATTCAAAAACTAACAAAAATATAGCTTTGTCTGAAGAGTATCGTAAGCATTACCTTATTGACGAAACAGCAACAGAAGAAGAAAAGGAGAAGCAGAAAAAGAGAATAAATGGATATAGGAGTATTAATAAATATCCTGCGAGAAATGGCGGTGAAGCTGGGCTTAAGAGATTTATCAATAATTTAGAAAAGGGTATCCACCAACCTGGTCCTTATGATGCAGAATATATTACCAGATTTGAAATACAAGCAAATACTCCGGATATTCTGATTACCAATTATTCCATGCTTGAGTATATGCTGATGCGTCAGAAAGAATCTGGACTATGGGATGATACAAGAGAATGGCTTGAAAAATCTCAAGAAAACAAACTTCTCATAGTTCTCGATGAAGCGCATATGTACAGAGGGTCCTCTGGAGGTGAGATAGCACTTCTTTTAGATAGATTATTTTCGCGCTTGGGCATATCCCTTGATAAGGTGCAGTTTATTCTGACGACCGCAAGTATGCCCTCGGGGGAAAAAGAAGCCATTTCAAAGTTCTTTAATGGCCTTACTGGAAAAGACTATTTTGAAAGCGTTTCCTTGTTTGGTAAACGTGAAGATATTCAAACTGATTTCAAAATAAGAACTGATACAGCGGCGCTTGCATCGATAGGGACGAGTCAAGTGACAGAGGCAGAAATTAGTGACCGTGTGAAAGCTTTTGCACGTAATGTGTTTCATGTGGAGCTTCCTGCTAACATATCTACATCTGATGCACAGACTTGGCTCTATGATAACCTTCCAGACTATCAGGCTTATGTAAAACTTCATGAACTCTGTAGAGATGGAGCCAAGTCATATTCTATGATTAAAGAAGAACTTTTTCATAATGATGCGAAAGGGTCAGAAGCTCTTGATGCATTACTTGTAATTGTTTCTCTCGCTAAAAAGAATGAGGAAATACTTTTTCCTGTAAGGCTTCATATGTTTGTTCGTGGTATACAGGGCTTATACGCTTGTTCGAATTCGCGTTGTAGTTGTGGAGCTAAGTATTCTTTTGAGGAAAAATTACCGTTAGGAAAGGTAGTCTCCGTACCACAGTTAAAATGTGGATGCGGAGGTAGAATGTATGAACTTGTAAACCATATTAAGTGTGGCGCTCTATACTTTAAAGTATATGTGCATAAACTGGAAGGTACTGGATACTGGTATGTATTTCCTAATAAAGGACTGAGTGGAAGCAAAATGGAGCTGACGGAGATGCTTCTATATATTTGTCCAAACGATTATGTTCTTGCTGATAAAGACAAAGTGGCTTACTTAGATTCTGTTACGGGGAAATTGTACTTAAATTATCAAGGAGATGATACGCTATTAAAAGTTCTTTATCCAGATTATGATGCGAAGAATGATCGGTTTATGTTTGGAAAGTGTCCCAAATGTAAAAAAGTCATGCCGCTAAAGAAACCTACGGATCTTGCGACCAAAGGAAACACCCCTTTTTATAATCTCACGAAAGCACAATTTGAGTTGCAACCTGCAAGAAATGAACAGCTTATAAACGAAGGTAAGAAAGTACTTCTTTTCTCTGATTCGAGACAAAATGCAGCCAAGCTTGCCCTTGATCTGTCTAAATCATCAGATGCGGATGGATTCCGCCAAGCAATTATGCTTGCTGTAAAAAAATTAGCTATAGATGGAAGGGAACACTCACTAAAAGAACTATATAATGCGTTTTTGGCTGTTTGCGTTGAGCAAAAATTGGACTTCTTTTCAGGAAAAAGTTTAGGTATGTTTCATGACCATATTGAGAAGATTGAAAAGAAAATTAGAAGAGGTAGAGATATTTCAAGAGAAAGCTTCGAACCACTCCCATATGATTACTATGAACAGCTCTTAACATTCTTCACAGAAAGTCCTCGTTCTTTTAAAGATATTGGACTTGGTTTTCTTGGACCAATGGAAAGCGTATTAGAAGAATGTATATATGACCTTGAAGATGATTATGACATAAAGATTGACAAAGAATTACTAAATACATTTTTAGTCCTTCTGTTTTGGGATGTTATGGATGGAAGTGCGGCCCTTGGAAATGGTATTGAAGATGACATAAGAAGAAATCTTCCTGGACGTAGTAAAATACAGGACTTTGGCCTAGGAGCAGATTTTATGTCATCACTAGATAAAGATTTAATTAGTATCATGAAAGTACTTTCCGGGCTTTCTGATAAAAAAATGGAGGAACTTCTAAAATGCATTAAGAGCAGTTTTTTTGGACCAGGGATAAATCAGCGATACTATCTGAGACTGGATGCAGTAAAGATTATTATTACAGATCAAACCTTTACCTGGTATAGATGTGAGAGATGTGGAAAAATATCTCCATACAAACTAGGCACTATATGTGGCTCTTGCTTTAAATCAGAGAACATTCATACTATTACTGGTAAAGATCTTTCTAGATTTGATTTCTGGAGAAAACCAGTTATTTCTGCAATGGAGGGAAAAGAAAGGATTCATACAATTGATACTGAAGAACATACTGCACAGCTATCGCATAAAGAAACAACCAGTGATATTTTAAGTAGAACGGAAGATTATGAAATACGATTTCAGGATATTGATGTTGGAGATGCAGGTGAAAATGCAATTGATGTTTTAAGCTGCACAACGACTATGGAGGTTGGTATTGACATAGGTTCCCTGACAGCGGTGGGATTACGAAATATACCTCCGATGAGAGAGAACTATCAGCAGAGAGCAGGGCGTGCTGGTCGAAAGAATTCTGGTATTTCGACTATCGTTACATATGCTTTTGGTGGTGTCCATGATAGCCATTATTTTAGACATCCTGATGAAATGATTTCTGGTGCACCAAGAAAACCTTGGATTGATAGAGACAATCCCAAAATTAGACAAAGACATTATAATATGAAAGCATTAAACAGCTTCATGTCTTCTGAACCTATGTGTGGAATGTTTGACAGTATTGAAAAGGTAGGCATTGTTGCATTTTGCGAAAAATATGTAGATTCTTTTATAGAACATTGTAATACTCTGGATTTTCCTGTAGAGGGTACTATAAATATGATTTGCAAAATACGTGATATGGTATTGGCAGAGGGAAAACGAAACGAATATATTAATGGGGATAAGGAAACTTCGGCATTTGAAGTGTTTTATTCTGAAGGATTTATTCCATCTTATTCGTTTCCAAAGAATGTAGTTAAGTTCTATGTAGAAAAAGAAGCGCCATATGGAAGAAGAGCGACAAAGGATATTAAGTATGCGCCTGAAAGAGATATCGCTGTAGCAATTAGTGAATATGCTCCCGGTCGGTTTATTACAATTGATAAAAAAATATATAAGAGCGGAGGCTTGTATGCTAATCCAATACCAAGAGGCTATGATCATAATCAGGCAGAGTATTATTTTAACAGCAAGGATTATAAAAAAGAGATAGTTGTCTGTACTGAGTGCAATTGGTTTGGCAATGTGAATAAAGAGTATACGGAATGTCCTTATTGTCATAATAAGATTGAATACAAGACCATGATAAAACCATGGGGGTTTGCTCCGGTTAAGGGAGAATCAGTAAAGTACGAAGATGAAGAAGAAGAAAAAACATATGCTGAAGCTCCATATTATTCCTACGTGCCAAAAGAAACAGAAATGAAAAGCTACAAAAACAGTCATGTTCGATTCGCAAAATTAGAGAATCATGATGTTCTTACCGTAAATATGGGCAAAAAGAAACAGGGCTTCAATATCTGTATGAAATGCGGTGGTGCAGAAGTTGCAGGTCCAGTAAATACTGGAGAGTTCCATTTTTCACAACCTTATCATGGTCGTTTTCTATGTAGGCATGAAGGAACCGTAGCTACTAATATTTATCTTGGGTATGAGTTTCTTACAGACATGTTTATGATAGATATCAAGTATGATTCAGAGACATTGGTTACAAATTTTGACTCTGAAGAAAAGAGTATTTTGCGTTCTGCGGCAACAACACTTCATGAAGCGATAAAAAAGGCGGCATCTCTTTCATTAGATATAGATTATAATGAAATCAGTGGAGGCTGGAGAACCCGATACGAGGAAGCGGGTGATTCCCATATAGAGATGTTCTTTTATGATAATCTTACAAGTGGAGCAGGTTATTCATCCATGTTAGGGGAAGCTGGCGTGCTTGAAGATGTTTTCGCTCGAACAAAAAGAATACTTACTGACTGTTCATGTTCAAGATCTTGCAGAAATTGTCTTGACAATTTTTACAATCAGCGAAATCATGATCAGTTTGATCGGACACTTGCGCTTCAGCTTCTTGAATACGCACTTGAAGGTAAATACCCTGAGGATTACGCCATGGATGAGCAGGAAGCGATTTTAGCTCCTCTTAAGAAACTGATTAGAGAATCAAGGGATACAAAATCAGTAGAGGCTATTTCATTTGAAGTTATTCCATCTCTAAGAAAGCGTATTAGGGATGAGAAAGGAAAGCTGTATCTAAATCCATATAACCTTTCAGACTGGCTTCCAAATGCATTTATGGAATATATGAATAAGGTTCATGAACTGTAAGATCATGGTTATGAGTCACACTTGATACAAAAAGACTGTTTGAAAGATGTTTGTAGATGCGTATTAAGTGTTGATGATCTCAAGGAAGCAAGGCATTTTTGGGTACATTGAAAAGGTTTTGTAATTCCTTTTGTATACATAGTAGTTTATTATACTAGAAGAACGTATCTTACTAAGTATGGCTTATATACGAAAACGATTAAGAATGTAAAGCCAAGTCTCATTATCGAGACTTGATGCAGGATTCAGGCTAGTGTTATCTGTCAAAACACAAACCTGAATCCCTGCGTATCCGTGCGGAGCATATTCCGGCAGGGTATTATCCGCATCTGAGAATAAGTGGCAGAATCTGGATTTACCCATGGATATTAAAGTGGGCTAAATCCCCATTGAGATGAAAAGTCAAGGGGCGAGAAAAGAGGTGAGTTTATGTTTTATTCCCCATTGCGGTATCCCGGCGGAAAAGGAAAATTGACGCCATTCATGGAACATATGATTGATGAGTTGGGGCATAGAGGAGGAACATATATCGAGCCGTTCGCAGGTGGAGCAGGTATAGCAATTGAATTGTTGGAACGAGATGTTGTAAGTAGGATTGTCATTAATGATTATGATAAAGGAATCTGGTCATTCTGGAAAGCAATCTTATCAGAAACGGATAGATTTATTGAGTGTCTTAATCAAGTGCCTCTATCAATTGAAGAGTGGAATCATCAGAGATATATTTGCCTGAATCAGAATCATAAGTACAGTTTTGAACTGGGTTTTGCAACATTCTATATGAATAGAACAAATCGTTCTGGCATTATTAAGGGTGGCATAATTGGAGGGCAAAATCAGACTGGTAACTGGAAAATGGATGCTCGATTTAACAGGGAGAATTTATCAAAAAGGATTTCTGATATCGCCGACAGAAAGAAGGACATAGTACTTTATAATAAGGATATTGGCAGTTTTATTAAAAGATTCATTTATAAGTATGAAGATAACGCCTTAATATACTTTGACCCTCCATATTTTGGAAAGGGCAAACAATTGTATAAGAATGCTCTTAAATTGGAGGATCATGAACGTATTGAAAGGGACATAAGAAGTTTTGTTAAGGCAGATTGGATTATCACATATGATGATGTTCCGGAAATAGCGCGCATTTATAATGACTATTATATCCGAAGATTTGATCTGAACTATAGCGTGTCAAGCAAAATACGAGCGAGCGAATTGATGATCTTTAAAAAAGGCTTGAGAATTCCGCCAGAATTGTTTTTGCAAGATAAGATTAGCGAAATGAATTTCAGATGAGTGGGTTCAAAAATTACTAAAAGGGTTAAGGTGTTTAATGTTAATTAAAAAAATTGAGATTGAAAAATTCAGAGCATTTGAAAATGTTAGTTTTGAGCTGGGGAAACGGTTAACCGCTATTTCTGGAAGAAATGCAACGTTAAAAACAACAGTTTTGGGGATGCTTGGACAACCCTTTACGATATCAAATAAAGAACATCCCATGTATGGATGTAAGACAATTGATGGGTATAATTTTAAATCTCAATTCAAAGAGAAATTTAAGATTTCTCCTCAGCACGACATAATTGGTGAGCATAAGTGGAAACTGATCTTTAGAAAACCAATAGAGGGACGAGAGTATTTCTCTGTATCAAGCATTGCAAGGAAACAGTCCGGAAAAGCACCAACATTACGGTTTTGGAATTCTGAAAGCCGGGCAAGTGGTGCGGGATATGTACAATTGCCTGTATATTATTTGAGCTTGAGTCGGTTATTTCCAATTGGAGAAAGTGGTAAAACAACCTCCGTTGCACCAGAATTAACAGCAGAAGAGTTGAAATATTGTATTAATAATTATCGCACAATTCTCTCTATTCAAAATATACAAGGAACACCTAGCGTGGGCTTGGAGAAAGGAAGCGCATCGAAAACATATACCGGCGTAAGTGATGATGTACATGATATTTTTACAAATTCTGCAGGAGAGGGTAACATCGTCAAGATTATTTTGGCAGTTCTTTCGTTTAAAAGGTTAAAAGAACAATTTCCAAACGATTATAAGGGTGGAATTTTGCTAATCGATGAGTTGGACGCAACACTTTATGAATTTTCACAAGAAAAGCTTGTGGAATATCTATGGAATGCTGCCAGTGATAATAAGCTACAGATTGTTTTTACTACCCATTCTCATAAAATTTTAAAAACAGTTGGTAAGCTTCAGCGTAAAGAATTTTTAAATAAAGGTAATCAATATCCCGCAAGTTCATATGATGCTGCTATTGTTTATATAAAACCGGAGTATTTTCCTGGAAAACGTGTAGTTATTCCGAAAAACATTATGAGTAGTAGCGAATTAAATGATTCTCTTAACGATATTAGTCTTTCGGTGCCTGATAGTCGTAGCAAAGTCAGTATTTACTGCGAAGATGAAAGGGCCGCGTCATTTGCTCGATTCCTGCTTAAAGAATCCCTTGGGATTAATCTGGATTTGTATATGAACTTTGTCGACATTAATCTTGGTTGGACTAATTATGTTCAACTATACTCTAAGAAGGTTCCAGAATTTAGAAATAACATTATTTTACTAGATGGAGATGTTCCGAGGAAACCTGAATATCAAAAAAAGAAAAGAGAAGTTGAATTGGCTAAGAATATAATGTTTTTGCCAATAATGGTTGAGGCGGGATTATTTGCTTGGCTAAAAGAGGTTGATGTATTTAGAACATTTAGTGAAAAGGTGTCTGTAAACCAGGCGTTTTCTTACGATATATGTTTCAATAATTGGCCACTGAATGCTGAACATTATCAGAGTCAGGACTATAAAGACTGGTTAAAACAAGCAGAAAATGCTCTGGGCAGTATAGATTGCTTATTTAAATATTGGAGTGATAATCATTCCGATCAAGTGATGGCATTCGTGGACGAATTTGTTAACAAGTTTAATGCACTGGCAGAGATAAATGAATATGAAGTGCTTCCTCCAATAACAAGCTATGAGAACGAAAACGCATGATGGTTCTCATAATTATAGCCAACTATTTATATTTGCTCTGTCGATAGTGCCATTATTTAATAAATTTTATAATGATATGATATGGTCGCCAAAAGTATTGGTGATGACACCAAT
>OCTX012217703.1_pt1 | contig 13136 bp, 10 predicted proteins | sample 1539691 | NCBI WGS metagenome assembly OCTX01 (sample SAMN02144231, study PRJEB22623) | gut metagenome | biome: sheep rumen | host: Ovis aries | place: New Zealand
CAGCCAAGCCAGCAAGCCCGCTCCCGCCTTGGCGGCGCGGCTCCCGGCCTTTTCCTTGCCTACGGCCCCGGCAGCCTCAAGAGCCTCCCAAAGGCCCTCGGGCGGGGTCTGCGAATACTCCGACAGTCCTTGCCGGAGAGAATCTTTCCAATCTTTATTTGTCATTTGCCTTTTTATATTCTTTTATCTGCCGTGCCAGGATGGCCTTGGCCCTCAGGAACTGAGAGGCCGAGGAGTTTTCCTTTATTCCCAGCATCGACGCTATCTTCTTGTGCGGCAGCTGCCCGAAGACGTACAGGTTGAAAACGGTCCTGTAGCCGTCGGGAAGCTGTTCTATCATGCTTTGTAGCACTCCCATGGGCACCTGGTCCACCTCGGGGTCCTCGTCGGGTTCGGGTTCCGGCAGGCTGTCCACCGTCTCCGGGTGGCGCTTGTCGCGCAGGGTGTGCAGCGCACCGTTGACCACAATCCTGGTCAGCCACGCCTTTAGCGAGCCCTCCCCCCTGTAGCTGAAGCTGTCGATATGCCCGAAGATGCTGATGAAAGCATCCTGGAGCACATCCTTGACCTGATCGGTATCGCTCAGGTATCGGCGGGCAACGGCCGTCAGATACCCGGCATAGCGGTCGTAAAGCTCCCGCTGGCCACGGGCGTCCCCGCTGCCGGCAAGCTGCGCCAATTCCTGGTCGGACAGGCTATTTGCGGGTCTCGAATTCAAATTCTGCACTGGCGGCCTTGCCGTCGGTTGTGGTCCAGTTCAGTTTCAGTCTGTGGGGGCCGTCCTCCGTGGGAGGCAGCGAGTTTATGTCAAAGTATATTATTCCTTCCGAGTATTCGTCGCGGCTTTCGCCATGGGCGTCGTGGTATAGGGTGAGCTCGTACGGGTCGGCTCCCTGGACCAGGGTTATGTCGTGGCGGGCGGCATCGGCTCCCCACCATGCCTTGTAATTGACCGTAAGATATCCGTCCTCCACGCTGGTAATCCAGGAGTGGGACATAACGTCGATTCCGTCATCCCCGGCGCCTTCTGAAGGATACTGCAGGAATGCGCCCCGGTCGAGGTTCTCGAGCCAGTGAACGTCGGCCCTGTGGCCGTAAAGAGGTATCTCTTCGGCATATACGGTGACGGAGGCGAGGGCCCGGCATTCACCCTCGAACTCAAAAGGCGTCGAAGGATAGAGGAGCCCGAGCTTGCCGGAACTGAAATATACGGTGCCGTCAGGCGCCTGCCTTACGGTAACCACGGCGTCGGCCTTGTACGGGGCGTCCATGGGCGCCGTGACATCCTGCTCATAAAGCCCGCTGCTGCAGGCGCTCACAAAGGCCGCACAAACGGCAAAAAAAACTAATCTCTTTCTCATTCTGACCTATAAATACCCGCGGGGGCAAAATCTTGCACAAGGCGATGCAAGATTGCACGAAAGTAAGGATTATTATCGTAAAAATGCAACTCATGAAACACATATCTGCAATCGCAGCTCCGGTGCTGCTCTCGCTCGCCCTCGCCTCCTGCTCGAAGGGCGAATATCTCGCCCCTGGTGATTACATGAACGGAAATTACAACATGGCCTATACGGACGCAGACGAACCGCCACAGGAAGGCGACGTCTTTGAGGCCCTTGCCGAGAACGAATTCATAAAGGTGGCCGAACAACCGGTTTCCACCTTCAGCATCGACGCTGACGGAGCCTCTTACTCCTACATGCGCCGCTGCGTCAAAAACGGATTCCTCCCCGGAGCTGAGACTGTCCGCACCGAGGAATTCCTCAACTACTTCACCTTCGATTATCCCGAACCCACTGGAGACGAAACGGTGGGCATCAATGCGGAAATAGGCGACTGCCCCTGGAACTCCGGGCACAAGCTGCTCCGCCTCGGCCTGAAGGGCAAGAGCCTTCCCGAGAACGAAATCCCCGCGGCAAACTACATCTTCCTCATAGACGTTTCCGGTTCCATGAGGGGTGACGACCGGCTGGAGCTCCTCAAGAGCGGCCTCTGCAACATGCTCGACTACATGCGCCCCGTCGACCGCGTAGCCATATTCACATACTCCGGCACCGTCGGCAAGGAACTGGAATCCACTCTGGTAACCGACCCGGCCGCCATCAAGAAGGTGATACGGAAGCTTGACGCAAACGGCTCCACGGCAGGCGGAGCGGCCATGAAGATGGCCTACGAAGAAGCCAGCGCCAACTTCATCACCGGCGGCAACAACCGCATCATCATGTGTACCGACGGCGACTTCAACGTGGGAGTCTCCTCGACGGATGAGCTGGTGAAAATGGTGGAAAGCTACCTGGACAAAGGCATCTACCTGAGCATCATGGGCTTCGGCACCGGCAACTATCAGGACGCCCGCATGGAGAGCCTGTCCAACCACGGCAACGGCACCTACACCTACATCGACTGCGAGGACGAGATGATGAAGGTCTTCGTCCACGAGCGCTCCAGGTTCTATTCCGTAGCAAACGACACCAAGTGCCAGATTACCTTCACGGACGCCGTAGAAAGCTACCGTCTCATAGGCTACGAGAACCGCGTCATGAACAATGAGGACTTCGAGGACGACAAGAAGGACGCAGGCGAAATCGGTGCCGGACAGACCGTCACCGCCCTTTACGAACTCATTCCCGCACAGGGCTTTACACCTTCTGCCGCAGCAGCCACGTTCGACGTGCGATACAAGAAGGCGCTCGGTCAGGAGAGCCGCCCGCTGAGCCTCGGCGTAACCGTGCCGCAGCCCTCGTTCCAGAGTTCCCCCGAATTCAGCTTCGCCGCAGGCATTGCAGCCTACTCGCTCATTCTGAGGGATTCGAAGTTCAAGGGCGACGCCAGCTGGAAGATGGCCTCCGAACTGGTTTCAAAGGGTTCGAAAGACATTGCAGACCCTCTGGGCCTGCGAGTGGAACTCTCGGATCTTATCGGGAAGGCTTCTTCTGTGGGACAGCAATAAGAACCACGCCGGCAGCAAGCAGAAGCAACAGCAACAGCGAGCTTGCCCGCGAGACGCCCTCGCCCCTTTCATACGATACGGGCTCGAAGCTCATGGTGAGCGTGTGAGCCCCTGCCGGGAGGTCTATGCAGCGCAGAAGGCCTCCCGCAATCGTTCCGAGCGCGTCGGTTCCGCCTTCGTACAGACTGATAGGCAGAGTGGTTCCGTCTTCGAGACGGGCGACCCATCCGGCAGGATAGTACACCTCGCTGAATACGGCACGTCCGCCGCCGGTGCTGTTCACAGAATAGCGGAGCCGGTTGGGCGAATAGCTGTCGAGCCCTATCTCCCCTTCTCCCGACTCAAACCAGGCGTTGCCGCGGGCATACGGATACCGCAGGGGTGCCGTATTGCCGTCGACGATTATGTAACGGCAGTTGAGCGAAGAAAGGCTCTCGAGGTACGGCAGCCTCTCCTCCGCCTCCTCGACGGTAGCGGCACCGTCAAGTGCGCCGGCAATTGCCGAAAGGTCGCGTGACAGGCATTTGTCGATATATTCCTGATACCGCTGCAGCTTGGCCGGGGAGTAGCCTCCGATGTTCTTGTGCCAGTACGAGGGGTGCGAGTCGTTGAAGACGTTCACGGACAGGTCGACCACCCGGTACGACGGGTCGGTGTCGGCAAGAATCGCCTCATCCACGGGGCGTTTGGGGAACTGGTTGAGGAAGGTCTTGGCAGGAATGAAATCGTCATGGCCAAGATACCTCTTGCCCACGAAGAACACGTCTGCAAGGGCCAGCAGGCAAACGGCCGCAGCGGCTCCCCGGCGCCACTTGCTGCCGCTCACTCCCCACAGAAGCAGACCCGCGGCGGCTGCGACAAAGAGCAGCGAGCGCAGGGTGTCGCTCCACAGGAGGCTGTGCCGGTCTGCGGCGAGGGCCTCGACGAGAATGTCGGGCTGGCCGGCGTCGGAGGCCCCGGTGAAGGAGCCGAACGTGCTCTGCAGCAGCGCCAGCAGAAGTATCAGTCCGAGCGTAACGCCACCTGCCGTAAGCACCTGGCGGCGCAGCACCCGGGGTTCGGCGGTGCTGCGCACCACGCGGTCGAGCATGAGGAAGCCGAGCACGGGCAGGGTGAACTGCAGCAGCACCAGAGCCATGGATACGGTACGGAACTTATTGTACAGCGGCACCACGTCGTAGAAGAGTTTGGTAAACCACATGAAGTGGCTGCCGAGGGCCAGCAGGACGGCAAGCAGCGTCGTCCCCAGGAGCCACCATTTCTCCTTGCCCTTCCAGTACATCAGGCCGAAGATGAACAGGAACACTGTAATCGCTCCCATGTACATGGGCCCTGCGGTGAAAGGCTGGGGGCCCCAGTATGTGGGAAGGTGCTTGCGTACCTGCGCGAGATTGCCCTGGCCAGCGCGGCGGAGCAGCTGGACCGTCTCTGAATCAGGCCCGAGCGGACCCGATGAGGAACCGCCGTTGTAATTGGGAATCACCAGGTTGGGTAGCTCTTCCCAGCCGTACGACCAAGCCGTTGCATAGTCAAGCGAAAGCCCCTTTGAGCCGCTGCCGTCGGAGGAGCCGCCGCGCATGGAATAGGGCATGTACTCCCAGGTGGGCAGGAGCTTGGAGGCATTGGTCGCGATGCCGGTAAAGCCAAGGAGGAGCAGCAGCGCGGACGCTATCCAGAAGTACTTCTGAGAGCGCCTGCGCACCAGCATCCACACGAAGAGCACCAGCACGTATATGGCGATGCAGAGCGCCAGATAGTACGAAATCTGCGGGTGGTTGGACTTGACCTGGAAGGACACGGCGATGCCGAAAAGAGCGGCGCCAAGCCCAATGAGGGCAAGCCTGCGGCGCTTTCCCACACCCTCCCGCATGGCGCTGCGGTAGGTGAAGATGAGCGCGGCAAGCACCCAGGGCAGGAACGCGAGGGCCTCCATCTTGGTGTTGTGCCCCACCTGGATAATCTGCATGTTGTAGGAACAGAAGGTTACCGCTATGGCTCCGCCGGCCGCCACCAGCGGACTGATGCCGAGGGACAGCATGAGCAGGAACGCACCCAACAGCGAGATGAAGAAGTAATTGGCGGGACGCCTGCCGGTCATCATCAGCTTGTACAGGGGCCGGGTGACGTCGCCCTTCGTGGAACTCTCGAATGCGGCCGTCGGCATGCCGCCGAACATGGAGCCTGTCCAGGTGGCGGGGTCGTCGGGATGGGCTGCGTCCCACTGGCGTTTCTCCTGGGCCATTCCCAGCCAGCCGGTGATGTCGGACTGATTGACCACACGGCCGGACAGCACGTCGGGCACGTAGGCGTAAGACAGTACCAGGAAACCCAGTACAATGCCAAGCATGATAAGTATTTTCTTCTTCATAAGCGGCTATCGTATAAACTGTTCCACCCACTGCGCGTCCACGCGGGCAAGGCCCTTCAGGCTCGCTCCGACGGCGGGATTGCGGCCTATTATGGCGCAGCAGTCCTCGTACACGTTGAAGCCCACGGCAAGCATCTGCATACTGCCGTCTTCGGGGTAGGTGAAGATTATTTCGTTGTCGGCCCCCTCGGTGCGCAGGAACTTCAGGGCCACGTCCTTGCCGAGTTCGGAACGGGTGACGAACTTGCAGAACTCAAGGGCTGCGTCGTCGAGCCCGGCATGGAATATCTTGACTTTCTCTATCAGCGAGCCTATGTCTGCCACCAGCCGGCCGCTGACGCCTTCGAGGCCCTCGGCGGCAATCGGGCGGTCGCTCAGGCACACTAGGCACACTTCGTCGCGGTAGACCACGGGAGTCGTGATGAGTTCACGGCACCCGCATTGCGGACATTCGCGCACGAAGAGTTCACCGCTCAGCACACGGGCGGTCAGGGAAGGGTCGGCGACCGCGTCGATGAAAGTATAGACGGGAGCCTGATAGGAGCTCCCGCATCGGGAGCACCGGAAAGTGACGCTGGAGACGTTGCTCATAGTATTTCGGACAGTTTACGGGTAAGTTCCAGACGCGAATAGGAGCTGATGTTCCCCTCGCAGGGAGCTTCTTCGCCACGCAGGTGACGCTCCCAGGCGCTGTCTATCCAGTTGCGGATGGGGTCCGTACGGTCCCAGTCGAACATCACGCCGGCCCCGGAATCCTTGAGCACGGCAGCGGCGGCGCCGTTTTCCTGGCCGATTCCGAGCACGGGCCTGCGGGCCGCAAGGTATTCGAAAATCTTGCCCGGAAGGACTTTGGCGTACTCGGGCTCCTGGCGCAGCGGCAGTATGAGGACATTGGCACTACGCTGCTCAGCAACAGTCTGGAAATGAGGCAGATATCCAAGGTCGTCCACGTTGTCGGAAAGCCCGCGCACCCTCAACGCTTCGATTATTTCGGAATCGGTCTTGCCTGCGAGGCGTATGCGCAGCTGCTGCTTGAAAGCGCTGTCGGAGGTACATTTGCGAGCCAGGACATCCCAAAGGCACAAGGGGTTGCCGTCGGAGGCGAAAAGTCCGGTGTGAACAATCGTGAAACGATCCTCCGGAAGAGCAGGGGCGTTGCGGTTGAAGTCCGCCTCGTCGTATCCGTTGGTCAGCAGGACCACGGGCGTAGAGGTACGCTTGGCAAAATCGTCCCTCACCGGGGGAGAAACGCTGATGACGGTATCGGCCTCGTCAAGCACCTGCTGCTCCAGGTTACGGTGGCGCGCCGCCGTCCAGGGCGTGAGCCCCATGTGCTTGAAATAGAATATCTCGGTCCAGGGGTCGCGGAAGTCGGCTATCCAGCGGACGCCGGTGCTGCGCTTGAGGCCGAGTCCGATAAGGTGCATGGACTGCGGCGGTCCGGTGGTCACCACGGCGTCGACCGGGTGCTCCTGCAGGTATGAACTGAGGAATTTGACCGAAGGCTTCACCCATCCGACCCTCGGGTCGGGCACGAAGAGGTTGCCCCTCACGAACACCGCAAGCCTCTGGAGGAAAGACTTTTTCTGGTGGTTGAGCTGGTTCACCCCGCCTCCTTTGCCGGAGGAACCCACGAACTTGCGGTACATGGCGTACGGCTCCCGTATGGGCTTTTTGAGGACCGTCAACTCAGGTGGGATGTCGGTCAGAAGGCTTTCGTCCCGGGCCAGCTGCTCGGGATTCTCGGGGGTATATACGACGCACTCCCAGCCGAAGCGCGACAGATACTTGGTGAACTTCACCCAGCGCTGTACGCCGCTGCCGCCGGTTGGGGGCCAGTAGTAAGTTACAATCAGAACTCTTTTCATATCGTCAAGCGCCCACTTCTTCCTTCAGCTTGCGCAGCAGGTCGAAGGCCTGAAGGGGTGTCATGTTGTTTATGTCTGCCCCCAGCAGCTGCTCGCGCACCGAGCTGAGGGTGGGATCGTCAAGCTGGAAGAAGGACAGCTGCACGCTGCCGTCGGAGGCGGTGTCCCGCGAGAGCGCGTCGGCGTTGCGTTCGCGCATTTCGAGCTCGCGCAGGGTCCTTTCCGCGCTCTGTATCACTTCCTGCGGCATTCCTGCCATGCGGGCCACATGGATACCGAAGCTGTGCGCCACGCCTCCCCTCTCCAGCTTGCGCAGGAACAGCACGTCACGGCCCTCTTCCTTCACGGCTATATGCCAGTTGTGGACGCGCGGGAAGCGGTTTTCGAGGTCGTTGAGTTCGTGGTAGTGTGTGGCGAAGAGCGTCTTGGCCCCATGTCCCTTCTGATGCACGTACTCCACGAGGGCGCTGGCTATCGACATTCCGTCGTAGGTGGCGGTGCCGCGGCCGATTTCATCCATCAGCACCAGCGAGCGCTCGGAAAGGTTGTGCATTATCATGGACGTTTCGAGCATTTCCACCATGAACGTGGACTCGCCGCGGGAGATGTTGTCGGTGGCGCCCACGCGGGTGAATATTTTGTCGAAGATGCCAATGCGGGCCTCGGAGGCGGGCACGAAGGAGCCTGTCTGGGCCATGAGGACTATGAGGGCCGTCTGGCGCAGCAGGGCGCTCTTTCCGGACATGTTGGGACCGGTGAGAATCATTATCTGCTCGCTGCGGCTGTCCATGGCTATGTCGTTGGGGACATACTGCTCGCCGGGGCGCATCATGGTCTCTATGACCGGGTGGCGTCCTCCCTTGATTTCGAAGGACAGGGACTTGTCGAGCTGCGGACGGCAGTAGCCCCTTTCAAGAGCCTGCAGGGCAAAACCCTGAAGGACATCGAGCTGCGATACGGCAAGGCACTCGGACTGTATGTCCTTGATACGGGCGCGGACAGCCTCCACAAGCTGGGCGTACAGGCCCGCTTCGAGCTCGTAGATGGAGCCTTCCGCATCGAGTATCTTGCGCTCGTATTCCTTGAGCTCCTCGGTGACGTAGCGCTCGCTGGACACGAGGGTCTGCTTGCGTATCCACTCCGGGGGAACCTGGTCGCGGTATGTGTTGCGCACCTCGATGTAGTAGCCGAAAACATTGTTGTAGCCTATCTTGAGGGAGCTTATTCCGGTGCGCTCGATTTCGCGGGCCTGCATTTCCTGCAGGTAACCGCGGCCGCCCGATGATATGTCACGCAGCGAGTCGAGCTCCCGGCTCACGCCGCGGGCGATCACCTCGCCCTTTCCAATCTGCGGGGCGGGGTTGGGAGCCATGGTCCCAAGTATCTTCTCCAGCAGGGAATCGGTGTCCTTGAGACCTTTGGCGATTTTCTGCATTGCGGGTACGCCGGAGCCGGTGCAGATGCCGCGAAGAGGCGTCATCTGGCCCAGTGACCTCGCAAGCTGCATGACCTCGCGGGGGTTTATCTTGCCGGTGGCGGCACGGGCCGTGATGCGGTCCAGGTCGCCCACGTCGCCGATGCGTGTGCGGACGTCCTGCAGCACTTCTTCATTGTCGTGGAAATACTGAACCACGTCCTGGCGGCCCTGCAGAGTGGGGATATCCATGATGGGGAGCGACAGCCACTCGCGCAGCAGGCGGCTTCCCATGGGCGAGGCGCAGCGGTCGAGCACGTCCACGAGACTCGTGCCCTCGGAGCCCGCGTTGCTGCCGAAGATTTCGAGGTTGCGTATGGTGAAGCGGTCCATCCAGACGAAGCTGCCTTCGTCTATGCGGCTCAGCGAGCAGATGTTGCGAAGGCCGGTATGGTGGGTCTGCTCCAGGTAGAAGACCAGGGCGCCGGCGGAGCATACGGCAAGCGGGTAGCGGTCGACGGCGAAGCCCTTGAGGGACTGCACACCCAGCTGGCTGCAGAGTTTCTCGGCGGCGGCATCGGGCACGAAGGCCCATTCGTCGAGCGCGGTGACGTAGAATTCGGGATGCTTCTCGCGCACGGCACGCCACACGTCCCTCTGCACCACGAGCTCCTTGGGACGGAAAGAATACAGCAGAGTGGCCACATAGTCGGGACTGCCCTGAGCCACCTTGAAGGTGCCGGTGGAGACGTCCAGGAAGGCCGCTCCGCACTGCGGGCCGTCGTATGTGAGTCCGGCGAGCCAGTTGTGCTCCTTGCCTTCGAGCATCGATTCCCCGAAGGCGATTCCGGGGGTAAGTATCTCTGTGACGCCCCTCTGCACCAGTTTGCCCTTGGCCAGCTTGGGGTCTTCCAGCTGGTCGCAGATGGCAACCTTGAAGCCGGCGCGGACCAGCTTGGGCAGGTAGGTGTCGAGGGCGTGATGCGGGAAACCGGCCATCTCGGTATCGCCCTTCTCGCCGTTGGAGCGGCGCGTCAGGACCATTCCGAGCACCTTGCTGAGGGTTACGGCGTCGTCGGAGTAACACTCGTAGAAGTCACCCACACGGTACAGGAGCAGCGCCTCGGGGTGCTGGGCCTTGGTTGCAAAATACTGCTTGAGCAGCGGAGTATCTTCCTTTGCCATAACTTACAAATTTGCTCGGCCGGCCCCTATTCGGAGAGCTTTTCGTAGACGGCGAACTCGTAGCTCAGGCCGCTTTCTCCGTCGGTGCGGGTCTCTGATGTGCTGACCCTCCGCCAGACGGCGGGGTCGATTACCGGGAAGAAGGTGTCGGCGTCGGGTACGGTGGTGTGTACGTGGGTGATGTAGAGGCGGTCCATGTCGGGCATGGCGGCGCGGTACACCGAGGCTCCTCCTATCACGAAGCACTTTTCGGCTCCCGTGGCCCGGGCTGCGTCATAAGCCTGGTCGAAGGAATATACGCATTCCACCTCCGGAATGGGCTCCCCGCCCAGGTTGAGGACTATGTTGGTGCGGCCCTTCAGCGGCCTGAAAGGAAGCGAGAAGTACGTCGTGCGGCCCATTATCACAGGGAAGCCCTTCGTCTTGTCCTTGAAGTACTTGAGGTCTTCTGCAAGGTGCCAGGGAAGCTGGCCGCGTACGCCTATGGCGTTGTCGTCGGCAATGGCGACTATCAGGCATTTTTTCATACTGCGACGGGTGCTTTGATTGCCGGCCAGGGGTCGTAACCTTCGAGGGTGAAGTCCTCGTAGCGGAAGTCGAACAGCGACTTCACGTCCGGATTGAGTATCATGCGCGGCAGGGGGCGCGGCTCCCGCGAAAGCTGCTCGGCGACCTGGTCGAAATGGTTGAGATAGATATGGGTATCTCCGGTTGTATGTATGAACTCGCCGGGCTGCAGTCCGCAGACCTGAGCGAGCATCATTGTGAGAAGGGAGTACGACGCTATGTTGAAGGGAACCCCGAGGAAGGTGTCGGCGCTGCGCTGGTACAGCTGGCAGGAGAGCTTTCCGCCGGCCACGTAGAACTGGAAGAGGCAGTGGCAGGGCGGCAGGGCCATTTTGTCGACGTCGGCAGGGTTCCAGGCGCATACGAGCATGCGGCGGGAGTCGGGGTTGTTCCTGATCTGGTCGATAACCTGGCTCAGCTGGTCGATCGAGCGGCCGTCGGGAGCCTGCCAGCTGCGCCACTGCTTGCCGTACACCGGGCCCAGGTCGCCGTTTTCATCGGCCCATTCGTCCCAGATGGAGACCTTGTTGTCGTGGAGGTATCCTATGTTGGTGTCGCCTGCGATGAACCACAGCAGTTCGTGGATTATGGAACGCAGATGGACTTTCTTGGTTGTGAGCAGCGGGAAGCCGTCGGCGAGGTTGAAGCGCATCTGGTATCCGAAGACACTCTGTGTGCCCACCCCGGTGCGGTCGTGCTTTATGGTGCCGTTTTCGCGTATGTAACGCAGAAGGTCGAGATACTGTTTCATATTCTGTCGAGGTATGACAGGACTTTCTCCGTAGGTGCGTCCTTCAGCAGAACGCGCTTGGAGGAGTCCAGAAGGTACAGGGAAGGTATGGCGCGGATGCCGTATTTGCCGCTGTCGCGCAGCTTGAAGGTGTAGTCGTATCCGTTTATCCAGCCCGCCGGGTAATTGGGCAGGTAGTCACGCCATTTGCTCACTTCTTCGTCGATGTAGATGTTGACTATGGCAAGGCGGCCGGTGGCGATGTAGCTGTCGATGTAGCTCCGGGTGCGGATTTCGTTGATGATGTCCTTGCAGGCGGTGCAGCCCGGGTTGCTGAAGAAGAGAACCGTGTATTCGGCCCGTACGCCGTACAGACTGCCCTTGCTGCCGTCGGCGGTGCTGAAGCGGAAGTCGGGAACGGCGGTGCCGTAGCGGTTCGTGCGGCACACCCTGGCCTCGTAAGCGTATGCGGCGCGCATGTCTTCAGGGGTGAAGGCGCTGCGCTCCATGCCCTCTGCGAAGGGGAGGTAGAGGTCTTCGTCACGAAGGGGCGAGTTGGGGTCGTACAGGTACTTGGAGACCATCTCCGTGAAGCGGAGGTAAGCGAGCGACGAAGTGTCCGCCTTCTGGTGGTTCTCCAGAAGACTGAACAGGTGCGCCACGCTCCTGCCGGCCTGGCCGAGGGGCGCCCGGTCGTCGGGGGTGGAGAGGTCCTTGACGGCGGAAAGAATGCCGATGTAATTGGCAAGGGCCTGTTCCACTTCTCCGTCGGCAACACCCAGGATGCTGCCGGGACCGGTGGTGCCGCCCTCGTTGAAGAAAGCGTCCCAATAGTGCTCAAGAGTGTACTCGCGGGCGGCTGTCGGGTCGTCCCCGTATACCATGGGAAGGCTCATTGCAGGAAATGCGTGAAGTGCGGAAGTCTCAGGCTCAGAATAACTTGCCTTGCTCGCTTGCTTGCCTCCGGAAGTGGCGGAACCCGGGGAACCGCCCCCGCATGCGGCGAGGCAGAGCAAAAAGGAGAGCGCAAAAAGTCGTACAATCTTCATAACTTACAAAGATAGTTAAAATTCGTTGGTGTTTCGGCTTTTATTTTTAATTTTGCGACTGCTAAAATCGAAATCGCATGAAACGACAGTCAAAACTCCTGCATACCGAAGACTGGCTCGCAGTCTGGATTGGTTTCATCATTATCGCCGCCGGCCTTGTGGCCGTGCTTACCGGCGCCTTCGACTTTTCCGCTCTCAAGTTCAAGACCTGGACTCTCGGCGAACAGCTTACCGGCGCAGCCGCAGCGAAGGCCGTTCCCCTGGGCGAACAGCTTGCAAGCGGAGCCTTCTGGCTCAAGATGCTGCTTACCGCAGGGGTGCTGGGCGTGCTGTTCACCATCGGCGCCGTTCTGACCGGCGAGAAGGTGCGCAGGTACGTCCCCGCGTTCATCGTGGTGTTCCTGCTTTCCGTCGTGGTCAGGCTCATCAGCGCCGAGTTCACCCTCAACCGCTATCTCGAATGGGCCTTCTGGGCGCTTATCGTAGGAATGCTGATATCCAACACCATCGGCACTCCGGGGTGGCTCAAGCCCGCCGTGCGAACCGAATTCTACATCAAGACCGGCCTTGTGATAATGGGCTTCTCGGTGCTGTTCTCCAACATTGCCAAATTCGGGCTTTACGGCCTCGGAATCGCATGGGTCGTCACTCCCATAGTGATTCTGTTCATGTGGTGGTTCGGCACCCGCGTGCTCAAGATTGACAACAAGCCGCTCGTCATAACCATGGCTTCCGCCACGAGCGTCTGCGGCACTTCGGCCGCCATCGCTTCTGGTGCGGCGTCGGGCTGCAAGAAGGACGACCTTACCATGACCATTTCCATTTCCATCATCTTCACAGTGCTGATGATGGTCCTGGAGCCTGTTCTGATTCGCGCCAGCGGCATGTCCCCCATCATGGGCGGAGCGCTCATCGGAGGCACTGTCGACAGCACCGGTGCGGTTGCAGTGGCAGGTTCCGTACTGGGAGGCGAAGCCGAGAAGGCCGCGGTGCTGGTAAAGA